>Ga0255768_10004034_pt1 | contig 14465 bp, 9 predicted proteins | sample 071ome_33_FD_179983 | JGI IMG/M metagenome (GOLD analysis project Ga0255768, IMG submission 179983) | Coastal salt marsh microbial communities from the Groves Creek Marsh, Skidaway Island, Georgia - 071412AT metaG (version 2) | ecosystem: Environmental > Aquatic > Marine > Intertidal zone > Salt...
GTCGACCAGGTCCTCCTCCATCAGATCTGACGAAGCGACCGCAAATGCGCCCATAGCTTCTCTGATGAACTCTCTTAGCAGTGCCTCACTCTTGACACTTCCCATGACGCCTCCCTTGTTTGGACATCTACATCTACCGGGTGAGACACAGCCGCATTCGGCTTCCTCGTCGACTTCTCTAGGCCAAAGCACATCCTCGCTCCCAGGCTGGTAGACATCCGCAGGACTTTGCGTTGTTGCCATTCTCCGAGATGCACCTACATCAGCAGAAGAGGAGGGCGAAGCACCGCCGAGAAAAGCAGGGCGGGGCACATCACCGAGTTTATCTCGGACCGGCTTGCCCATTGCAGTGCTAAGCTGCGGAGCTTCATGTACTTTTTTGGCCATGCTAATAACTATCTCGCTCAGGCTGCTTCGACTGTGCCCTACATCCTAATTGCAGTTCGAGAAGCCATGTCCAGAAGCAGCGCCAGCTTCGGCTCAGCCAGGTCGTAGTAGCTGTCGTGCTCCTTGCGGTAGCGCCCGTCACTCAGCTTAATCGCGAGCCACTCATCTTGCTCCAGCTGCACGCCGAAGTGCTGCAGCAGGTACAACGACCGGTCCGGCACCGGCATCTTCTGCATGTCCTCTCGAATCTTGAAGTGCTTGCCCAGCTTTTCCCGGTGCCACTCTGACTCCTCTTCCAGGTACATGGGCCCGTGGAGATCTCCGGCCTTGCCGATGGCGTGAAACAGTGACACCAAGATCATGGATTCTGGGCTGCAGTTCATCTCAAAAGAGTCGTTCAGTGTCTTGGCGAGCTTCAGGACGCGTAGGGAATAACTGACCAGCCCGCCGGGGAAGCAGTCGTGGTAGTCAACTCGTGTGGAAGCAGGGGCGGTGCTGATCTGCACTGCCAGCGCCTCTACTAGGCGGGTGACTGCTTCGGAACGGTTGCCAAGACGGCCGCACAACTTGTGAAAGGTCATGATGTTTTGTTCAATTGTGGACAAGTTCTACTCCTAGGGGAAAGTTAATCTCAAAATCGGGAATGTGCGAGCCTAGTGCTTGCAGCTGCTTGACTTGCTTGACGCAGTCTCGATGCACGTCAAGCCAAATGGCGTCATGCACCACAGCCACAGGATCAATGCCGTCAATATCCTGTGTGGCGTCACAGATCTGCGCGAAACCTTGCAAAGCCACATCCACCGCAGTGGACTGAATGTACGCTGCCACCAAGTAACCTGGATCATCGCGGTTTAGATGCATGACTCGCCCGTAAAAATTGGACAGCAACTTGGCGACCTGATACTCCTCAGTCAGGGCCTTCTCCAGCGCGGTCAAGCCAAAGATTTGCCGAATCTCAGCTTGCACTCGGCGTGGGTCGTGCTCCGTGCCGATCACCTGGCTTAGCCGTCCTAGACTGCCACCGTAGAGCACAGTCATGGTGGCCACCTTCCGCACTGGGCGAGGCAAGTCCGGCACTCGCTCGTCGAACAGACTGTACACGTCATCCGGAGTAGCAGATCTTGTCAAGCCCAAGATTGTGCGAGGCTCCAGGGACACATAGTCCAGCTGCACGATTCGCCCTGCTTTGCCGTGGCGAGACTGCACAACGTCACGGTACTTTTTGTCCACCGTGAGCACTCTCGGACCCGACTCCACCGTGAGCCGGCCCGTGGTGGTCTTGCGACTGTAGCACACCTGGCCGCCGCCCTTGAAGCTACGCAACTCCTCCTTGCGGCCGTGTTGCGCCGACTGCTCGTGGGCTGCCAACCGGACCGCATCCACCTGGATTGACTGCAAGCTGCAGAGGGCCTTCTGTGTCCTTCGGAATACTGGCAGGTATTTCCACTCCACGGAATTCTCTTGAAGGCTTCTGGCCTCCTGCAGCAGTTCCGAAAGCAGCTTCTTGAACAGGGCTTTGGGCAGCACCTGGTCCCACCGGATGCCTGTGAGCAAAGCATCGGGGCCGAGGCACTCCCGCATGGCCTGTTGGTGCTCTTCGGGGATTTGCCAGGTGAGTTGCGTGCCCATGGCGTGAGCCAGCTCATCCAGGCGCAAGCACACTTGTGAGAAGCCATAACCCCACGCGTCGTCGGGCAGGTGGCTCACCCAGCTAAATTGACCTGACTCTCCTTGCAGCAGGTGCCGGTCGGTGCCTAATACGTGTCGGGCGATGCAAGTCCGCATGTTGACATTTTATCACATCCAGCCAGGAAAAACACAAGAACTTTCTTGCCAAAAGATCAGTTCTTATGCTTAATTTTCAAATGACACATTTCAGCGCCCTCCTCGCTGCACGCTAGTTGGTTCCGTAGAGTAAAATTCGTTGACAACATCAATCTCACCTACACCCACGATTCGAGTTAGCCCGGCAGTAGCTTCGGCTATTCGATTGCTAAAATCAGACTTCTGTGCTGGAGGCTGTATTACATCCAGACCCTCCGTCTGCAGATTGATGTCTTCCAGTGCAGTCTGCAGCTGAGCGATGACGGACCGGAATTTGCCAAACGACTGCAAGTTCACCATCTTGACTGACGTGGTGAATTTACCTGCTTCGATATTGTAAGTGGCGCCACCGACGGCGTAGATGTTGTCCACTGTGGTTCCGGTGTCTAGGTCAATAAAGTATTGCTGCGTGTAGTTGAAGAACGGACAGCCCAGAGACTCCATTTGCAGTTCAGTCGGCAGCATCCGAAGGGGCACGATATCGCCGTCCACTCCGGGAGGAACAGTGGGATCACCCCCAAACATCTGATGCATGTGGACAGAGCCTAAATCACCATCGTGCTTTGATTTCATCCCCATTGAGGTCACAGCCGTGCTTTGAGTGCCGTAACGGATATTGGGCACTTGACTTGCGACAAATTGCTTAATTGCTGCGGGCTTAACATTGGGATTGACCAGGTAGCCTGAGCCCACCTTGGTGATCAGTCCGAGTCTCGCACCTGCTTGCAACACTTCTGACGCTTTCTTTCTGTGCTTTGCAACATCTTCCGCAGACGATTTGTCCAGGTCGATTTTATCCAAGTTTTTGTCTACGATTAAGTTCAGCATTCTCTCAAGAGCTTTGTAGGGAGAGGCTGCCTCATCGAAAATGTGAATACGCAGTAGCGTGAAGTCCTCGTCTAGAATCTCACCCTCCGATAGGGGAGCTTTCGGTACTGCCTCGAGGAAGAAGCTGACTTCGGCTTTGATAAACTCTCCATTGGGCAATCCCATTGCCAAAAGGCGTTCGTGCCGCTTTTCCTTGATGGCGTTAAGCTCTTCCTCAGTGAGCTTAACTTCTTTGGTTTTTGCAAGATCGTTTTTAAAAGTTTGCTCCTGATTGCGGACTTTACTTTCACCCGCACTTATCAGCTCAGTCGAAAGGCCTGTACTTTCTGACAAGAGTCCGGTTTTTCTCGCAAATTTCAGTGCCTCTACTTGCTGCTTTAGTTCATCAATTTCAGATTGCTGACTTTCTCGATCTTCTGCTGATATAACAGACACAGTCTTTACGCCTGTTTCATCAAACTGAATTTGACCTTCTTTCCAGATGTTTTGATACTCAGACTTATCTGAAATGCCATAGGCGGGTGAGGTAAAGTCATCAACGTAGTTGTTGATGATGTACTCCAAAAACTCCTTGACAGTTATGTTAAACTTGCCTCTTGCTTCAAGATACTGCTTGAAGTATTTTTCAAAGTGCGTAATCTCAATCGGTAGAGAGCCAATATTAGAGTTGCGCATTTTGCCACACGCGTCGTTAAAAGCGTAAGTGACAATCTGAACTTCGTCAAATCTGGCAGTGCTTACGAGAGGTTCACCTAGAAATAACAGCAACAACTTACCTAGAGACACAAATCCTTGGCTTGGCCCTACCTCATTTACTCTATCGGGACTTAGCCCGTTTTCCAAAATGGGATCTACTCTGTTTTTAGTTGACACAAATTTGTCTTCAAATGCTTTAGCTAAGCTACTGTTTAACTCATTGACCACACCACCCTTGCCGTCACCATTGGGCCCGAGAAGCGCTTTGAGTGTTCCCTGGAGTTCAGTGACTGCGGGTGGCGGATTCTTGTAATTGGTGTTGATTAACTTTTGAATTTGCTTTTTAAGTTTGGGCGGGATCTTAAGTTCATCACCCAAGTCAGACACGCTATCGAGTAGCTGTACCGGTATAATCTCCTTCAACCTGTGGCTATTTTCCCGCTGACCTCTAATGCGCCCTATGGCATCAGTAAGCTGCTGCATCTCATTGAATGCGCTCTGCACTTCTGAGGTTTCCCCTACTTTTGACGTCGAAAGATCAGTCACGCCCTTGGTGATCAGCTCTAGTGCTATGTCAACCTGCCCACCACTCTGAAAAACAAACGCTGAATTTTTAACGCCGTACTTTTCCTTGACGCGTGCCGCATTGATAAATCTACCAAAGACATTATTAGGATTGTCGCCATCAGGATGACTCCAGCCATATTCGATCAATAGCTCGACTGAACTGTACAGATCCGGCCGGACGAGCTCGGCAATCTCACCCAGCCTAGATCTGTCATGCAGCACAAGATTTAGCTTGCCATTTTTGTAGGGAATTGCACCGAATCCAGAGGATACAATGTCAATCGTAAAGTTCTTGATGGTCATGAAAGGCCTAAACTTATCGATGATGGGTGCAAAACGAGCGTCCGATGTTGCTCGGCCTTCATTAGCATTGACTAGTGTCTGCGGAGAGGTAAACAACTCCATGCCTGACGCGGTTTTTGTCTTGACTTCGATTCCTTCTCTTCCGATTGCAGCCAGCGACTCGTTAATTTGCCTTTCTCTATCTCCGCCAAACTCTCCCGCTTCGGCAAAATCTCGGACCGGACCTGCATTTGCTCTACCTAAAAGGAAGCGTGTCTGAGTGATGCCACCTATTCTTCCGCCATCATCAACTGCCTGCTGCGGAGAAATAAGTGTTATTTCTAAATAGGGTACTGCTCGAGACCACTCGTACGCTGGCACCACATTCATGTATAACGACGAGGCCTCGGTCATTCGAGTGCCAGGCACTAAGCCCACAGGCTTTGCTTGAATAAACGCTAAATTAGTGTCAGTTTTCGTGGGTGCTTTCGCGTTTGCATCTCCGCTTTTTCTGACCATCATGTCAGAAATTGCATTACCTGTGTAAAAATCCAAGACATCCGAGTTAAATTTGTCAATTTGTAAAAAACTTGAAATGGCCGCAGTTTCTGCGTCGCCTGCCCCTGATAGGAATTCCTGAATTCTCCGATTCATTTGCTCGATTGTAAATCCGCCGTCGACAAGATCAAGCAGCAATCTTCTGAGCTCGTTTTCAAGTTCGCTATCCGGTTGCTTTTCCTCTTCTGCTGAGCCAAATCCCACAGACCCCAAAATGGCCTGCTCAGCTGAGTTTGCTACTGCGACTAGCGTGGGTTGGTCTGCAACATAGCCGCTAGTTGCTCCCGCATTTGACACAAAGCCGGATACGTCAGCAACAGCAAAAATTTGCTTTAGTTCAGTAATAGCATCTCTAAGTGACGAATATGACACTATCCCACCAATTGACTGACTTGCCTGAGATCAGTCGGTATTCTTAAGCGAGTGCCAGGCGGAACTTGCAGGCACCAGCCCACATTTGATGCTGCGGCTACGACCCACCACAGCTTTGCATCTCCGTACACTCTTCCTGCAATGGAGTCAAGCCTCTCTCCTTGCTGTACTACTTCGATTCTATACTGGATTTGGCCTGCAGAAATCGCCCTTTGAATTATGACTGCAGCCTGAGACGTACCGTATTGGAGGCCTGCTCTAATAATCGGCGACCTGTCATATCTACGCATGCCTAACTACCCCTTCTTATTTCTGAGATGGACATTGCGTCAGCGTCTTCTCGCAACTCTTCAGCTGCTCTATTGATCAATGTTTGAATAGCACTGGTAGCTTCACCGATCGGATTGGATGATACAGGTGCATCAGCTGGTTCTTCATCGGGAGTCTGCGCGTCACCAGAGAAATTACCCACAGCTCCGACAGGATAAATGGGCGCACGATTGAAGCCGTCATCATCAATGCCAGGCGGAATGTCGTGAATCGGAGTGAAGCTTAGAGAGATCTTGCACCATTGTGGAGCTTTTGCGCCATTGTCAATTTCCCACGTAGGATCAAACCAATTAAAATTGATCGACTTGATTACTCCCGCTAAGCCCTTGCCCGCCGTAGACTCAAAAGCCTTGACAATAGGGTTACTATCTGCGCTAAAAAAGTCATCAATTCCATTGCTTACATTGCTCAACGCTTGCTGATCTTGACCTGGTTTTGATGTGGCAGTGCCCTGTGCCGCATCAATCACGGTATCGGGTAAAAATCGAAGATCGTTTATTGTAACAATAATATCTTCTGTTGTGACGCCGGGATTATCAACCTTGGCCACAAACAAATTTGAACTTAACTCTTCCTTGATTGTGACAGTAACTTCGCTCTCGGTCATTAGCGTCACTCTTGAACCATTTCTCGTCCGATAAGGCAGCCCAAACCCTCTCGGCCTAAGTATAAACTTTTTACCCGATGGATTTGATGCTAATCCTGTTTTTGCTCCTCGAATCTCTGAGCCCAGCAGCTCATAAGCTATGCCAGGCCGTCTGCCCTCAAAGATGTCTGCAGATGGGTCATTTGGATTTGAATTTTCCTCAACTGTTCCAAATAATCTTTTTAAGTTGAATTTTGAGTAATTTGATCTAATCACGTCTCCAACCCTCATTCGAATTAAGGGAGATGCTGTTGGAATCTGAGAAAAGGGTTGTGTAAACTCAAGTCCGCTGTTTGTCTTTACGCGTTTGCCTGCTGACCATTGAGGATATACTAGCGTCACAAGCTTGTTTATTTTCCACCACAACGCATCAAAGTCCTCTCGGCTGGTTGAGGCTGCGGTAAAGTCCAGGGAGATCTCTCTTGTCGTAGATTGATAAATCTGGATGGGATCCATTCTTCCATAACCGTCTACTGAATTGTAGTTGGCGGTGAAATTATCTGTCAAACTGGACAAGAACGCGTGAAAAGATAAGATTTCATTTGTTCTAAGATCGTGAAAATAAAAAGGCACATACTCAGAGTCGAGCTGTTTTTCAATGTGCTGCACAGTTTCGCTTGATAGTCGCCCCGACTGGCTGGTCATGACAGATGTGGCAATAGGAGACAACGAGCCTAGTCGCCTATTGGCGGACTCGCCCTCATTGAGAATTTTATTGTAAATCCCACGAGGAACTAAGAGATTCGATCTAACGCTGGAACCTCGCCAGGAAAGAGCGATATTTGACAACTCTTTCTCTGTTCGGCTTTTCTTGACAGAGTAACCTGACACTGTTATGGGCAGATTGTCTATGTCGGACACTTTGACAATCTCGTCGCTTTCTGGATTGACGACGTAACCCTTGGCTTCCATTGTTAGGGCAAGATCTCCCAGCGACGCACAGACATTAATAAATGATATAACCTTTGACGTCCTGATGAGGTCAATCATGCTAATAATCTGCTGGATACCGCCTGTCGGGTTAGAAAAGTCAATCTCAGAAGCTCTGATGCCAAACTCAACTGCGGATCTATAGATTGCTCTCATGTGAATAGCGTAATAGCCCGGAGCAGTCAGCACATTAATTGCGGATTTTCCAATATCCTCCGCAGTTATTTTCTTCTCACCTGCCATGCCGAAGAATACATTGATACCACGCGGCACACATTTGACAAAGCTGTTTTTGGTGGGTGAAAAATTAAAAGCTCTCATGAGAAAATAGTCGGCGAGCTGTGCTCCTGCGCTTTCTTTCCGGGGAGAAGATCTTCCTAGCTGATAAGTTCCGGGAGCTGAGCTTCCTCTGCTTTCATTTTTTCCTGCTTTGTCAGCAATCTCATTAACCAAGGCAAAGATTCCTTGCATTACAACCCAAGTGGCAACAACTGACGTTGCTGAAAGCAGCACCATGCTGGCGGGGACAAATGAATCAAACGGCTCAAGATAGCTTGTTAGATTCCCATACGATCGACTTCCTAGATCGCCTGAGGGCCGGGGAAAATCGCTTTGCAAAGAGACGCGAGACACGTCAGCAAGCGGATACGCGTTCCTAGCTTCAAGCTTAGCAGGGTCAACTCTTCCGATGCCGAGCTGTATCCCAGATGGCAATAATCCTGTTACTTTGTCAGGATCTGATGGATCCCCTAGGTCATCGCCGGTAGCTCGAAGCATTAAGCTCAGGCCCACTTTTCGCAAGTCATCAATTGAGATTGTGGTGGCCAGTAGCTCACCGGTCTCCGGGTCTCTATAGGCACCTAGAGAACTCTGATTTGGAATAGCTCTTGGGGGATCTGGGACAGTGTCTCCGGTCACGTACGGGGTTGACCGAGGTGTGGGATTGAAGCGATTTGAGCGTAGAACTTGGGAAACTTGCTGCTGAACGAGCGCTTCTCCGTCCTCTGCGGTCGCCTTGCCTGTGCGATTGATCCCTTCACCCTCAACATCTTGCAGTAGAGTATCGCCGTTCTCACCTTTTGTGAGATAATCTTTGACTCTAATCTCTTCTGCAAAAGCGTCCAGAAAAGGGTTGGAATATCGGTCCAGGGACGGATCGAGAGAGTATGCGGATTTTCTATAAGGCCCGCCCGTTTGAATGTCGGCCGGATCTCCGTTGGCATCTGTCAAGCTCCCTTCAGTGAGGCCGCTTGGAACAGAGTATCTGTTTGCAGTGGGTGCTTCTGTTGTCAAGGAATGAAGATAGTGAGCGACAGTGAGCTTGACATCCTGCTTGAGATCATCTGTGCCGATCTCGACTGTTTTGTCAGGACCAGTGCCATCGATGATATAGCTGATATTTTCTGTATCTTCTTGGCCCATATTAACTTACCGTGCCTTTCTATAGGAGTCTTCTAGTTCTTTCATAAATTGAGCTGATAGTTCTGGATCGTCTGCAATTTTCTGCATACCGGATAGAAAATTTTCAAACATGCTGCTGAGATCACTTACGAGAGCATCTATCTTTTCAAGTTCAGCATTTTCTCTGTTTTTATCTGTCATTGTTTGGGTGCCACGCCTTGAAGTATGCCTGTGTCTGCAAGGTCCTTCGCCAAAGTATCCGTTTCTAGCTTAACGATAATCTGGACGAGGTTATTAAGTGAAGACGCTAAGGTCCCATCGTAAGAAAGATTCCCAAATGGATCTTTGGTCAAGCGCGCTTCGACAGTTTGTGCCTCTCCGCCTGCGCTCGTTATGGGCGAGGCAGCCAGTGCTTGATTTGTCTTGGCGATTGTTTGCTGCGTTTTGACACTCGATTTCGCAAGTTTTTCCTGTGCTTTATCAAATTGGCTTATTAGGTCATCCAGATTATCGTCAAGCCCAAAAAGTCTAGCGAAGCCGCTAGCCAAGGGCGAGTTTTTAATCGCTTTGAGCATGCCCTTTGCAAAAGGATTGACAATATAGTATGCAAAGTTGCCTTCTGTAAAGAAGTTTAAAAGAGCCTTGAAGCCTTCCGGAATAGGCGAAAAAATGGCTTTGACGGCATCTCCAATTACTTCTTTCATCTTATCCCAATCTTGATTTTTAAGCGCCGTGCCGAGGGCGTGCCCAAAATTAAACAATCCTTTGACTGCAGCTATGCCTGCATCTATAAACGCCTTTGCAACTATTAAGGGCAGGGTCAGCGGCAGAGTTACAACTTCAATCATTAGAAAGCCGAGTCGGCCCACAATAAACCCAAAAGCTTCCACTAATTTAGTTATCGCGATATCTCTCAAGTAAGCCAAGCCGTCTAGTAGTTTTCCGCCAATAAATTCGAGGCCGGGCTTTAACCCATTAGTCCACACAAATTGCATCAACGTATAACCAGCTCTTGAGAGCGCTGCTCGCAGCTTGGGGTTATTGAATGCCGCCTTAAGAGAATCTAAGATGGGCTCTACCAGATCGGATACTTCTCCAAACAGCGAGCCAAGCAACCCCTTTGGATCTTCAGGTCCCAGCTTACCTGTCGTGAGAACATTAGAAACAGCGTTAAGAAGATCGGCAACTACATCAGGCAAAAATCTAATTGCCCCTGCGATTGTGTTACTAATTCCCATTAAGAATTGCTTAGCTGCCTTTTTGCCTGCGTCTCCAGACTCTCCCGTTAAATAACCCGGGAGAGTCTGGAAGATGCCAACTAAACTTTTTGCCAAATTTCCAAAGGCGTCTTTTGCTTGCTTAGGATCTGACAGTGCTTTGAAGAAAGTCTTAAATGCCTTTGTAACTTCACCCATTGCTTTCTTGTACACCTTGGGATCAAAAAGCTTATTGATGAATATCAGAGTGTCCTTGATACCCGGGAAAGCCTCAACAAAGGCATCACCCACTGCCATTCCCGCTAAGTGCACAATCTCTGACACTCTGCGGAGATTCAGGAGTGTATTAATGAACGAGTTGTTCATCTTAATGCCACGCTGGAAGCCCTGAAAGAATCTGTTGAGCAAACTACCCGACATGTCAAAGTTTCTTACAATTCTCTCAGAAGCATCCGCGAGCTTGTTCATAACCTCAGTCTGCGATAGTTGTTGCTTACCTGCCTTGGCAGCTTTCTTTCGCACCTCGTCCATGGATAAACCGCGATTCTTCATAGAGAAAGCTAGCTTAGCTTCCTCTTCTGACAAGCCGGTTGTGTTCGCGAGAAGTCTGAGCTCTGCCAGGTTCATCTTTTCGGCATCTCGGCCGGCAGCAAACATTCCGCGACGTATCTCCTCTATCGCACCTGCACCGCCCTTGTTTGCCTCTTTCATTAGCTTTAAGGTGTCCAGGTTTGCACCGAAAGCCTGTGACAGTCTAGCAGTTGACTCAACTGCGGAGTCAAAGTTCAAGAACTTATCAACAATCTTACCGAGTGTTTCAACCTCCAGGCCCAGAGCTCGGACAAAGACTGCTGATTCTCCCATTTCTCTGACCGACATGGTGCCGAATCTAGCCACGTCCTTGGTCATTTTCGCCATGTCTTTGCCGACTAGCTTACCAGTCATGCCAAATGCATCAGCGAGCTGAAGCGACATGTTAGCGGTGTCCCTTAGCAGCTCTTCGAGAGGCCTGCCTGCAGTAATTGATTTGACAGCAAATCCTCGAACTTCTTCTGCGGCAAGCCCCATGCCCCTGAAGAACTCAATAAAGTTGACGCCCATGTCGGCAATTTGGCTGCCCGCAGATTCAGCGATTGTGCCTAGCTCTGAGAAGAGGCCTGCGGCAAATCTCGCAGCTTCTCCGGCGTCTTGGAAGTATGTGTATAAATTTCTACTGCCCGCAAAGAAATTAAGGCCACCCATATTGCCAATAAGATCGCGAACAGTTCGGTTTAATCCTGTGCTAGGATCACCTAGTTGCTTCCTTACCTCTTCAAAAGCTCTAGCAATGTCAATAAACTTCTGGAAGAGATCGTCTGCCATATTGAGCAGATTGGTGAAGATCATTGTCGGCAAGGTGAACATTGCCTTGCCGATGTTGAATATAGTAGAAACTAACTGTCCGACCACAGGTAAAAGAATCTTAAGTGAATTTTTAAAAAAGGCGAAAAATTTCTTACCTGCTTTGACAACTGGGCCTATGATAGCACGCCCTAAGCTTACAAAAGCTCCAATTACTTGTCCAACTAGTTCTCCCACCTTTTTAAGAGGCCACAATATAATAGTCGTAATTGAGCTGGCAATTGTTGATGCTGCATTTGTAATTTTTGCAGCCATTTCCATAATACCGGTAGCTAGTTTAGTAAAAGGAGACAGGAGATACTTTCCCGCATCTATTACAGTGTTGACAAATCCAACTGCAATCTTACTCGATGTCTCAAGAACACCTTTAACTGTGCCAAATATCCCGCTAAGGTCAATCCCTAACGACTTTAATGCGCCCTGGATCTCAGACAAGGCGTCAACCAATTCCTCAGGTGCCACGCTCTCGATAGCATCCTTCATCGCTGATGCGAGCCCTACCTGATCTTTCAAAATCTTGGCACGAGCCTGATCGACTTGAAGATTATCTTGATTTATCTTAAAGAGATCTTGTGCGACCTTTAAGCTATCTGCCATAAGACACTTCCTGTCTGTAAATATTCAGAAGTTGACTTATCAGATATATGAGTCAAAATCAAGTGAAACGAGTCATCTTTGCGGGTACATTCGTTCTTGACCTGCCTTGCAAGGCGCGCATCTCAGCGGTGTTATCGTGTGGAGCGCGAGATGCATTGCCGTTAGCTTCGGCAGCTTTCTTAAATTCTTTTCCAATTCTCTCAATAAACCACTTTCGATAGGGCAAGGGCAACTTGTGAGCCTCAGTGTAAGTGAATCCCCCATAGTACATCAAGAGAAATATCTGATCGAGTTGGATCTCTCGATACTCAGGCGTCAGGCCAAAAAAACGTGGCACCAATCGGCATTGACGCCAACTGGTCCTCCCCACAGTGCTCGCAAGTTGTCCAAGCCTTCATCTCAACTCCAGGCTCATGCTCGTCCATAAACTTGCGCAGAGCACGTGAGTCACCGGCGGGCATCCGGCGGACAAAGTTAGCAATCTTTGAACGGTCTTCAATGCCATTGACGGAGATGATGGCCTTTTCAAGCTTTGCGGTAACCAGAGAATCCGTCTTGACCTTGAGTTTCTTCTTCTTGCGCTCGTGATCCGACAAGATCTGCTCCTCGTCAGCGCCTGTGAGAAACTTAAAGTTGACTACCGCACCAGTGCGCGGAAGCTTAAACTCGAAGCAATTCTGACCTGGAGCGACAGGTTCAAGCGTTAAGCTCTTGATCGGCAAAGCAGCCAGATCGAAACCAGAATCGGAATTTTCACCACAGCTCTCGCAATTAATTGTCGCCTCATACTCTCTCCCATAGCCTGTAATTCTAATTGCGACCATAATTGCATTTCTATCACCAGATAGCAAAAAATCAGGTCGGACTGCCTTGTTGACGAGGCAGGATCTGATCAGCTCCGTAATGACTGTCCCTTTCTTGATCAGTGCCTGGGAGGTGAGAATATCTTCCTCACGCGCGGTCATGGCAGTAATATCCACCGTCGACTGCCTGTGAAATGGATGACCTTCTGGGTAGGCTAATCCTTGCGACGGCAAAGGCACAGTTTCTGCAGGGATCTCGATGCCAAAATCATCGAGCATTGTGTCTCGAACTCGACCTGACGCGTGCGCTTCTCTAATCGCTGCAGCGCCTTCCGGGTCGCCCTGCGAGAAAATTTCGTTATTCCGTGTAGACAATTTACCTCCTGGCAGTCTTTTACCTTATTATAAGGTGACGCACCAAGAGGTAAATATAGGCTAGTTTATTTTCTGCGCTTGTCTTAAAGCTTGCCAAGCAGGTCGTATAGCGACTGCAGGTTGAAGACTAGGTCTTTGCCTGCCTTGCCGAGGCACATGGTGCGTCTCACCTTGGGCGAGAAAGTATCGTACAGCGCAATCATGTCAGAGATTAGGGTCATCATCTTGGTGACGTTTGGCGAGCCAGCATCTTTGCGGGCGGGTGCGGCTGCAGCCACCGAAGCAGGGCGAGTCCGCCCACGACCCCGGAAACCCATCTTGGCAGCACGAGTCTGCGCTGCTCTTTGCGCTCGACCGCCGGCACGAGTAAAGGGCCCCTCGCTTAGCTCGGACTCCATGATAAACTGGATCTCTCTCGCGATGGCTCTTCTCAGCTTGCTCTCATCCATGAACGCCTGGGGAAGCATAATATCATCCTTGACGTCCTTGTACGGGGTCTTGACGTTCGGTGCAGCGGGAGCGTCCATGCTTACTTCCATGGAAAGATAATCGCCCACATCTCTAAGTCCTTTCTCGAGCTCGATCACCAGATCCGACATCTCCTGTCCCTGAGCGGTTTTGCACACCCAGCTGTGCCACTTCGGATTAAAGGCGTCAAGAGACTTTTTTGCTGCCGCGTGAGCTGCTAGCGCGTCTCGGATCGCGCCTTCCGGACTGGTGTCAACTGCGGACGGAGCGTCAGGGCCAGCTCGGCGAGCACTGCCTCTCGAGGGCCGGCCGCGTCGCGATATGCTGCCCGCTGAAGTCACTCCACCGAAAGGTGTCTGCTCCTGAAGCCTGTTCTGCTCTTCAGCGATGATTCTCTTAAGTGCACCAATGGTCAGTCTTTTTGACATTATCTTCCTCTTAAATTATTTGGTTAGAACTCTTTGCTGCAGCAAGTAAGCGTAGGACTCTGCCTCGTTAGCTCGAGCTGCTAGGTGGTCGTTAAGGCCTAAAGTAAGCTTGCCTGCATCCTCGAGCTTCTCAAACAGGTGCTCCAGGTATGAGATGTGAGCCAGGATCATTTCCAGCCCCACGACTGCAATCTGCTCGGTGGGGAGCATGGAAGGGCTCGGGACCTTGCTAAGCAAGTCATGCGCAATGGCAAGGTGCTTTAGCGGGCAACCAACCGACTGGTCTCGAGTGACGCCGAGCGCCTTTTCCACATCCGCATCAAAGCCGTCTTGAAAGGCGGAGTAAATTCGGTCG
>Ga0255768_10004069_pt1 | contig 14397 bp, 12 predicted proteins | sample 071ome_33_FD_179983 | JGI IMG/M metagenome (GOLD analysis project Ga0255768, IMG submission 179983) | Coastal salt marsh microbial communities from the Groves Creek Marsh, Skidaway Island, Georgia - 071412AT metaG (version 2) | ecosystem: Environmental > Aquatic > Marine > Intertidal zone >...
AGTCCCTTCACGGTGCTTAATAGCTGTGTCCGCACCACCTGAAATGGCCGTTACGTTTGCAATTGTTGGCATAGAACGTGGTAAAGAGTCCATTGAGCTACCATCGTTATCCGTTTCGAATAGGTGGTCGCCAGCACCGTTTGCTTGTTCAACGATGGCGTATTGAACACCACCAACCCAGCCGTTATCCCAGTCGATAGAGTCATCGTTGTTGGCAGTCAACACAAGGTGTTTAACCACAACCGCACCACCCCAGAACTCAACGCCGTCGTCAGAGTTTTCGTTCACTTGTAGGTAGTCAACATTTGTACCAGAACCAACCGCCATGAAGCTAACGCCGTTTAGTTCGTTATCAACAGACACTTCATAACCACCTTCGGTTACGATCACGTATTCAAGAGAACCAGAAGAGTCAGCGTTGTCGTCACCACCGTAGTAGCCTACGCCACCTTCGCCTAGGATGTTACATACGCCGGTATCTGGACATTTGTTCGATACACCGAAGCCTTGGATAACAAGACCGCCCCATTCAGAAGAACCCGTGTAGTTATCGTCTTGAGATTCGAAGATAACAGGTTCAGCAGCGGTACCTTCCGCATTCAATTCCGAACCACGAGTGACCACTAGAGCAGAACCAGGACGACCTTCGATTACGGTACCGGCTGGAATGGTTAGTTCAACTGGGTTTGCTTTAAGCAACTCTACGTCTGCTTGGCTTTCAAGTTTGGTATCGCCGTAACCCAATAGTGTCACGCCATATAGACGGTAAGTAAGATCCGCGTCTAAGCTACCACCGGTTGTTGTGATACGAGTAGGTAGAGCACATACACTATTATCAGTACCAGGAACAAAATCACCACCGAACTCAGTACAGCCGTCGTCCAATGTGAAGTCTACACGAGGGTTCTGGTCCATTTTAAGAACTAAGGCACTGGTAGAATCTGAGCTAGAGTCATCACCGCCACAAGCTGTTAGAAGTGCAGAAGCAGAGATTACCGCTGCTAATACTTTTTTATTCATCATCGTTTTTATCTCCAAATGAATGATGTTTTATCAATTCGGTGGCTAGATTAATGGGTCTTTGTGACAGTTATGTAGCATCTATATTTCAGTTAGATGACATGTCATATTTTTTTATTGCTCTAAAAACGAAAAAGGGAGCCACCTTCGTGACTCCCTTTTCTTCAACCGTGGAATGCGGTTAAAAGGTCTGTGAATAGCCGAACGATAGCGACATTCCCTTTTTCTCTGTTTGTGAAATTTGATCGCCTTGGAGATAAACACGGTCCTCGTTCAAAATGTTCTTAAGTTTGAAGGAGGCTTTTCCATCACCGAGGTCTTTAGACAGAGTAAAGTCTAGAGCGGTGAACGGCTGTTCGTATATATGTGGAATATCCCCTTGACCGACCTTGGTGATACGCTCGCCGATCTCGTTGAAGATCAGCGCCGTTTCAAGGCCAAGCGCATCATTGTCCATGGTCAGCATAAAGTTCATGGTGTAGGGGCTTTGACCCTGCATTGGGCGCTCATTGCTGTACTCTATATTACCGGCAGGCAGCACCACTTCCGAGGTAATGGATGAATAGTTACCATTCATACCAAACAGGTAAGACCCAGTATCGATAAAGTCCAAGTCCCATCTGAAATCCAATTCAAACCCTGAGTTGGTAGCAGACGTCGCATTTTGATACGTCGTGACTTCTTCACCACCGGAGGCACTTTCAACGGTTTGCTCAATCGGGCTTGTAAAGTCCTTAGTAAAGAATGCGAACGATACCGTATTGGCACCTTGGCCATATAGCTCTAGGCGCAGGTCAAAGTGGCTAATGTTGGCAGATTTTAATCTTGAGTTTCCGATTACACGATCACCCGACGTTGGATCCACCCAGCTAAACGGGGTTAATTCTAGAATATTGGGACGGTTTACAGTTTCCGCGAGTGCCATTCGAATCTGTAGGCCATCCATCACGCGATAGGTGGCTAAAAGGCTCGGAAGCATATCCGTCGTGGATAGTTCAATTGGAACCACTTCGTTGAAGTCATTGCGAGTATTGGCTGTTTGATTAAACGTTTCGTTTCTTACGCCAAACTCAAGATCGAAATCTTCAAACCAAGTCGTCTGCAACGAGGTATAAAACCCGGTCGTATCCCGTTCTGCGGTATAGCTATCGGTAAATTGAGTTTTGTCTATGATGACAAACCCTTCTTGAGAAATGTATTCAGGCCCGGTTAAATTTTCCGGCGCGAAAATTTCATTTGGGCTCTGAAGAGAGACTAGGTTTACAGGTGGAATATCACCTGCGCCCCAGTCCACGTCAAATCGTGTTAGATCACTGGTACGGGAGGTTGATTCAAAGCTAAAGCCTGCTTTCCACTGACCTTCAACCACCTCAAATGCTGTGAAAGGTAACCTGTAATCAAAGCCCATCGTCGTATTATCATCTTGCAGCTCTAGAAAGTGACGATAGGTATTCCCATTACGTAGGTACAAGTTATTAGGGTCATCAGAAACGACATCATCATAGTCCATCGAAGCAACTGATACACCGAGCGTCCAATCTAATTCACTGCCCCAAAACAACGAGTGCTCACCGTTAAACTGCTGGGTAATCAACTGACGCTCGGTCCAGTCTAAAAGGCGAATATCCACATAATCGGAGTTTTCGGCGTCTAAACCCGTATCGCGTCTCGTCAATAGGCTCGATTTACGAATCAATGAGGTAGTACTCTTAAGACGAAGGCCATCCGTTTCAATGGCTGTCACCAGGAGGGCCGTAAGATCAATGCTGTTTTCAGATTTTTCGAAATCTTGATCGTTACGCTTTGTCAGACCTTCGTATCCTGCGGCGAAGGTGTTCTTTTCACCTGTTTTGTAGCTCCACTTATTGGAGTAGCCTAAATACGCTTGATACCCATACTTCCATGATGATGAACGACCTAATTGACCAAACGAGACCGACAAACCTAAATCCGGTGAGGCTGCCTCCATGGTGGTATCATATCGACGAGCAAATTTCTCGGCTTCTGATTTGATCAATGTATTACTCGTTGGGTCGTATTCAGAGTTTTCTGGATTCGTTGCGACTGCGGGATTATCAGGGTCTACCGGCATCTCTCGGGTACCATCATCAAACCCAAGCCAGTCGGTGTCACCACCCTCATGAGAAATAATATCCTTACCGGTGGTTTCGGTATTGCCGCCTAAAGAAACACTCAACTTGAAAAAGTCGTCTTCAGGCAGTGACTTTGTGCGTAGTTTTATCACACCGCCACCAAAGGCACCGGGGACATCGGCACTGTAGGTCTTTTGCACTTCGATGCTGTCTAGAATGGATGCAGGGAATAAATCCAAATCCACTGATTTACTACTGGGGTCAGGGCTACGCATCAGAGCGCCATTCATAAGAACCGTTGTGTAACGATCTTCCATGCCACGCACGACGGCGTATTTTCCATCGATCAAGGTTAGACCTGCAACACGAGTCAATGCAGCCGCCGCATCGCTATCACCGGATTTTGCCATTTGCTCCGCACCAACAAAGTCTGATACGACGTTGGTTTCCTTACGCTCATCAACCAAAGAAGACACGCTACCTTGAATGAATGGAGCCACCACGACAAATTCTTTTAGAGCGATACCGGCTGGCGTCACCTCAAATTGCTTTTCGGTTGTTTGCTTCTCTAGGATCTGGATATCATCTACGGTTTGACTGGCAAAACGATTATGCAATATGGAAATACTGTAGGTTGATGAGGGCACTTGCGCTTCAAAGTATCCATCTTTGTCAGTGACGAAATCGACTGGGAGGCCACTGAAGAAGATCCGAGCACCCTCTACCCCTTCGCCGTTTTCCGAGTTCACAATACGGGCTTTCATTATGCCCGGTTTACCCACTAACTTAACCGCTTGTGTATTGTTCTTACGCTTGCCATCTTCTGAGGATTCCAGTGACACATGAGGTACCGGGTTGCCAGGATACTGAGTGACAATCACTTGTAGGCGTTCATTTTCGCTTACATTCAAATTCACGATGGCATTTTCATACCCCGTGCGAGCCACGCTCATTTGATGACGACCCGGGGGTACCATCAACGTCGCAGCACCATAGTCATTCGCTTGCGCCGAATCCAATGTTACGTCTTTGCCCACCCAGACCTGGAAGTCTTTAACCGGTGAGTTCTCTTCAAATACATACAGTGTCACCTTAGCCGGTTTCGACACTGTTTCTTGCGCTTGTACTAAAGGCCCAAGTGCCAGTAGACAAGCCATCCCCAATAACATTAATCGTTTCATATTAAACTCGTATCGAACTGCTTGATTTAGTAACACTGCCAAGTGGCACCGTCACAGCGCTCCATGGCGCTACGAAGTTCCGTTGCTTTTTTAAATAAATCTGGTCGCGTGATTTTACTAAGCTGTCCCTTCGCTGATGGAAAATCGCCGGTGCGATAGAGGGAGTACGCGTGGGCATACAGAATGTCTTGATTCTCGTATAAACCTAAACGCGACAGCGCTTCATCCATGGCGGCGACGGATTCGAAATCACCCAACTCCACAAGAATAGCGAGACGCTGTTTCATTTTTGCTTTTTGATCACTGATTTCGCCGTTGATGTTTAACGCACGATACAAGCGACCGGCCTGACGATACAGTTCCGCTGTATCCGCTGCCAGTTTTGGCTCTTGAATCGTTGCTTGAGCGAAGAGATCGGAAGCCGTTAGCAGTGCTTCGCGATTCACGTACACATGGGCGAGTTCCGTAGAAACCGCCACCTCGTTTGGAAACAGCAATTTCGCTTTTTCCAACACCTTCGCTGCCAATGCATTTTGACCACTTTCACGCAGCGCTCTACCCAGCGCGATGTATTCCTTAATCCCTCCATCTTTAGTCTCAAGATAGCTTTGGGCCAGCTCAATTGCTGTTTGATAGAGCCCTTTTTCAATTAAGTAATAGATTTTTTGACGCTGATATCGGGTTTCTAAAGGAAATCTTTCTTCACCCTGATCTAATGCTGCCCATGCGGCGTCATACTCACCTAGTTTCCAATGACATTGCGCGCTTAAGCTGTATACCGAGGCCATGGCGTCACCCACTTCTTCTGAGTTTTCAATATCCATGAGTGCCGCTCTAAAGTCATTGAGCGCGTAGTGAGTTTGAGCAAGGTAAATATGAATTAATTTATCTTCTTGCCCTTGCTGAAGAGATAACTCGTATTGTGCTTCAGCGTCTTCATATTGACCCATCTTAAAGGCCAAAAGACCTTTCAACAGGTGGTATTGAGCGTAATCTATTTTCGGTAGCTTGCCGTCTTCATCCGGTTTTTCCACCTGCTTAAGTACCGCTTCGGCACGATTTAGGTTGCCATCGCTCAATAGTAGAGCCGCAAGGCCAAGATGATCGACATCTTGGCTTTTTGCATTTACTTGTGCGCTAAGAACCCACGCTAACAGCGACACACTCAGTGCTTTTACGATTGTCATGTTCATGTCTATTGCCACGGTTTAATCAGTTCAAATCAAAACGGATGGTTTGTTCAAACCAACCTTTTACTGGCTTACCCTGATATTGGGCTGGGTCGAATTTCCAGCCACGAATATTGGCTAGGGCCACCTCGTCGAATACGCCACTAGGAACCGATTCCAGCACCTTGATTTTTTCCACCTGCCCGAACGGGTTAATCAGTAGGTTAAATTTCACGTAACCCGTAATCCCCTTGGCTCGCGCACGCTTTGGATAATCCAACATTGGGCGTGAATTTGGCTGAGGCAACACATCCACTGTATCGGACGTCATAGCCACATTATCAAGATCGCCCAACATGCCATCGCCTAGCCCCATATCATCTAGCGAAAATCCAAGACCCACATCAACCCCACCAACCATTGAGCTGAGGTTTGCTGGCGGCGGTGGCGCTTGTCTTTGTTTCGGTTTCGGTTTTGGCTTTGGCTTCGGTGCTACCTTTTGCTGTTGCTGCTTGGCCTGCTTTTGCACACTAAAATTGATTTTTTCTTTCGAAGCATCATCGTCATTGTTTTCAACATAACGATTTAGCATCAATACTGATCCAAACACGATTAGAGCGCCGATCGCCATAGAGATCATGGCGCTCATGTGTTTCTTACCACGGTGTGCTGAGTACTTGTGTTGAATTACCGTCGCATTCATTTCGCACCTACCTAAACTGGTCCGCCGGCTTCGGCTTCAGTCGCCACACCAACATCACTGGCACCGGCTAATTTACACTGGTCAACCACTTCAACCAGTTTACCCGCAGGCACATTACTGTCGGTTACAACCAATACAGACTTTTGACTACTCGCGCGAAGCTGGTCTTTGATCTGCCCTTGAAGCACCCAAATTCTGACGGGTTCACCATTCAGGTAAACATCACCCGTGTTATCAATGTAAACGCGTATGGATTTAGTCGAAGCAGGCGATTGAGAACTCGCCTGTGGTCGATCGATATCCAACTTCATGTCTTTTACAAACGTGGTGCTCACCATGAAGAAGATCAACAAAATGAATACCATGTCGATCAAAGGTGAAATATCAATGTCTTGAACCGCTGTTTCTTTTTTACGTAATCTCATTTGATTCACCGCTTAATTTTGACGATCGGTAGCTGTTGTCTCGCCAGGTTGATCGGAGCAAAGCATATCTTTAATTTGTTCTAATTCACGTTCGATACGAGCTGCTTTTCGATCCAGAGCACGACCCAAGAGTAAGCCTGGAATGGCAACCACTAGGCCCATCTGTGTGGTGAACAGAGCTTGGCTAATGCCACCGGCTATGCCACCGCCACCTTGGCTAAAGAGATTCGCATCCATCAATGAATCGAACGTTTCTATCATGCCAGCCACCGTGCCTAGCAACCCTGTTAGGGGCGCAGCTGCAACGATACTCATGATCAAACGACTGTACTTACCCATGTCTCTAACGTAGTCGGAAAAGGCGTCGTCTAAATAGCGTCGCAAGTTTTGTTGATAAAGCTTGCTTAACTCCAAACCTTGAACAATGGCACTGTCGATGATGCCAGTAGGCTCAAGCTCGCCTTTATATTGGCCGTTAGCCTGACGGTAGCGTCCGATTAACCGCCTCACACTTCTGGGGTTGCCGCGCTTGATCGCCGCATAGCGATATCCGATGGCGTACCACAATATGAGGACCGCGAGTGCAAGGGGGATCATGACGAAACCACCCTGCTCTACAAATGCCTGCCACTCGTTAAGAAATACCTGCAACATGATTAGGCTGCCTCGTCTTCCTTAGCGCGATCATCTTTGTCTTTAAACACGTTAATTAAATGCAGAGCACCCAATTCCATGTCATTTTTGATTCGCTCGGCCCAACCACTTAAAAGGTTACCTAGCAGTACAGCAGGAATGGCAACGATCAAGCCAAGTTCAGTGGTAACCAAGGCTTCGGAGATACCACCGGATAGCATTTTCGGATCTCCCGTTCCAAATTCGGTAATCACGTCAAAGGTGGCGATCATGCCGGTAACGGTACCGAGTAGGCCCATCAAGGGAGACACAGCAGCTAATACCAGAATCGTGGTTCCAAAGCGGTCTAAGTGCTCGCTTTCGTGCAAAATACTTTCAGACACGATGTCTTCGATGTGCTCACGATCACGATCAAGGTTACGAACTGTGGCACGAACCACTCGCGAAGTAGCACCGTCGAACTCACGGCTCGCTTCCATAGCTTCTGGGATATTTCCTGCTTCAATAGCAGGTCGAACGGCTTCAAGCACTTCTTGGCTTGACTGGCTAGCCTTACGCAGGAACAGAGCACGCGCCACCACCATCAATAACGCAGCAATACCAAACGCCACAATCACATAGCCGATGACGCCACCACTTTTCAATACATCCCAAATGGTCTTTTCTTTTTGCTCTTGTACCGCAGCGTTTATGTTTTCAATCACAAAAACATCAAGGGTGGCTGGTTGTTCACCTAACGCCAATGCACGAGCCGTTTCTTCACCGACTACTTCATTTTTGAACGACCAAAGTTTGAACAAACCTTCACCTGCGGGAGCCAAAGCACCAGCTTGATCTTGGCTGATACCGTAGCGGGCAACGTTACCAAAGCGTACGACTTCACCCGATACCTTGGTGCCGTCTAGTAAGTGAAAGTCGCCAGCTTGGGTGCTAACAGAAGACAGTTCATTAAGCAGTGTGACACCACGAGTAAACAGTGCTGTTACCTTTTCGCCATCTTTTAGATCTTGAAACGTTTTATCACCTTCAATCGATTGTCCATAAGGCTCAAGGCTGGCATCCGCTTGTAGGAAGGTAGATTTGAACACTTCTTGGTTATCTTGATTGGCTTGCACGACTCGCTCGGCATCTAGCAATAAGTTCTTCTTAAGCTCAACCTTTTGATTACTGCTCAATACTTGTTGCTCTAGTTGAGTAAGACTGGCTTTTTCGGCATCGAACTCTTTATTGCTTTCTGTAAGCAATCGGGTCAGACGCGTTTGCAGATCGCGCTTTTGTGCTTCTAGAAACGCAAACTCCTTCTTGTAAGCCAGCTCTACCGAGGACACTTCAGGCGCTTTGGCCTGCGGAGCCGTTGTTGTTTCCGCCAACACAGAAAGGGATACAGCAGAGGCTAGAGCGCAAGCTGTCAATGATTTTACAAACTTCATCATAATGTTTCTCCGACTCTACTGATTACTGGGCTTGCGCAAGTGAATTTGGCAACTGGAATTGTCCAGTACGAATTTGTTTCTTTAATGAGTCAAATAGTGAAATGATTTGCTCTCGCTCTTCACCACCATAGATGTTCACAAACAGCCAGTCAGAACCATTTTTAACCACTTTCCCAAACTGGTTATCTCCGTTTTGGAAGTACATGAGCACCATGCCAACACGGGCCACATCCACCAATACATCCTTCCCGTCCATAGAAATAGGCTGACGATAAATACCCGACTCTTTCGTCAAACGAATTTCGTCATCAACAAACGCCCAAAGACGATTTACTGCTTTGTGAGCGGGTAGTAGGTCAAGTTGAATTTGGTCTTCGATTTCACTGAGTTGCGCTAAGCGTTCAGCTGTTTTAAACGGTAAACCCTTTGCGATATAACCTTTAATTTGTGCGATGGCATTCAGTGCCAATGGCTTCAGGTCTTTACCTTCGATGGTGTTCTCAGCGTTTCGAGCTTGTGCTTCCTTAATGCTGGTCGCGAGCTGCTTAAGTTCCATAGAGTTGCGCTGAAGCTGGGTTTCTAAGTCGGTTCGTTGTACCGCCAAAGAACCCATTCTGTTTTTATGAGTTTCTTTCTTGTTGTCAATTTTGGCCTGCAGTTCTTCCACTTCACCACGCAGCTTGATGAGATCATTCGCCATGTCATCAATGTGCGCATCCGCCGCCCATACCGCTGATGTCACAGTTAATAGCGCCGCACCTAATATCGGTTTAAATCCAGTCATGTTTCACTCCCTTCAGAGCTTATACAGTTGTTCAATTTTGATGGGCGAAATGTACGTTCGTTTTATGACAAGTCTGTTACATGACATTTGGGTTGCAGTTTGGCTTCACTTTTATGGCGGCTTTATGACAACCAAAACGGTCATCAAGCCCAGTGATTTAGGGGGTCTACAAAGCTCAATGCAAAATGGTAAGGAAATATGAATTTTTTATTACAATTTAGTGGGCAGCTTGCGTAGCCTGTCTAGTACCTGCTACCCAGTCACTTTCAAGGTGATTGATGCATAGGCGTCTATACTCAACCTCATAGGACTATGCTTTTTATCAAGGATGAACCGTGAGTCTGCTCAAACGATTACAATACAGCTTCATTGCATTTGGCCTCGGAATGGGGCTGATCTTTCCTATATACGCTCAGTTCTTTGTGGAATGGAAGGAAGGCATGTTCATTTGGTTTGCCGCAGGTTGCCTTGTGGCGGGTGCCGCCATTGGCATTATTAACTTCTGGCTAATGAAACGACTGTTATTGGTACACCTTAGAGACGTCGCGCGCGTATCAAAGGCCATCGTCAGTAAGGATCTAACCCAGCGCTGCCATGTGAATAGTGCCGACACCATCGGTGACATTATCCGCAATGTAAACACCATGGCCGATCGATTACAGGAGACCTTTCAACACATCGATCACGTCTCCAATCAATGCTCCGATACCATAGAGCACCTTAGTTCAAAGGCCCAAGGCAGCACAGACAAAATGCGAGAACAGCATAACGCCACCGATGCGACACTGTCGGCTATGCGCTCGCTTCAAGGGTCTGCTTCCGATATTCAATCCCATGTAAACGAAGCGTATGAAGCCAGCGAGGCAACGCTTAAGCAAAGCCTAGCGAGCGATCAACGAATGGCGACGACTCTGACCACAATGAATCAGTTGAGTGAACAAAGCCGCGAAGCCTCACATATGATTTCAAGGCTAAAGGCCCATGGCGACCAAATCGGTACCGTGCTCGTGAGTATTCAGGAAATCAGTGAGCAAACGAATCTGTTAGCATTAAACGCGGCCATTGAGGCCGCCCGGGCCGGTGAGCAAGGCCGTGGTTTCGCGGTTGTGGCGGATGAGGTGCGTGCACTCGCCAACCGAGCCCAACAATCCACCGCAGAGATCAATCAAATGATCTCGCAGCTCCAACAAGATACCGAGAATGCCGTTGATATTATGGAAAAAGGCGCCCAGTTGGCGTCACAAGGGGTTTCCGAAGTCAATGAGGCCCAACAGGGTTTAAGTGAGATTCGTGATGCCGCCTCACTCATACAAAAATTAAATAACGATATTCGTCGCCAAGTTGAGACCCAAATCGTGGATATCGAATCTTGCAACGCCAATGTCGACACCTTGATGCGATTGGCACTATCAAGCACCAGTATCACCACTCAGAGTAAAACGGTGTGTGATAATCTCAAAGGCCACATCGGGCGACTCTGTAAAGATGTCGAAGGCTACAGACTGTAGTGGGTGTGTCGATCTTTGGTTGGTTTTTGGGTAAAATTGCGGCTCACTCATCACCCACCCAGCACCCGTGTCTGATTCTGTACAGTTAATCGAAACCACCGACATCACGTCAGCCAACAAGTGCGAGCAATGCTCTGCCCTGTGCTGCTCTTATATCACGCAGGAATTGGACACACCTCGTACCATGCATGCCTTTGATACTCTGCTATGGCAAATTGCCCACAAAGGTGTTCATGTATTCAAAGATGGCAACGGCTGGTACTTACTCAGTATGACCACATGCGAATTCCTGCTTCCGGATAACCGCTGTGGCATCTACGAGCGTCGCCCATTGATTTGCCGCGAACACAGTAACGACACCTGTGAACGGGATGTTCCTATCGATGAGGGCTGCGATCTTTACTTTCAAACCTTCGATGAACTCGATGCATACTGCCGCAAGCGTTTTAAGACTTGGGACAAACGCATCGAGAAATTTGAAGCCAGCCGCGCAGACTAGCCTGTAGAGCGCCTAAACTAAGACCGACCCCAATGAATGGGCGCTTGCCCGTGCTCTAAAAGATAGTCATTGGCCTGAGAAAAGCACCCTGAGCCAATAAAGGCTGAAAAGTCGCGCCCCTGCTTAGTGGCACCTAATGGGCTTGGGTGTGACGTCTTAATAACGCAATGCTTTTGCGTATCCACCTGCGCGCACACATTGTGAGCAAAGCGACCCCAAGCCAAAAACACCACTCCCTGCTTGTGCTCATTGATGTGTTGAATACAGGAGTTGGTAAACGTTAACCAGCCCAATTTGCTATGACTGCCTGCGTCACTGGCCCTCACCGTTAATGCTGCATTCAATAGCAAAACACCTTGTTTCGCCCAATGTTCCAAATTACCCGACGAGGGTACTGGCAACCCCATATCGCGATTTAGCTCTTTGTAGATGTTTTTCAAAGACGGTGGCACCTTGATACCGTCCGGCACGCTGAAACTTAAACCATGGGCCTGACCCTCACCGTGATAGGGGTCCTGCCCCACAATGACCACTTTGACCTGATCGAACGGTGTGCACTCAAAAGCATGGAACCATTGATCTTTTGGTGGATAGACCACCTGCCCAGCGGCAAGCTCGTGCTTCAATGTTGCCCGTAATTGCTCCATGTACGGTAAAGAAAACTGTTTCTCAAAGTGGGCCTTCCATTGGCCGTCAAGGACGTCGGTGATCTTAGTCACGCTCAGTATCCTCTTCTGATGGCGATCGTGTTAGCACGTATAAGCGATACACATAGATGGTTAGTATCGGGCCCACCACCACATTGATTACAAACTTTGCCATCTCTATCAAAGCAGGGTTTACCGCAATCATAAGATGCAAGATCACGATGGAAGAGGTGTAAACCACAAAGATAAACGCAACGACCAAGAAGCCCCTCAACACCAGCGGATTTGTCTTGGCCTGCTGATTACTGCGTTTAATCGCATCGATAGGCTGTAGACCGTCGACCAAGGTGGCATAAGGCGCCAAAAACCAGCGATAGGACAAAAACAACATAGGGATCAGCATACACACCAACATGATCACGGGCTGCACATCCTCACTCTGACCTGCGCCTAACAGCGCACCGAGTAATGCCGCTGGGAATGACAATATCGTTAGCGCAAACCCCATTACAAGAAACGTCGCTAGAATTGGGAATAGCCCTTCAAATGCCGATGTAACAGAGGCTTTCAATGAGCTGTCTTGCAGTTGAGAGTATCGATGAATAAACACCATCAACCAAACAGTACAAAACAGGCTAGCAAAAAGAATAAAGAAGACCACAGGCAAAGGCAGTGTGCTTTGCTCTGTTGGCGCAATCAAGAGTGGAAGTGCATTGGACACCGTGCTGATGAGTATAATTTTATTAAACAAGTGACGGTAAAAATACACGCTTTGCTTGAGAACATCTAAGGCTGACACACCCATCTCCCGTGAAGAATCCAAAAGGGAGCATGATACTGAGTTATGTGGCTTGCCTCAAACTTACATACGGCCGACTTATGGGGTGGTACCGCATTGACTATCGAAGTTGAGATCACAATGGGTACTAGCCTGAGCATTCGACAGAGGATACAACGCCACCCCGCGCTCGGGCTGGTATTCAGAAGGGGCCAGTGGCATTAGCGTTTCCGTTCCTTCGTTAATTTGATTCTGCAGCTCGCTTGCCTGAGTGGCCGAGACGGGGCCTAGGTCTTGGGCCAGCTCGTGTGAACCCGAAACGGAAGGCAGGCCTAGCGTCAAGCGCTGAGTTTCGCTCCCTTGTGTTAACTCATTGAGCTTTTCATTGATTCTGGCCTGATTAGCGAACACGGCATCAGAAATGCTATCTAACGCCAGATTTACGGCTTGGTGTACATCTGCCCCCTTGGCCACAGCCTCTCTTGACTGTTGAACAGCCTGGCGAGTGACACGGACTTGCATCTGTTGATGGTAGCGGTCCGCATGGATGACTTTGACCGATTTACCTTCAGCAACAATTAAAATGGCGGCATGATCACTGGGTTGAAGCAATAGATCATCCACACGAAAGGAACCATCCTGCCCGCTTCGGGTATGCGGTTCATGATCGTCACAAGTTTGATTTTGATTTCGATCGAGGCAAACTAAGGCATTGGCTGAGGGAGCTTGCAAGCGATCAAAGACAACGGTTTGCGCTTCCATATTGTGCAGCTCTTCACTAGCCCCCACAGGCGTATTCTGAAGCAGAAAAAAAAGAGTGAGCGTGTTCATTCCATAGATCGAAAGGCGTTTCATTGTGATTCCTTTTTTTACAAGCCGAATCAATTATGAGGGATCGATCTTGGTCATCATTCTGTCACTCAATTAATGAGCACGAACCCTCATCTACGTTGATAACCTTAGTCGAGATATTCTTATGGAATGTAAAGATTGGTTTCAAAACAAGACTGATTTTCACTGAGTTCGTAACCATTCATTTCAATTGGTTCTATCCCTCTTCCACAACCTGACTTCGTGTAAACGCAAGGCAGCCTCACCCTGAAATGTGTAAGAAATATCCTTTTTCTAATACGCCATTTTCTTACTTGAGTGCAGGAGTTGTTCAGTAAAAGTTAATTTAGTATCTAGCGATTTACGCCTCATAGGCGTTTCAGACCACGCCTTTCAACCCAGCCAAGGAAGCCATATAGATGCTCCATGAATTAAACGCAGGTAGCGCGCGAGCACAGTGATGTGAAAGAGCGGCGTAAGGTAGGTCTCGTCCTTCCCAAGCGCAGTATCGATTTCTGATAAATTCTAGGCATAAAAAAACCCAGTCGATTGGACTGGGTTTTTGGTGTGATGGGGTCGTTCGCTGCGAAGCCATGATTTACTCGAAACCTATGAGGGGAGGATGGACTGCGCTTTGCGCCCCCTTCGGGCGACTATGTCGGTCTTGCCTTCGGCGTTGCACATTCACTTTGT
>Ga0255768_10004071_pt1 | contig 14395 bp, 11 predicted proteins | sample 071ome_33_FD_179983 | JGI IMG/M metagenome (GOLD analysis project Ga0255768, IMG submission 179983) | Coastal salt marsh microbial communities from the Groves Creek Marsh, Skidaway Island, Georgia - 071412AT metaG (version 2) | ecosystem: Environmental > Aquatic > Marine > Intertidal zone >...
ACTTTTCCGTATGGGATCGATCCTGAAGATAAAAACATCCGACTTTCACCGACCTTCCCGCCAATTGAGGACCTATCGAAGGCGATGGATATCTTTGTTAACTGTGTTCAGCTGGCCACTATTAGAAGGCACCTCGGAGAGCAGTAATTTTGGAATCCTCATCAACTCCCTGAACGAGAGCTACGAAAGAAAGGCTTTTTGAGATGGATTGACCAAGCTGACCGTCAACCTGGTTTATATTCTCGATTGGCCTCTGGATCTTCCATTGAGAAATTTAGATTCTCTATCTCTGTCCAAAGACTATCTGGTAACTCAACATTCGCCCAATCGATTGTCTGCTGAACTCTGGATGGCTTGGTGACACCAGCAACCGTTGAAGTTATTCGGGGATCTCTCGTCGAAAATTGTAAAGCAAGCGCACCTGGTGGAACTTGGTATTTTGTGCAGATCGCCTCAATGGCCTTAACCGGTTCTAAAGACTCTGCTGTAGCATCTTGATAGGCAATTCTCGGCATTACAGAACTACCTTTAGCCAGAACTCCTGAAGCGTATGGCGCTGCATTTAGAATCGCAATGCCTCGTTCATGAGCTTTTGTGAATACCCTGTCTGCTGATTTATTAATTACATTCCATCGGTTGTGATTCATCAGCGCATCGAAAGGCCAATCCCACAGAATGGATTCCATCACATCTAGTCTCCCCATCGCCAAGCCGACGGCCTCAGCCAACCCCTCTTCCTTGATTTTGAACAACTCCTCGAGTGCACCACCCTGACAAGTTATTTCCTTCAAGTCGCGTGCGTGCTCAGGATCATGAAGGTGAAGAATTTGAACTTTTTCTAATCCAAGTCTAGTCAGACTTTCTTCCAAAGATCGCCTGGTACGACTGGCGTCAAAAGTACCACTTTCCATATCACGATCTACTTTTGTCGATATTACGAATCCATCTGGCAAACCACCTCTCTCCCTCAAAGCATCACCAATTCTTGCTTCAGAGCGTCCAAATCCATAGTTGTTGGAAGTATCGAGGAAATTTATTGGACCATCAAAAATAGCATTGAGGGTTTCTCGTGCTCGTTTTTCATCCACCTCATAACCATAGGTATCCGGCATATTCCCCAATCCAGAAGTTCCAAAACACAAAGGGGATACCATCAGATCAGTTTTTCCGATCCTTTTCTTTTCTAGGATTTGCTTTGTCAAAATAGTCCTTTATCAAGATATTTTTAGTGACAGGAACTAGGTCCTTGTTTTGGCAAGTGAGGAACGCTTATTTGCAAGCGTTGATAAGATAGCAGAAAGTATTATGATTGCTCCGGTGGTTGCCTGCACATAGAATGATGACACATCTGCAAGTGTAAGAAGATTATTTATTACTCCAATTAATAGCACACCACTTAAAACACCAGTAATAGTGCCCCGTCCTCCTCCTAAGCTTACTCCACCAATTACTGCAGCAGCAAAGGCTGAAAAGATAATATTCTGCCCTTGTGTTGTAACAGCAGAATCTAGTCTTCCAGTCATAAGGATACCTGCCAGGCCAGCTAATAGACCAGAAATCACGAAAGAACCCCAAATAACTTTGTCAACATCAATGCCAGCAGCTCGTGCAGCACTTTCGTTACCACCAATTGCGTACAAAGCTCTCCCAAAACGATGATAACCAAGCACAAGACCCACAAATAAAGCAATTACTGCAAACAAAATTACCGCTAATGGTATCCCATAATATCTTTCAGAACCTAAATAAGTTAGTTCTTCACCAGGCGAATAGATGGATCTTCCATTGGATATGATTAAAACCCCTCCTCTAAGAAGAACAAGCAATCCTAGGGTTGAAATAAATGGATTTAAACCAATTTTCACAACCATAAATCCATTGAACCATCCAACAAATCCAGCAGTTCCGAGAGCAATAAGAGGCCCAGTCCATCCGGGCAGCTCTGTACCAAAACCTCCAGTGGATATGGGCACCAAAAGTACTGCTGCCAACATTGGTGCAAAACCAACCAAACCTTCTAAAGACAAATCCAAGCGCCCAATAAGAAGTATGAAAGTGAGACCAATCGTTGTCAATCCTAGTACACTGACTTGCTCTAAAATATTTAGAAGATTGTAACTGGTTAGGAATCTTGGAGCTACAATTGAGCCAACAATCATCAATAAAATGAGCACTGGATACATGGTAAAACCTTTTGCAACAAAGGCATTACCAAAAGAAATTATTTTTGATTCTTTTTTTCCAATGGAGTCCATACTCATGAATTTATTTTTTTGAGAGGCAAATTAAAAGATTCTCAGTGATTTTTTTAAACAGTTTAATAAGCAAGTCCATTAATTTTAATTGAGCTGATGCCGTTTCATATTCAAACTTGAAGAAAACGGCATCATATTCTAATACATTTCAAGTGAAAATAATTTGGCAATCAAATCTCAAATTTCCACTCAAATAAAAAGGGTTTACTAAATTAAAGTTGATTTGCCCACAGTCCAGAGTCATCAACATTCTCTTTAGTTACCAGGGTTGCGTTCAGTTGATACTGTGGTCCCACTGGCGTGTCAATTACTTGACCATCTGGCTTTGGACCTAGTTCAATTTTCCCTCCTTTAGAGACAAGTTCAATTAGTTCAGCTGTTTTTGTTGCATAAGCACTCAACGGCTGAGAAACAGTTGCGTCAAGAGCACCATCACGAATTAGTTGCAAACCCTGTGGTGTTCCGTCAATTGCTACCCTTATGACAGAATCTGCCTGGCCAACTGCAGCATCTTTTCCAGCTCTTTTCAATTGTGCATTGACAGCAGTCGCCATCAATTCAGATGCCATAAAAATACCCGTCAATGAAGGATTTTGTGTGAGCACATTTTGTGCTGCATCTGCTGCCATATCAGCTGTCCATTCAGTCGGTCTTTGGATCAACCTTACGTCTGGAGCAAGCTTTTTGAGAGTATCAGCAAAGCCGTTGGAACGGTCCAAACCATTTGGTGTTGCCAAACCACCCTGTAGTTCCAAAACACTACAACTATTTTTCGTCCAGCAAGCCTTACCCTTCAGCCTACGCACCATTTCTTCTGCACCTTGGGCACCTGCATTGAGGTTGTCAGCCCGGACCGTAGCAGTGACTTCCCCACCTGCTGGTCCATCATCAATTGAAAAGACTAGAGCACCTTTTTCATTTGCTCGTTTGACAGCGGGAACAATTCCAGCTGCATCTAAAGGTGCAAACACAATAACGTTTGCACCATTAGCAAGAAGGTTTTGAAGTGCATTAACCTGAGCACTAATATCTCCATTAGGGTCTGGAGCACCGACTAATGTAAAACCCTTTTCAGCAAAGGCTTTTTTTGATAGTGATGTCATCAATGTTTGAAAATCATCCTTCAAAAATTTTGGTGTAAAACCAACTCTAATATTAGAGTTATCTCCAAAACTGACTCCAATTGACGACGCTAAAAACAATGTACTCGCAGCGAGTATCTTGATTGTTTTTTTCATGCTATCTCCTGTGTGTATAGGGTAGATCTCTTTTTCAAAAAAAGAGGTAATGAAACTGGCTTCCGATGAAAATCATGGAAACAGTCTTTGTGCAACATCTTAGCATCAGTCTCAACCCACTTGTTGCACAATTTAGGGGTGCATCAAAGATCTAATTTAGGATAATTAGAATACATTGCTTTTGATGAACCACCCAAATCTGAAAAAATTTTAATAATTTAATGGAATCTTTCAATGTTTTTAGAAAATTTTATTCTTTTTTCTAAAATTTGCAATTTTTTTTCTAATTTTTTGATACGAATTCTCCTATAATTATGATATAAGTCAGGTTTTAATTAATTAAATCATTATTCCTAATGAGTCATCCCCATGAAACTGCTTGAGTTGAAATCGATTAAAATGAACTTCGGCGCTATTGAAGCTCTGAGTGGTGTAGATTTAGATATTTCTCCTGGTGAAGCACTCGGTTTAATGGGAGATAATGGAGCTGGCAAATCAACATTGATGAAAATCATAGCTGGTAATTTCATGCCCACCTCCGGCGAGATATTAATTGAGGGGAAGAAAGTTTCTTTCAAACGCCCAGTTGATGCTAGAAATAGTGGTATTGAAATCGTTTACCAGGATCTTGCTCTTTGTGATAATTTGACAGCTGCTGCAAATGTCTTTTTAGGAAGAGAATTAGAATCTGGATTCGGTATATTTTCAAAACTAAATCACAAAGATATGTTCCAACGTGCATCTGAATTATTTAACGAGTTGAAATCTGAAACCAGGCCGCATGACTTAGTTGCCAATATGTCTGGTGGTCAAAGACAAGCTGTTGCAATTGCTAGAACTAGACTTTCTGACCCCAAAATTGTTCTCATGGATGAGCCAACTGCGGCAATATCTGTAAGGCAAGTTGCTGAAGTTCTTTCTCGTATCAAACAACTTAAAGACACTGGACATGCTGTAATCTTAGTAAGTCATCGTATGCCTGATGTTTTCGGAGTCTGTGATCGTGTTGCAGTCCTCCGAAGAGGAAGAAAAGTTTCAGACAAATTAATTAATGAGACTAGTCCAGAAGAAGTAACTGGGTTGATCACTGGTGCATTAGAAGCTGCATAAACTTAAACAAATTCTCGTTCAAAATGTGCCTTTGAAATATTCATTGCAGCCAAATAACTACGCTGGATGAGGAGGACTGTCATAGCAACCCAAAACAGACTGATCGAAATCTACAACAGATCCAGTCATCATTCCTGAATCGGCGGAAGCCAAGAAGAGTACTGCACGTGCTACCTCATCCGTTTTGAGCAACCGCCCAAAGGGTTGATCAGCTTCTGCCTTAGCCAACCAATCTGCCTCAGCAAGATGATATTCTTTTTGAATTCTGTCTTCTCCAGGAGTGTCCATCCAACCAATATTCAGTGCGTTTACTCGAATCTTATTTTTCATCAGGCTAAATGCAGAGTTTTTGGTGACGATGGAAAGAGCGCCTTTTGCAGCGCAATAAGCTGCGATGAACGGTTGACCTCCATGTGCTGACATACTCTGAATATTGACAATTGCTCCCTCAATCTTTTCACGGATCATGATCTTGGCGGCTTCTTGAATTAGAAAGAAGGGAGCCCTCGTGTTGATTGCAAACATGCGATCAAATAGCTCTTCGGAGGTATCTAGAATGGTTCCCCGATCTGTGATTGCCGCACTATTCACCAGAATATCAACTTTGCCAAAAGCCTGATCCGCTTTTCGAATCACTTTTCTACAATCTTCCACGCTTGATAAATCTGCTTGCACAAATTCTGTTGGTGTTCCCTGTTCTTTCAGAGTTTCCGCGGCCTTCTCACCATTTTGTGCATTTCTTCCGCAAATCACCAAACCAGCGGCTTTTTGCTCAGCAAAGAGTTGGGCTATTGCCAATCCGAGACCTTGAGTCGAACCAGTAACAACAGCGACTTTTCCAGTAAGATTGTTTTCTGTCATGTTGTTTCATGAAGAGGAGAATCTGCACGAGATCAAGCGATCTCGCACAGAAAATAAATGTATGAATCAATGACTAATGACTAGCCATCAACCCCCACCGGAGAGACAGCTCCACGCAGACTCGAATGGACACACGTCGAGTCCTGTATAGATTGGATCTTCAACGGCTTTTCCTTCGGCAAGATCTTTCAGAACATACATTGCCTTGTAACCCATCATGTATGGCTGCTGGCCAACGAGTCCGTGGCTCAAACCGTCTTTGAGGATTTCCATCTGCATAGGCAAGGTATCAGCAACGACAACCGCAGTCTTTTTGGTGCGAATGCGTTGCTCATGTTTTGCGGCAGTATTCCGGAATGCGGTCGGAACAAAATGAGGGAAGCCACCGGTTGGCACAAACGCAGTCAGGTCTGGATACTTGATGAAGATATCCGCCATTTGCTGCACTGAAAGAGGGAAGTCATCATTGGTGTAGAGTGGGCAACCATCCACCTCATTCCAGCCATTTTGGCCAGTCAATCTTTCACCTGGAGGTGAGGAACTGGCTGTACCTGACAATGTATCGCGAATACCTTGCATCCGCTCATTGTGGTTCGCTGCAGAAGCTCCACCAGACTGAATACAGATCGATCCACCTTCTGGCTTCAGATTACGAGTTAGACGCGCCAAGTTGACACCAATATCGTAATTCTTGGTACCTACATAAGCCGCACGCATGCCTTTGTCTTCAGCAAGAACGTCCGAATCCCATGTAATGACAGGAATTCCAGCATCTTTTGCTCGCTTTAGAACACGGGCCATCGCTGGGGCATTTGATGGTGCTACTGCAATTCCATCTACTTTACGAGCAATCAAATCCTGAACGATCTGAATCTGCTCTTGTTCTGTATGCTCACCAGGACCAATGTACAAACATTCGATGCCTGCAAGTTCCCCTTCAGCCTTCTTACAACCATCCCGAGCAAGATCGAAGAAGGGATTGTTCATTGCCTTTGGAACGAGTGCAAAGGTCTTCTTTGCGTGCCCACCAGCAAAGGCCAAAGTTGCTACACTGGAGAGCAACAGAGCGCTCAATAAAAACTTTTTCATAGAAAAATCTCCCAATATGAAAAAAGCAAAAAGTTAATCTGACTCTATTAGGTAATTGTTATTCCATAGGCAAACTCCTTGAAAAATGATCAGCCAGATCGGCGACTGCGGATTTTCTCCAACGCCACCGCAAAAATGATGAACAGGCCAACAAAAGTCCCCTGCCAATAGGGATCCACACCTGCCATCAATAGTCCGTTACGAATCAACTCCACCAAGATGGAACCAATCAAGGCGCCATAAGCGGTCCCGACACCTCCCATCAAATCAGCCCCTCCAATCACAGCAGAAGCAATCACCCGCAACTCATAGGTCATTCCTAGAGCGTTTGTCACTGATCCCATCCAGCCAACAATCATGACCGCAGAGATTCCTGCTGTTAGACTGCAGAACAGATAAGCTGAAAGTTTGACCGCTTTTACAGGAACGCCTGTCATCGTGGCTGCACTTTCATTACTGCCAATCGCATAGAGATGTCGTCCCCAAGCTGTAAAATTCAGCATAAACCCAAGAAAAATCGTAAGAACCAGCATCACCACAAGCGAATTGGCAACTCCTAGATGGGTACCTCCACCAATACTCAAAAAAAGATCTTCGTCTGGACCAAACTCGTAAAACATTTTGTTATTCGAAACTACCAACGCCAGACTTCGACAAATGCTTAGCATTCCGAGAGTCACAACGAAGGGTGACAAGCCGATATAGCTGATCAAAATTCCATTCACTAAGCCACAGGCCAAAGCTGTCAGAATCCCAGCTGCAATTCCTGCTTCAACACCATAGCCACTGGAGAGAGTCAGACCTGTCGCAATTCCTGCCAATCCCATAACGGAACCCACCGACAGATCAATTCCTGCGGTAATGATCACAGCAGTCATGCCGATCGCAATGATCCCAATGAAGGAGAAATTTAGGGCGATGTTGCTAAAATTTTCAGGAGTAAAAAAGACCTGTTCTCCATTGGTTGTTCCGGTCAAAGACAGAACAAAACAGAGAACAATCGCAGCAATGGTGACCCAGAATGGCTGCGACCTGATAATTTCCTGACCAAAGGAATGAGTTTGGCTATCTATTGCCTTCGAAAGACTGGTGTCGTTCATCCGTTCCTCTTTTCGTTTAGGCGCGCTCAACAGCACCAGTGATTAGTCCTGTAACTTCGTCCTGAGAAGTTTGGGAGATGTGTTTGTCGGCGACTTTCTCACCACGACGTAAGACGACCACGCGATCACAAACAGCGAAAATGTCGGGCATTCTATGGCTGATCAGCAAGACCCCAACACCTTCTGACTGAAGTCTCTTGATCAAACCAAGCACTTCACTGACTTGCCGGACCGAAATTGCAGCTGTGGGTTCATCCATCAGTACAAGTTGTGGAGAAGAAAGCTGCGTGCGTGCAATCGCAACGGCTTGGCGTTGACCCCCAGACATTTGCTTGACCTTATCCCTGGGCCTTGTCTCAGATTTGAGCATCGCAAAGATTTCACCGGCTCTGGCAAACATGTGCTTGTTGTCCAGAATCTTCAATGGGCCAATATTGCGTTTTTTTTCTCTGCCTAGGAAAACATTGTGTGCGGCTGTCAGATGATCACACAATGCCAGATCCTGATAAACAACCTCGATTCCGTGAGTCCTCGCATCGACGGGCCGATTAAACTGTTGAGGGTGCCCTTCAAAGTACATCTCACCGCTGGTAGGTTGATAGTTACCGGACAAGATCTTGATCAATGTAGATTTACCAGCACCGTTATCTCCCATCAGTCCGACCACCTCACCTGCAAACAGTTGCATGTTAATCCCCTTGAGAGCTTCAATGGCCCCGAAGGATTTGCTGATATTTCGCAGGTCTAAAAAAACTGGCTTCGATTGGTTTTCCTGCGAGGAACTGCTCATGATGCGCCCTCCAGTGGATTTTCATAGTTCACTGTAACTACCTTTCCTGTTTCCACAGAGCGGTAAGCTGCATTCGCCAGAATCAACGCACGGCGACCATCCTCAAAAGAAACTTTGGACTCAGAGCCTGCTTCCAGAGTATCCATAAAGCTCTCTAGCTGTTTCAGGTAGGCCTGCCGATAACGCTCAATGAAGAAGAATTCACAGGCATCACGCCAATGAGACCCCTTAGCATTGAAACGCTCAACGCTGGTAGGTTGCCGGTTTTCAGAGCGTAACATTCCTTGGCTACCATGTGCTTCCAGACGTTGATCATAACCATAGGTTGCATGGCGAGAATTGTTGATATGACAGAGCTTTCCGGAAGCAGTTTTCATCAGGATCATCGCGGAATCAATCTCACCAATCTCTTTGGCAACTGTATCGAAGAGATTACTGGTAAATGCGGTAACCTGTGTGACCTCTTCACCCAAGGCGAAGCGTGCCAGGTCAAAATCATGGATTGTCATGTCTCTCAGCATTCCACCCGCAGCCAGGTAGTAGGCTTTAGGCGGAGGTTCTGGATCTCGACTGCTAATGATCACTTGCTCTAAGTCTCCAATCTCCCCGTTTCGAACTGCACTGACCAACTGCCCATGTCCTGGGTCAAATCTACGATTAAAGCCAATCTGAATCAGACTCTTTGCACCACTAATTTGCTTGCTACACTCTTCAACTTTTGCAATGTCCAAATCGATCGGTTTCTCACACAGAACCGCTTTGCCAGACTGAACTGAACGGACGATAAAGTCTGCATGTGTGGGTGTTGAAGAAGCCACAAAAACAGCATCCACGTCTGCATCATTAAAAATTTCATCAGGATCACGAGCAACCTTGGCACCGGTTTTCGCCCCCACAGCTTCACTGGATGGAGCATGAACATCATAGATCCAATTCAAGCTGCACCTATCATGAGCTACAATGTTGGCAGCGTGCATTTGGCCAATACGACCAGCGCCAATCAGAGCAAAGCGAATCATTTTTCTCCTACTTCCAAGTGTTGATTAAAACCCCTTTTCAGGGATGAGATAGCAAAGAATTATTGTATTTCTTCAATCAGTACCCGGCGACCTTCCTGATGACTTAGCAATGCTGCATCGAGGATACGCTGTACATCGGTCCCCGCAGCAAAATCAGGACGGACTGCTTGTCCTGTACGAACTCCCTCGATGAAGTCACCGATCATATGTCCATCCTGCCGAAAAACATCTCGATAGGTATTGTGGACGGTATCCCTGCGGGCCTTGCCCCAAATATCATCCGGAATTGGAAGTTCGTGGGGTAATCCCTCACCAACCTGTGCCCCATGAACCCGCTGGATCTTATCCCAATCTGTGACTGAGTACAGAGTCCCCTCCGAACCATGAAACTCCATGTGATGGGTTTGACCAAATGGGGAATCTTCATAGCAGATCGTCGTCGCATGAATCATCCCTTGAGCGCCATTGGCAAACTCAAGCATGACCATTGCGGTGTCATCGGTATGAGTGAATGGTTTCCCATCTGGGGTTGTGTCGGGTCGATCAATTGGTGAACCTAGACGACAACTCACTGCACTGACAGAACCCATCATCCATTGAGCTAGGTAGATGAAATGAGAGCCAATGTCTCCCAAAGCGCCTGATCCCGCCTCTGCAGCGTTTAGACGCCAAGTATACTCCGTTTTTCTGCGATATCCTGTGTAGTAGCGAAGATTGCAGTGATAGGGTTTCCCGATATACCCTTGATCAATCAGCCGCTTAAGATAGCGAGCCGTCGGCATGAAGGAATAAGTGAAAGGTACGAGATTGACTAACTTGGTTTTCTGCGCAAGTTTGGTCATCTCAAGCGCTTCCGCATAGTTGAGACCCAGCGGTTTTTCACAAAGAACAGGGATTCCTCTCTCCAATGCAGCTACCGTGAAGGGAGCATGCGTGTCGTTACCTGTCGAAACGATCAAAGCATCCAACTCGGCCTCATCCAGCATTTTTTTGAAGTCGACAAAGTGCTGGGAAATTTTCCATTTTTGCGCAAAAGCCTCAGCCCGCTGAGGATTCCGTCCGCAAGCTGCGACAACTTCTACATGAGGATTTCCCTCCAAAGCAGGCAAGTACATTGCGTCTGCCCACCAGCTTGTTCCTGCAATTCCAACTCTGATCTTACTCATTTCTCTTTGTCATCTATGTTGTAAATGGGTTATTAAAGAGGCCTCACTCCACCCACTAAATTCAAAAAATATCTGGTTCGGCTGTCTCACCAGGGGCTCCCTGTAGAAATCTGAAATCACAGCCTTCATCTGCCTGAGTAACCTGCTCCACGTACAGCGCTGCATAACCTCTGCGATGTTTCAAAGCTGGAGCCTGCCATTCCTGTCGACGTCTGTCGAGCTCCTCGGGTTCCACCAGTAAGTCAAGGCGTCTCTCGAACACATCCAGCTCAATTAAATCACCATCACGCACTAAGCCGAGTGGTCCACCCAGTGCTGCTTCCGGAGCTACATGTAAAACGCAGGCACCATAGCTGGTTCCACTCATTCGTGCATCTGAAATTCTCAAAATATCTCTGATTCCTTGTTGCAATAATTTTTTGGGTACTGGGAGCTGCCCCCACTCTGGCATCCCTGGAGCACCCACTGGTCCAGCATTTTGAAGAACAAGGACAGAATCAGCAGTCACTGGCAAATCCTCTCGGTCCACCCGAGCTTTCAGATCTCTAATGTCTTTGAAAACAATGGCAGGCCCACGATGTTTCAGTAGTCTATCTTCAGCAGCTGATGGCTTGATGACCGCTCCCTGTGGAGCAAGGGAACCACGCAGAACAGCTGTGCCGCCAGCTGGCTTTACTGGATTCTCTAGAGGACGAATGACATCATCATGATAAATTTCCGCGCCTTTTAGATTTTCTCCAATAGTTCGTCCATTGATTGTCTTCGCGTTCAACTTCAGTCGATCTTTCAATTGGTGCATCAACGCCCGCAGGCCCCCTGCAAAATAGAAATCTTCCATCACGTATTGGCCTGATGGTTTCACATTGGCAAGCAATGGAATCCCCTGAGAAATCTTATCAAAACGCTCAAGATCAAGAGTTATTCCGGCTCTGCGAGCCATTGCCAAAAGATGGATGATTCCATTTGTAGAACCTCCGATTGCCATCTGAACCATGATCGCATTGGCAAAGGAATCTTCACTTATGATATCTGTGGGTTTGAGATCCTCCCAAACCATTTCTACTGCACGACGCCCACTCAAAGAGGCCATGCGATTGTGATTTGAATCAACCGCAGGAATCGAAGACGCTCCTGGCATACTCAATCCGAGCGCTTCTGCCAATGACATCATCGTGGCAGCTGTGCCCATAGTCATGCAGGTTCCTGGTGAGCGGGCGATGCCATCTTCAATTTCTTCCCAACTCTCAGAATCTAATTCTCCTGCACGACGCTGATCCCAATACTTCCAAACATCAGTTCCACTACCCAGTGTCTCTCCCCGCCAATTTCCACGAAGCATCGCCCCTCCAGGGACATACACGAATGGCAAATTCATACTGAGAGCACCCATCAGCACACCAGGAGTGGTTTTGTCACACCCACCCAACAACACGGCTCCATCCACTGGATAGCCCCGTAAAACCTCTTCTACTTCCATCGCAAGCAGATTTCGATACATCATCGCAGTTGGTTTGAGCAATTGCTCACCCAATGAGAGCACTGGCAGTTCAACCGCAAAGCCGCCTGCCTGGTAAATTCCCCTTTTGATGTCTTGAACCCGCTGCGGGAAGTGAGTGTGGCAGGTGTTCATCTCATTCCAGGGATTGATGATCGCAATCACTGGCTTGCCAAGAAACTCATCTCGGTGAAATCCCATCTGCTTTGTACGTGAACGATGTCCGAAGCTTCGGAGATCATCGGGTGCATACCAACGTGCACTTCTCAATTCATCTGGGTTTCGTCGAGGGGAAGTTGTCATCAATAAAAACCAATTAGGGGGTTTTGCAAAAATATTTGATTAGAATCTTATATGAATTTAGTTCGCCAAATATATTTGACTTGTTCTCCAATGGCAAATAAATTCAAAAAAATAATTTTGAGAAAAAATTTTCCAAAATGTTATCCTCAATGGGTTCAAGGTAGGTAGTCACACGCTTTCTTTTCCTCCCGGAAAGTTGCGTTGCTAGTCTACCTTGGGCTCCGCTCTTCCTCTGAAAAGAACCTCTGGAACATGTCCACTTTGAATCGACCAATGGATGCCAATCGTCCCTTTGATCTTGTTTGTATGGGCCGTGTGGCTGTTGACCTCTATGCTGAACAAATTCATAGCCCTCTCGAAAATGCGCAGAGCTTCCGTAAGTACTTGGGTGGTTGTGCGGGCAACATTTCTGTGGGCACTTCGCGTCTGGGATTAAAATCCGCGATGTTTTCCTGCACTGGCACTGACGCAATGGGGGAATTCCTGCGCCAGCAACTTCACCACGAGGGCGTAGACACTACCCTATTGCGTGACACATCTCAGCATCTGACAGCTCTCGTTCTGTTGGGAGTCAGCCCACCAGATCGCTTCCCACTCATCTTCTACAGAGAAAACTGCGCAGACATGCAGATCCGACCTGAAGATGCTGATCCTGCCTTCCTAAAAAAATGCAAGGCACTGCTCTTCACAGGCACAGGGCTTTCCAGTCCGTCCATGAAAGAAGCAACTCTAGCTGCCATCAAGACTGCTAAGGAGCAAGGCTGTGCTGTGGTGCTCGACATCGACTATCGACCTGTTCTATGGGGATTGACCGCAGCTGGTGACGGCGAATCACGATTTGTTGCATCAGAAGCTGTCACGAGAGAATTGCAGCCGTTGATTAAGGATTTGGATCTGATCATCGGGACTGAAGAAGAAGTAATGATCGCTGGTGGCTCTGAGACCCTGGCAGAAGCCCTTCAAGTAATCCGTGACTCTTCACGGGCCACCGTAGTGCTGAAGCGAGGAGAAAAGGGCTGTGAAGTCTTTGAACCTGGTAGTCAGCAAAGTCGAACAGCCAGACCATTTCCCATCAAGGTGCTGAATGTTCTGGGAGCAGGAGATGCCTTTGCCTCTGGATTCTTACGCGGATGGTTACGAGGAGAATCCTTAGAAACCTGCGCACTTTGGGGCAACGCCAACGGAGCACTGACTGTCACCCGCCATGGTTGTGCTCCTTCGATGGCCTCTTTTGAAGAACTACAGTACTTGATAGAAAATTTTGATGCAGATCCAAATATTCTAACCAACCCACACCTGTTACGTCTTCATCAGCGAACAATCCTCGGAAAACCGAGAAATTTTCCATTACAAGTGCTGGCTTTTGATCATCGCACCCAATTTGAAGAATCCTGTAAACAGCACAATCAGCCAATCAGCAAAATTGCTGAATTCAAAAAATTGGTGTTCGAGGGATTCAAGAAAGTGGCTGCTGAGGAAACAGCACTACCTCTTGCGCTGCTGGTTGATCCACAATATGGAGCAGATATTTTACAGGATTCAGCCTACGCGTCATATTCAGTGGGAGCTCCGATTGAGCAAGCAGGCTCTTTTCCCGTAGAGTGGCTGTGTGGCGAAGAGCTGCACGAGCACCTGCTAGGGCAGCCATCTGAATGGTTCGTCAAGGTCCTTTGGCACTTCCATCCTGCTCTTGATGCCAATGAAAAACAGCGACAACTCATCCAATTGAAAAGACTGGAAACGATCTGTCAATTGCTGGATCGACGCCTGATGCTAGAGTTGATACTTCCTACAAATCTCTCTCAGGATGGAGCAGCGCTCGCAGCCGCGGTTGAAGAGGTTTATGAAGCTCAGATCACACCTTTTTGGTGGAAGGTGATGGCCCTTGATGATGAATCAGAGTGGCAGAAAGTCACAAATGCCCTGGATCGGCATGACACCGAGGCTGGCGTGATTGTTCTTGGGAAAA
>Ga0255768_10004073_pt1 | contig 14393 bp, 13 predicted proteins | sample 071ome_33_FD_179983 | JGI IMG/M metagenome (GOLD analysis project Ga0255768, IMG submission 179983) | Coastal salt marsh microbial communities from the Groves Creek Marsh, Skidaway Island, Georgia - 071412AT metaG (version 2) | ecosystem: Environmental > Aquatic > Marine > Intertidal zone >...
AAAAACAGCGTAGTGCAGAAGATATGATACACAAGTAGTAGACTTACCAGTCTGACGTGGCATCTTACAAATATTAAATCTGTTATCATGGAAATTCTGAATTAGTTTTTCCTGAAACGGATACATACTGAAAGGCACTAGACCATGGTCAAGAGACACAATCTTGATATAGTTTCTAGCAAAATAAACTGGGTCTTCTTTACACTTGAGGAACTCAAGAATTTGTTCCTCTGTAAACTCAATTTGCGTATTCGCTTTTTTTAGATTAGGATTACCAAGATAAACTTCACTCATAACGAAACCTCTTTTTATAATTCGTTCTTGATCAATAAAATATCAAAGGCAGCAGTAAAACGACCGTTATTACTCCTAGTAGTTAGGCGAACATCAATATCGGTTTTTTCAGCAAGTTCTTGAGGAAAGGAAAACTTGTAATCATAAGGTCCACCATCACCAGAAACTTCAAATGTGTGTCCAACTCTAAATGTGGTTCCTACTGTGTTATATCTCACATACATAAAACCAGTAGCGTCAGCGCCAGACTGAGCAGTACAGTTTCCATGATACAAATAACCAGTATAACCAGCAGGAACAGTGTAGACTGCCATTAGAGTTTGTCCTGCACCAGCAAGAATTCTTAGAACTTGTGTTCCACCTCTAGAAACATTAATTTGACCATCATTGGTTCCATCAGTCAAAAAACCACGATATACTCTCTTAAAGGTTTGAGTTCCTGTTACTGTTCCTGAACTAGAAAGAGTAAAGTCTTCTGAAACAAGATTAAAGTCACTATCAAGACCTTGAACTGTTAAAGTCTTTCCATTATCATTAGCACCAACTTGAGCAACAACTAAAACTCCAGCAGTATCAAAAGCACTCCAAGGGTAAAGAGTATCTCCTTTATCCCATACTGTTGCGGTTGTGTTAATAGACTGTGAAGGAGTTGCGCCAAACTTATGGATTTGTGAAGCTCCTCTTGTTTTTCCACGAGCAACGTTCAGGTCAAATTCTTCATCCCAAATATAATTTCTAAATCCCATTAGTCACTCCAACCTAATCTTTCTGGACGATATCTTTGTGAACTCTTGATATTTACTGGACTCTGAGATGCTGGATAGATGTTGTGGACAACAGCACCAGGATACTCTCCCTGAAGTTGTTCTGCTAGTTCATTCTTGGAAGGCATGGAACCTTCGATCTCCATTCTATATATTTTACCTTCCCAGACAACATCTGCGAAATAGGATTCGCTTGCTTGTTCTGGTTGGGAACCGCCCATGTTTAGGGTTCCATTGAAATCACCATTGATGGTGATACTCTCTGATAGGAATTGTTCGAAACTTTTCATTAGCATCTCCAACGCTTGCGTGCTTTACAAATTGCCTTGTCTGGGGTCTTAGAGCAATCGATGTTGTGCATCTTTCTCTGACCATTAGAACGAGCACAGAATGACTTGCGTCTCTTTGCTCTCTTTCCTTTTGGTTTCTTCTCAGTTACAGCAGTCTTGAGTTTAGAACCTGGGTTCTCACGACGATAAGCATTTACTGCTTTCTGAGACATACCATCGGTCTTATCTTTTTTATTGACTTTCTGCCAGTCTTCAGAAAGTTCTTCTCTCCAATTAGAGTATCCTTCCTTCACGCAGTTTGGAACCATCTTCCCACCTTTTTTCTTCATACCAAGTTGCTTATAACCAACCCAACACTTCTCTTCAATCTTCTGAAGGTTTGAAGGAGGAACTTGAATAGGATCGGGAGTAATTAAGTCGGTTGTTTCAATCTCAAGAGCCTTGAAATCATCTCTCCAGTTGGAATAATCATAAGACTCTTTCTTAGTCTTATTACCCCAGTTAGCAGCACCAACCTTACGGCACTTGACTAATGCACCAGAAGCATAAGCACTTGGCCAAACATCATATCTTGCCTTGACTTTCTTGTAGCAAGCATCTTTCTTTTCTGATACCACTTCACCTTCTGGTTCAAAGTGTGCTTGTTGCAGTATGGGTTTAAATCTATCAGCTCCCTTATAATTTGTCTCAAGTTCTTTTTTTGTATGATTGGAAGGTAATCCTTTAAACGGATTACCAACATTAACTGATGTGCGTTTGAAATTATCACCAATACTAGCCTGCTTTACCGGTGTAGATGGTCTTACTTTTCCACCACCATATTTTGGTGCTAATTTTTCAAGTGCATCATCTGGATTTTTGAAAGGTGTTCCAGGACCAGTAGGAATACCAATTTTTTCTTGTAATTCCTCTCTCCAGTTAGACTCTCTTACCATCTTCGCCTTACCCTTTCTATTTGGATTTGGATCTTCCTTACGCTTCTTCTTTGCTCTCTTATTTCTCTCTTTCTTACTCATTGCTGCACGGTCATCAGCATCACGGCAGAATGGTTTGGTCTTTTGACCTTTTTGCTTAGCGCAAGGTTTTCCATCATACTTACCACCTGCCTGAACCCATCCACCACCAGCAAACCAGTCATGGAGTGAATAGTCTTTGTCCTTAGCAGACTTACCATCACGCTTACCTTCATCAAGGTCTTCCTTACCAGTCATGTAAGAAGCAGCAGCATCAGTGTTGTGCTCAGTATCAGTTAGTTTTGCTTGAACCCATGCAGGAAGATTATCTGCATCAGTTTTCTTAGCAAGAACTCTTGCTACCTTCTGAAGATTATCAATAGACTTTTTGACCTGAGTCTTAGCCATTGAGACTTCATGGTCTTTTTCTTTTGCTTCACTGACTGTCCCACCATTACCATTTCCATTACCATTCTTTGTAGTCTCAGTAGATTCTTCTCCACCCTCTTCCTCTTCATGCTCACTATCTTTCATCAAACGCCCAGATCCCATCACATGGTAACCGACAGGAATTTTCTTACACTTCTTTGAAGTGTAACAATAGTAATATCCCTTTTTACAGGTTTTCGCCATTTACTGATCTTTAGTGTTATTATTATTTAGAAAACCTTGCTTGAGTAATTTTTGAAGTTCTGTTGTAGATCCAACAAACACTGCATTGTTGGTGACCGTACTTGGTCCTTTATTACCAACATCCTCTTCTACATCTTTTAATTTTTTCTGTAAGTCGATCAACTTATCTGTGGTATCTGCTACACTCTTGATAAGTTGTCCAGCAACTTCATATGCCCTTGGACTGCCGCCTTCACCAGCAAGTTCCATGATACCATTGATTGCCTCTTGTCCCTTCTCAATTAAAGAGTACAAGTTTGCTCTAGTATACTCATAGTCCTTTGAGATGTCAGTCTTTTGCTCAGGTTTTTGAATACTCTTTGGAGCATCATCAACCTCAACAATGCTGCTCTCAATATTCAGAGCGTCATCAATAGAATCAAATTCAGACATAAGTATTAGATATCAGATTGTCTTGTAGGACTATACTCCTTGGAATCGTCTAGATATTCCCAAGTTTCTGTGAAACCAAAATCGTCACCAGGTTCAGCGTCGATAGGATCTGGAACTGCTGTATATCTGACTTCTCTCTTCGCAGTCGCAGTATTCGTATCTGCGTGCATATCAACAATAACCTTACGGATGAGACCTTCTGGGTTGTCAGCAACAGGACCGAAGAGATAAGTCTTAGCGGTGAACTGTAAAGTATATATCAATGCTCTTCTTGTAGAGAAATCTCCCTCATAGTCATCCTGCATTGCTACGCTGTTTAGAACAACTGGAACGTCTCTCTTTTCTCCAATTGAATCTACCAAGTCTATAGTTAGATTGAATGATGGTTGAAAGTATGGAAGAATCTGTTCAACTATTTGTAGAGCATCGTCATTCAACTTACAGAAGATGCTCAGTTCAAAACCAATGTTATATGGAACAGGCATAAACACCTTCTTCATCTTTGAGGTGTTTTCATCAACTGCTCTGAATGTTTGAGTAATACCAGTCTTTCTGGAAGCATCATACTCAATAGAAGTCATCTCAAATGACATTCTAGGTAGAGTAATCTGAACTGGTTTGTCTAAGTTTGCCTGTTGCTCAAGTCTTGCTAAGAACTTCTGAGCAGGACCATATGCCAGAGGAACTTTGATGACACTATTGGTATTCCCACTACCATCCTTGTGGTGAATGTCCAAGTCATTGAACAGTGTACCAAAGGCGATAATAGTTTTACGAATAATTTCGTGGTAGTAATAAGTTCCTAACATTAGTAAGTACCAAAGGGATTAGATTCTGTGAAGTCAAGAATTCTATCTGCCTGAACTTCAAACTCCTCATTTTCTCTGTATTTATCTGTTACAGTATTTGCAGCAGACACTTTGATTTGATAAGCAGCGCCAGACTTAGCACCAGTAATAATTTCTCCTGGATAGAAACCACCAGATGCAATACCAACTCTAAGAATATTAGTATCGGTATCCCACCTCTTAACTCTTGCAGTTGCTCCAGATCTGGATCCAGTAACAACTTCGTTGAACCAGTATGTTCCAATACCAGTTGTAGATGCAGCACCAATTGTGACGGTTGGTGGTGTTGCAAAAAATCCTGCCCCAGAATCTGTGATGTGAATAGAACTAATAGTTCCGGCAGCACTTACATTTGCTACAGCAGAAGCAGGAAGTTGTGGGGAGATACCAGGTAAAGTGAAGGATACGCTTGGTGCTGTTGAATATCCAGCACCACCATCAGTAACAGCAACCTTAAAAACACCCTTTACATTAGTATTAATACCACAAGTAGCAGCAGCTCCAGTTCCACCACCACCAGTAATAGTGATAGTTGGTGCTACAGTATATCCAGTACCAGCGTTAACCAGTCTTATCTCTTCAATAGAAGTAATGTTATTTCTAGTTGTAGTGATAGCAACTGCTTGAGCATTAGTTCCACCAGCAGGTGCTGCAGTAATAGAAACTGTTGGTGTGCTTGTATATCCAGAACCGTCATTATTTAATGTTATTGTTCGAATACAACCACTTCCAATACTAGCGGATGCTGTCGCTCTTGTTCCACTTGAGAACAGAGTCAAATCAATAATATATCCCTTATCATCAAGGACTTCATCAACTTCATCAATAGAAGTATCAAATACTTCGTCCTCATATTCGAAGAGTTCGCATTGAAGTTCGTAAACGTAGTTCTTACCTAACTGATAGAAAGGTTTTTCATGTTCAACAAACTTTACTTCAAAAAGTCTTTTGCCTAGTGGGAAATAAACTAAATCTCCCTCTCTTGGTCTGTCTGCAACAATTATTTCATTATCATCTTCATCTTCCAAGAAAGGTGCGATAAAGTCTTCAAAACGCTCTCTTGAAACAACTAGCGATAGTTCATCTCTTACACTAACGCCAAATTTAGTCATGATGTCGCCAGCACCACTGTATCCATCATAATTATTAACATATGCTTCTAACAAGAAGTTATCATCAAACTTTGATGACTGAACTTCTTCAAGAATAGTTTGTTGTCTAACAAACTTTCTAGGTATATACAATACTTCTATACCATAGATCTTGAGTTGCTCATTAATCAACTCTTGAACTAGGTTTTGCTCTCCAGAAGAGCCTTGTAGAAAGAAGGGGTTAAGTGCCATTATCCAATAAAGTCTAGAGGTGGTAGTTCATAATCCATAGACATTCTTGCCTGGATCTCATCTATTTCTCTTTCAGCATCATCGTATAGTTGTCTACCATTGAGTTCAATACCACCGGGAAGTTTTACTCCATTGAACTTAATTAGGTTCTGACCCCACTGACGTTTGATAAGTGCTGTAAGATATCTCTTCAAGAAACTATCATTATAGACACCACTATATGTTGCTGGGTCTAATATTCTGTGGCAGTCAATAACAATGTAGTCATTCTCACTCATGCTTTGCCAGTCAACATCAAGATACAACCTATCTTGTCTCTTGTTGTATCTTATTTGCTTATCGGGAGTTAGTAGAAAGTCAATGTCCTCCAAGTATGTCTTAGTCATGGCATACTGGAGAAGTTCAACTGAGTTGAAGTAGTAAAGGTCGTTCAAAAACAGTTGATACTTGATACTAAACATTCCACCAGAAATGGAACTAGTATCAAACTTAAAAATTCTTTCGATTCCGATAACTGAGTCTGGAACCTGAATAAAGTTGGAAGTTTCGTAGTAGTTTGAAGTGGTTGTGCCATATCCACTAATGGATGTTGAAGTGGCACTGGTAGTTACAATACCTGCTGTATTTGTACTACCACTTTCGTTTGATGCTCTTCCTCTATCTAAGTCTGCCTGAGTAAACCTGTACTTAAGGTACATTCTTTCAACACCATCAAAATGACGCTCTTGAAAATATTGGAGAGCATCATCTACCAGGTCGTCAATTTGATCATCATCAACGTTAATCTCCAGAACTGGAGCACCCAAACGCCTCTTACAGTAATCAATAAGTCCTTGGCGTGTTGATGGTTTTGCCATTAGAATTCCTCAGCAGATAAATTATCCGTCTTTTGTGTAGGTTTTTTTCTTGATTTTAATTTACTCAACTCGTCTTCTTGCTCAGCAGTTTTCTTTTTGAGAGCTTCAATAGTTTGGTTAGCAACCATAACTTTTGCTTCTAAGGCAACAGTCTGAGAAAACAGATCCGATGACTTTTGTTGATATACAAGAATCAGACTTCTATAATCAGTTTCATTCATAAGTTAATACAAAAAAAGGTGGGACAATGCCCACCTGTATTTATAATGTCTAGTTAATACTAGAACGAGCCACCATCTACAGTTATATTTTCTAAGGTTCTTGTTGAACCACTACATGCGATAACTTCTTGGTTATTACCTTGGCAATCGCTTACATATAATCCACCAATTTCTAATGTTCCATATGTAGCTGCACTCATTACACTGTCGCTTTCGGATACGTCCGATCCAACAACAATTCTTCCAGCACTATCATCCCAATAAACAGCAGCTTTCTTAGCAGCAGATCCAGTATGATAGTGGAAGAGAACACCAACGTCAATGTCTGCATCGGTGCTAGGAGGAACCAGAGAATTACCAGAGGCGACTAGACCAACTTCAATCAGAGAGTCTTCAACTTTCAGAGTCTCAGTGTTTACGATTGTCTGAGCACCAAGAACAACTAAATCGCCAGTAACTGTCAGAGTTGATGCACAAGAAACGTTACCTGTGGTATTAGAAATCGTAATTGCTGAAGTACCATCTTTTGCTTTCAGGTTTGTTGCTTCAAGATTGGTAACATCAATTGTGTCGGCAACTGTTAGAAGTGAACCATCAAATGTAAGGTTTGCACTATCTTCTATAGCACCAGAAGTGCCAGCAAGAACAACACGACCAGAAGTTAGGTCACTAACAGTGGCAGATGAAAGTGTAGTTTCTCCACCAGAGATATCAGCACCACCATTGAAGTCAACAGCATTAGTTACAGTCAGACCAGCACTAACAACGGCGTCCTTAGTAACTGCGATAGAATCGGTAACTGTAACATCGCCAGTAACCGTTAGAAGTGATCCGTTGAAGGTCAGGTTACCGCTATCTTCCAGGGCACCAGAGGTTCCAGCAAGAACAACTCTTCCTGAGGTCAGGTCGCTAACAGTTGCGGATGATAGAGTTGTTTCTCCACCAGAGATATCAGCACCACCATTGCCGTCGATAGCACCAGTTACGGTAAGAGCACCACCAACAGAGGCATCGTTAGTTACTGTAAGAGAATCTGGAATGGTTAAGTCATCAGCAATACCAATGGTAACTGTTCCATTTGTTCTCGATACTGTAGTTTCATTGGCAGTTGCACTAATTGCAAGAACTGCACCGTTTGCACTGTCTCCAAGTGAGATTATACCTGACGATGCGTCAAAGTCATCAGCATCAAATGTTGCTACACCTTTAGTTGATCCGTCGGCTGCTGCATCTTGAATAGATACATCACCACCAGCAGTAACACTGAAGTAGGATGCACTGAACGAAGAAATACCAGCTACACTACTAGTAGCAGTTACAACACCAACTTTATAAGTATCTTCAAAATAGAATTGTGCCGATTGATACGATGCAATACCTGCATTTGTAGATGAAGCAGCTTCACCAGAAATGGTAACTGTGTTATCAGTTACTGCAGTATCAATACCCTCACCACCAATGAAACTAAGAGTTTCTCCGGTATTAAAATCATCAGTAACAGATCCGTCACTAATGGTAAATGATGATGCAGCAGGTGCTGAGAATGAGAGAGTTCCAGAACCATTAGTAGTTAAAACGTGCCCACTACTACCATCAGTTCCCGGCATTGTGTAGGTTACAACACCAGAAAGACTATCTGGTGCTTTAATTGTAATATAACTAGTTCCGTTATCTGTGCCTTCAACAAGGTTCACTCCAGAACCCGTTGTAGAGCTATTAATTGTCCAATATCTACCAGACCCTACGAACTGGTTATTGGCGGTAGTAGAGTCAATACCGACATATAGATCGTAGGAGTCGGTTGTGAAACCGGGTTCACCTGCCCTTAGACCAGGGAGATTAGCTAATAGACCCCTTTTAAACTGTAATACAGGAGCAGCCATCTTTTAGAGTTACCTTTTTAGATATTTATTAAAAAAGTAACTTAAAAACCTCCATAATCGACAGCCTGATCAACGACACTATCTGCCAAATCTAGTATTCGTGCAGCATCAATATGAACATAGTCTGAACCATTATACATTAGAAATGTGTTAGATGCTCTACCGTCAGTATCAACATCAGTGATACTAGCCATTGCTCCAACTTCTGCTGTAGTAGCAACTTTATTTGATGCTATGACTTTGATAGCATTTTGCTGTCCAACTCTTACCGTTGTTGTGTTGTTGTTGGTTCTTACTCTAATTGTCATTAGAACTGGGTTACTCCTGCCCTTACTAGTGCCATTCCTTCAATAACTCTAGTCATAGTGGAAGCGTTATCGGTGATAACTACATCATAGACGTAACGTCCTTCTTTCAATGCTGCTGTTTGAGTTGTTGATAAACCAATCTTTATCTGCCCTTCAGTAGGACTATGAATAGTTGATGTAAAAGTAGTTACTCCGGTAGCAGTAGCGTGCTTCCTCATCTGGGACTTTACTGAATAATTGGTAAGATTAAGTACCGAGTTTGTAGCACCATCTTCCAAAGTAAACACTTGACTGAAGTCAGTCCCAGCGTTAATTTGAATATTACTGACGTATACTGCCATTTTTCAAGTGGTCTTTAAAAGTATTTATGCTAGACCAGAAATAGCAAAGTTTTTAATAACTTCTTGTTGTTTCAAATAAAGTTTAAAGTAAGACTTGGCGAAGTTTTTTAGTTCATCAATGTCCAATTCATCAATAAGTCGAGAGTACTTTTCGTACTCAAACATCTTATTCATCGACTCTAGTTCAATTTTGTCTGGGTCCATTGATGATCTCCATAAGTAGGGACTTGATTTCACTAATATCGTCTTTTATTTGATCTATCTCTTCTCTTTGTTTTTTTCTTTCCGCTCTAAGTTTAACATATTGTAGATACTCTGCCGTATCTGTATTGACAATAGCACCTGAGTCTTCACGAAACAGGTGCTTATGACCTTCAACTCTTTTCATATTATGCTAGGGCAATAGTTCTCAGATCCTTGAATCTTGGAGCTCTTGCTTCATTTGTTCCGCTCATAACAATCTTGATTCTGAAAGCATTGAACTGCTCAAGTTCATCAGCACTAAACTGATACTCAAGGAACTCATCATCGTTGCTAGAGCGTACAAATGCGTCTGGTCTACCATTATTAAGGGTAGCGTCAACAACAGAGTCTCCATATCCATCACCATTAGTGTCGGTAAGGTTGTCATACCCAGGGAACAACTCATATGCCTGCTCAACTCCGTTGGAGTCTGCTCTAAAGAGTTGATAAAGAACTCTGAAGTCAGCAGAAGAGTGGCGATATGATGAAACCAGAACCTTGAGTGAGGTTGCAGGTTGTTGTAGATTTACAACACTAGTTACATAGACTGCACTGTGTGGGTCTTCCTGAGCAAGATTGACTCTACCATCGAAAGCATAGTTGCTAACTGGGTTGTTGAGTCTATTTCTACCAAATACAACTGATGATGTAGAAACATCTACAGCAGGTGATAGGTTTGGATCACCACTACTCATCGAAAGACCGAGTGTAAATGACTTGTTCTTAGGTAGAGAAGTAAGTCTGGTAGTTTCATTGATTTCTGAAGCTACCATTCTAGTTGTGGTCAGTTCGGTGACATTATTTAATTCAACATTTTCATAACCTTGGTCGATGAATGAAACTTCGGAACCACCAGCACTTGTAGCAGATACAGTTCTAACCTGAGCAGAGACGGAAGTAGTCTCTCCAGGAGTCAGAACACTAAATTGTGGGTCAACTCTATTGAACTGAATATTCTTAGTTGCTGAAGCACCACTACCACCAACCACATTTTCGTCAGTGAAACTCAACTGACTATCGCCAGAAGTTCTAACACCGCGACTAATTTGTAGATGATATGTATCAAAGTCTCTCTTACTCTTGAGAGTGGTATCAGATGGTAGGTTATGTTGTGTGTTGATTCTGGTTAGTGAGATGCCATTCAACTCATAAGGATAAACCTTATCGCTAATGTTATGCTGTCTAATTAAGGAACTATCAATACCTCTAGTTCCAATACCCAGAGTTCCAGCACCGCCAGAACCTGCAGTGATAGAATTATAGAAGATGATCTCATTATTAACTTTTAGATATCCTTGTGAAGTGGAAATTCCTTCAAAGGTTGCAAACAGTGAAGTATTAGCAACAGAAATTGTTGCATCACTGATACCAAGACTGGCGTTTAGAGTTGTTGGGATAGTATCAGGAGCAAGATCTGCAAGGATAACTACGTTGTTATCGGCGTGCATACCATGATTTGGTTGTGTAACCTCAATAACTCTTCCATCATAAAGATTATTGATAAGACTGGAACTAGTGATATCAGTATTGGCATAAGCAACAGCAGTACTTGAATTGCTATAAACAACTAAGTCTTGACCTGCTGTAAATTCTTCACCCTGAACATTAGTTAGGAATAGTGTATCAGTTCCTGATAGAGAGTTAACTGAAATTTGAGATCCTTTACCCTTAATAACATTTGAAGTTGTAATACCCAGAATATCGCCAACAACATATCCACTTCCAGAGAGTGTGATTGCTGGATTGCCAGATACAACTCCACTAGCGAAAGTAACAATACCAGTAGCACCAGTACCGTTACCAGTTATAGAGTAGAATGAAACATCAGTAAAAGTACCATCACTGTACCCGGCACCAACTCTATTTGTAGTGGTTGTATCTAACTGACCACCGATTTTCTCAATATATCCAGAAATAGCAGAAGAAGATGTGCCGTCACTAACTTTTTTACCAATTTCAAGGATAGAATCCATGGTAGTGGTAGTTGTAATACCGACCTTCAGTTTTCTAGGTAAAGTCTTGATTGGATTTTCGTTTAGTTCACCAACGTTAGTGTTTCTAGTTCCTAGTGATGGGTTGTAGAAGTATGCTGTACCAGGATTTGTGGTAAATTCTGCTTTGTATAGTTTGAACTTAAGGTCTTCAAATTGGTTAGGAGTCCAAACAGTACCATTCTGAGACTTGAAGAGACTTCCTCCAACATATTGCTTCGTAGCAATAACACTTTCAGCATCAGGTAGAGTGGTAGTATTAATAGTCTTTTCGCCCATTCTAGCAATCCAGACTTCATATAAGTCTGAGAATGGTGAAAGGAGAACTACAGCATATTCAGTATTTGATTCTAGGTAAACTGGTGATGGGAACTTAATGTTTGTTGCTACAGAGGCATCCGCAGATGTTGTAATTTCTGATGGATCAAGAGTAACTCTTGAATAGTCAGTCACAAGTTTGTTGGTAGGAATGCCAAGTTCAACAGTTCTCAGCTCAACAAATATCTTTTGATTTACATCTTTATTAGCAAAGAATACATCAATTCCAGTGATAAATGCACCAGTTTCATCAACAGTAAATGATTGTGCTAATGGATCAAATCTTTCAACTAAAGTAACTGTCTCAAAAGTATTAACCGTGCCAGTGGTACTGTAGTTTGCCTCAGCACTACTAATAAGTTTACTTCCTTGTAGTTGCGCTTCGTTGGTAGAGCTAGAAGTCAGTCTGAAAGTCTTAGTTCCAGTAGTAAATCTTAGTGGAGGTAGAGGAGATGTTAGTGGATCTCTGAAGAACATTGAACCATAGATATCACCGAAGGTATCAGCAACTAGTCTAATGTTAGAGACAGATGCCTGAGCACCACTTGTCTCACCTAGAAGAACCATTCCTGTAGTGAGATATCCACTAAACTTACCAAGAACTTCCTCCTGAAGTGCTTCAATGTCAATGTTTAGAACAGTTGAAGAGGCAGAATATGAAGTTGGAAGTGTAATAGACTTGTTATATGGATTTAAAGTGAATACAGATGTTGGATTTGCACCAGGACCAGTCTTATGATTTGGTCTTACAACTCTACAAGTAAAGATTCTTGTTCCTCCAACATATCCTTCTACAGTTTCACCAACCTGGAATACACCAGAGGTCATACTAATTTCAATAAGTTTTGGTATAATATCGAGACCACTTGTACTATCGAAGAATGGATAGTGTCTTGCTAGAGGTCTAAGACCACTAGCCTTGAACATAACATTTCTGGATCTGATGTGTGGGTCAGGTGCAGATGAATTTAATATAGTTCTTGTACCAAGAACTCTTGTAAGAGTACCACTACCTTGGAAGATGACTCTTCCTCTGATTACTGGTCTTGGTGGTGTTAGACGGTTAAATAATCTTCCAAAAATATTAAGTCCAGCAGGTGCTGGAGCTGGAGCAGGTGCTTGGGCAGCACGTCCTCCAAAGAATGGTAAAACTGGTGCTGGAGCAGGTTGAGCAGGTGCTGCACCACGAAGATTTCCAAATAATCCTCCAAAAATACCAGGTAGTTGAGCAGGCGTTGGTGTTGGTGCTGGTTCGGGTTCAGGTTCTGGAGTCTCTTCTATAGTAATACTTCTAGTCCAACTATCTGTCCTTGGAGTTAATTCAATGGCACCGGTGAATTCGATAACGTTGAATGGGTTTACATTTTCAACTCTGGTAGCCAGTGGTTGATTAATCCAAGACTTCTCACTGTACTTAAGTGTAATAATGTTACCAGTTTTCTGAACATTGGGATCTAGAAGAGTTAGATCTTCGCTAAAGTTGGCAGTCTCTAGATTAATAGATGGATCGAGAGTTGGTTGTGGTGATAGTGAATGAAAGTCAATAGGAGTGACTAACTCATTAGTTGAAGTATCAATAGATGTTGTTGTCTGTGACCTATCCGATCTTTGATTATCTCTGAAATCGTCAACAAAGAAACCAGATTTGAATCTATCAAGACCATCAAAATCTCTAACTTGTAAAGTCTGAGTATTCAGTTCAAGTAGAGAAAGTGAAGTTATATTTTCTAGATTTTCAACTCTATCTTCAATCTTTCCAATATCTCTCATAGTATATCTTCTATTATCAACCGAAATAATTATTGCATCATTTGGGTTATAAAGATATGCTGGTAGAACAATGGTAGCAATCTCCATAGCATCATCATTATTTGATGGTGCTTTTGGATTTTCTGCAGATACACCTTTAATAACGCTGAAAGCACCCTCTTTATTCAGAACTAGCTTATCTACTCTTGGTAGGTAGAAGTCATAACCGATAAGAAAACTTTCGTTTGGAGCAACAACTAGTGTTGGATTAATTCCAGCAGTAGCAAATGTTCTACTAGCAAAGTCAAATGGCGATTGTGTTGTTGATGTGAACTGAGCAACTCTTGGTCTAAAGTCAAGAGTATCCGTTGCTCTTCTCCCATCACTCATCAGTGGAATATCATCCTTATATCTCTCTTCAGTGTAAGAGTTCACTGTGTAGAGATTTCCAGCATCGTTAGATGGGATAGTATAATGGTTAAAGATAACCATTAGTTGATGTGAAGGAGTATAATTTCCTTTTCTGACAATTCTGGCATAATCGTAGAATTGATCTCTTACACCTTTATCTAAAGTGTATTTGTTAGTTACTTCTTGATAATTTCCAGTATTTACTGCCTGAACATTAGAGGTAATATTAGATTCGCCAAAAGTAGCAACTTCACCAACAACAAATTTATTGCTATTGAGATAAACAATTTCAACCTTAGTTGCGGAAGATCTTGTTACAACCTGAGCTATAGCACCACTGGTTGAACCAACAACTCGTTCGCCAAGAATTGAACTTGTATTGAGTGATAGACCAGAAGGAAACTCAATAGAGTCTAAAGTTGGTGCAGATGTATTAAGAGACTCATAAACAGCAAGAACTTTTACAACATCGGGGAAGTTGAGACAAATTTCTCTGTCCTGAACTCTTGTCCCA
>Ga0255768_10004075_pt1 | contig 14381 bp, 17 predicted proteins | sample 071ome_33_FD_179983 | JGI IMG/M metagenome (GOLD analysis project Ga0255768, IMG submission 179983) | Coastal salt marsh microbial communities from the Groves Creek Marsh, Skidaway Island, Georgia - 071412AT metaG (version 2) | ecosystem: Environmental > Aquatic > Marine > Intertidal zone >...
CCAACTAGTCTTACCTTCTTTACCAATTTTATTCAAATCACCTGGCTTGTAATAGCAAATATCACTTACTTTACATTCTTTACTAATTGGAGAATCTTCAAACGCTTTTAGTATGCCATCCTGTTCTACTGCATCTTTGAATGTTCTGCTGTCTGTAGCATATTTCTTGTCATCAGCACCTGGACTCATCATATAACTCCACTTGCCGCGATCTTCTATGCGGATGGTGTGATAAACTTGTCCGTTAGCTGTTGCTAGGAAAGGACTTGCACAGTCATATGTTATCATAAAGTTTGGATTGTGATACTTTCTCACAGCACGTTGGATGTCTGTAAGCAGCACAGCCCATTCTAGTTTGCTTGTGCCCAAGAAGTGCATAACATCATGCACGCCTTCTTCTAATAATCCATCGTGTATTTGATGCACCAATCGACGCAATATGAGGTGAACATCGCACATGTTCTGGCCTCCCATAGCCCAACCATTAAAGTGGGTGTCAGGATATTTAGCTGGATCACAATAGTCTTTAAACTCGTTGTACCAATGATCAGCATCGGCGTGATTGCTACCTTGTAATACGTTTAGTACTTTAAAGTTGCCACGTCTATTGGCCATATAGTACTTTGCGTTGATGTGTGTAGCATCCACAGCATCTTGATAACTGTGAATATTTGCTGCTTTTGCTGCTTTAGGATCTTGGAATGTCCAAGTTGGAATATCCAACATCATTCCATAGTCCATATATTCTTCCATCCAGTTTACAACAAGTTCACGCTTTTTGAGCGCTTTTGGACAATTTGGATCAGTCCAATCACCTTCCCAAAGTCCTTTAGCAATTTGGAATCCACCTGAGTCGCCTAGCAACCAACTATTGTCTCTGTCGCGATTACGCAACATATCTTCTTTTTCACTGAACTTGTTTGTATCAAGCTCTGCGTGTCCTGCAGAATAGAGCGCCCATTTATATTGGAACGCTCCTTTGTTTGGATTTAAAAAGTTAAGACCTTCTACTTCGCCAATACCTGCTGGAACACGATTGTAATCAACATATTCACCAAAGCGTTGCTTGCCTACAAATGTAGCATAAAAGCCACTTATACTGGGCAAGAACACAGCATAGTCATTTTGTGTTTCAGTAAGGTTAGTCTTCATTATTTTTGTTGTGCTGGTAGAATATAATCATATTTTGCCATTCCGCTATCTACACTAATCTTCATAGCACCTTGGTCTGTAATGCTCATAGTTTTATCACCATCTAAATTTAGAATAGCAATAACTTGTGCTACTGGCCAACTCCAAGTGTGTGTTAATGTACCGCTAATTCCGTGTTCAAATGTAAAGCTACCTGCGTGTGTTGCTTCGTCACCAAAGTAAAAGTTTAGATTACCATCTTCTGTTTTTACTTGGAATACAGCTTCTTCACTGTGAGCACCAGACATAAGTTTCATACGTGCAATAGCAGCCATATTTGGCTCAATTTCAACATCATAAGTGTTTACTTTAAATTTTACACTTTTTAGTTTTTCTTCAATGATTGCTTTGTTCATAAAGCGATAATCATTTTCAAAGTCTCCGCTTGCATTTTCAAAATGAATATGTGTTGGCATAACTTCGCCGTTGCGTTCTGCTTGTACAACTTCAATAGTTGCATTTTCTTTATATTCTGGATTGTTCAAGTGATAAGCAAGTTTGCCTAAATCAGGCATACCAAATACACCTGTAAATTCTCCAACTGGCGAATGTGTTGTTGCACTCATAATCACACTACGATCATCTGCCATACTTTCGATACTTGTATCATCTTCAGCTGTAACTTTTAGTGTTGTAATAAAGCCTAGTTTGTGTGTATGGCTTACAATATCCTGTAGAATGTCTTTCATATTAATCTCCATTTTGTTCATTATATAACATTTGTTGGTCGTTGTCAAGATAATTTTGTAGAATAGAATACGTATGCTTCCAATCTTTTACTGCAAAACAATTTTTTTTGGCAAGTTTTTTAGCAAGAGGATAATCATTGCCATCATTAGACATACGATCTCCAAAGAAATAAATATCTTCATATGGTGCATCAAAGTCTTCTAGTATTTGACTTTTGTCTCCGCCCTTGCGAAAAATGTCAATGCCAGTTTCGCCACCAACTGCTGCCGTTATACTAGGAAAGTCTAAATTGATTTGGAATGCAATACTTTCACGTTCTCTATTTTCTAAATCATGTTTTATATATAATTTACGTTCACCTAATGTAGCATTTCTTCCTACAATACTGAAGTTAATTGTACCCATACGTTCTTCAATATGATTACCTGTACGTAGTGGGAACCCACTGCCTTGTAACCAGCCATTCATTAAGTCATACAATTCTTTTGGTGCTTCAAACTTTTTACAATTAACACGCTTGCCTTTGAACCAAGTATCGTTGCCCGAACAATTATAAACAGTCACAACTGATTCGCAAATTTCTTCGCCAAGTTGTTCAACAGTTTTAGCATAGTCACTGCCAGTTACAAGCCAAACTTTATTATCTTTAATAAACTGTATAAAAAACTCTTTAAACTGTGGATCTATAACTTGCCTGCTTGGAGTAAGTGTTCCATCCACGTCAAATATAAATTTATTCATCTGTGCAAAATGCCTTTTCGCCTTGTGTAAATTCTGCTTCTAATACTGCCTGTTCAATATGACAGCTCATAGCAGTTTCAAAAGTTTCATATCGAGTATATTTAGGTTCTGCGCTACCAATAACGCTACTTACGATCCACAGTGTCCACATTGACATTCTCCTCTAACCATTCAAGACAGATTTTAATATAATGATCTCTCTGCCACTTAACTTTATCATGTGACATTTCAGGACGATCAATAGCAATATATTGTATCAACTGTTCAGCAGTTAATGACTTTGTATATTTGCTCATTGCTTCTCTCTTTCTGCTACTCGCTTGCGCAAGTCACTTGATGAGAAGCGGTGATCTCTCTTGTTGAAGTGTAGCTGGATACCCCGCTTCTTGCAAATATCCTTGCCCGTAAAATCCTTTTCACGATACTCTTCACCTAGTATTCTAACATCAATATTATACATTGTCAAGATATCTTCTAGGTCTTGTTCGGTGCCATAAGGAATGATTTCATCTACATAGGTTACACCTTTTAACTGTGCATAACGTTCTACAATGGTTTGCACTGGTGCATTCTTTTCTGGACGATCAACGCTTGGATCCATTTGTAATCCGCATATTAGATAATCGCATTGTTCTTTTGCTTCACGTAGCATTTGTATGTGCCCTGCGTGTAACAAATCAAATGTACTGCATGTAAATCCTACTTTCATGGCGTAATTGTTACTTCCTTTACTTTATGTGGTTGATTAAGTATCCAGTCAATAACACTAACACAATAATCAACACTCATTTTTTCGTCTTTAAACATTTCTACTCTTGGTGTATCTATAAACCCAAACCTAACACTAGTAGTGTTTATTCCCTGATAATACAATTGTTCGTTGGCTTTGTCAAGAGCTGCTTTTTGAACTGCATATATATGAGGCCACGATTTATTGCCATCTCCACTGTTTGAACTTATGTTTATTATACGTTTATTTAGGCCTGCAGCCTTGTAAAGTAAATTAATTTGTTCAAAGTTGTCGTGTTTACAATTAATAAACACATCGCATTCTTCTAAACTATCGCAATTACCGTACTTGGCTGCTAGTGCTTCACCTAATCCTCTACGTGTACCTGTTATATAATACTTCATTATTCCCACTCAAATAAACTGTTGAACGTGTTGTTTTGTTTTGTACTTTCTAAGTCATATTTTAGAACACCAATCAAGTTGTCTAGTTTGTTATCGATAATAACTTCTTCCATTGCGTCTCCGTCAAATGGCAGGTCTTTAAACCATTCTGGCAAACGTAGCTCATCTGTAGGATACGCAACACTGGTGTATTGTAGCGGATTTTGTTTTAGTTTACAAACAATAACTTTCATGCCATCTACAATATCTTGCGAATATTTGTCACCATTCATTTTCTTTAGTGTGTTCCAGTTGATGCTTGCTCTAACGTGTCCTGGCATGTTTGCTTTGCCTTGTTTTTCTTCAAGACGCTGATAGTGTCCAATCTTGTTTGCACGTTTTGGCGAGCCTTTTTCAAAGCCCGGACGTTCTTTAAATTCACGTCTAAAGTCTGTGATGCTTTCTAGTATTTCTTTTTCATCCTTTAGTGCAAGTACCATATCAAGTAATGTTTTCAAATAGTCTTGCATAAACACCGGAGTGTCACTACGCTTCAAATCTAAACCCATAGCTTTAACTTTACCCAATTTGCCGTCTTTGTCTGTACGATTACCTTCTAAGTCGTATACACGTACAGCATAACGTTTCTTAGTAATAAACAAACCTGTATCTGCAACAACTTCACGCCCTGCTGCAATAACTTCGCTGCGTGGACGTGGACAATGAAACGCTCTAGCCATAAAATCCGGAAATGTTGTATTTGCTTGTTCACACAGTTGATCATACAGTGTAATCACATTGTCTTTACCCCACGGAATATCACCTGCTGCAATTTCATCTTTTAGCACAGGATACGCACTAAAATAAACAGAGTCAGTATCGCCATAAATGATTGCTTTACCAACATGATCATATTCACCTGTAATAATCTTGTTGACTTCTGCAGCCATGTGTTTTGCAATTTGTCGACCTGTTAGTGTAGTTGATTGTCCAATACGTTTATCAAAGAATCTACAGCCTGGATTAAGAATAGCACCATACAAACTGTTCAAATTAATCTTTTTAACAAGTTGTCTTTTATCCCAAAACGCTATTTCTGTTTCGTTGCCTGCGTCAATTGCTTTGCGCATTTTTGCTTGTAGTTCTTTACGTTCAGCATACCAACGTTTTAGCAAACCTGGAATAACACCTTCAACTTCTGTTGTAAAAATAGTGCCATTAGCACTGAGCATCCAAGGTTGATTGCTGTCAAAAATAAGTTTGTAAATCTCCGCACCACTTAGAACATGACTGGTGCCATCTTCTAAATCTAATGTTAGCGCAACATCTTTGCGTTGCTCTATTACAGCATCATATTCCAGTGTTGCAAATTTACCTTCCCAAGCACCTGCAAATGACTTTTTTTCTAGTGTTTGTGCGTTGTGCAAAAACTCATCTGTTAAGTTTGGACGTATTTGTCCTACAATGGTTTCTGGCGCCATATTCATTGCACGAATAATACTTGGATATAGACTGTTCAAGTCCATTGAACCAATCCATTCATGCACGCCTTTCTTTGGAAACGCAACATAAGCGCCTGCTGCTGCTGTATTTCCTTCGTGATTTACTCTGTTAGGAACCTGCATTCCGCGCCTGTGTGCTTCGTTAACAATAGCTTGCTCTGTAACTGCAACTGCGCCTGCTGTTGTTTGTAGCAGCACCGTGTTGTCATGTGCAATCTCATTTGCAAGATCGATAAAACGCAGTTTCTTGTCTAGTTTGTCTAATAGAGCAACGTCTTGTCTGTTGTATTCAATAAACTTTTCAAAGTCATTGTTGTAAAGTTGATCAAGTGTACCTTCGTACACAGTCTTGTTTTCACCAACTTCCATTTCGCCAATAGCATCTAGTCTATATGTGTGACGTTCTTCATATGTGTACTTGCGATATAAGTTGAGATAGTCCATATGTACTCTTCCGATGGTATCATATGTTTCACTCAACTTACCAAACTTTTCATATTCTCTACGCTTGGGCAATTGTCCCCACAAACAAAAACGTCTTGTGTCATCTTTGCTCAATACACGTTGTATTCTGTTGATAGTGTACGGAACGTCATAACCTTCACTGTTCCAACCACTGTGGATATCTGCATCTTCAATCAAGTCAAGGAATGCTTCAAGCATGTCACACTCGCCTTGTTTGCTGTTAGGAAACAGTATACATTCGTTACCCCAACGACTTTTACACATAGCGTTTGCTTCATTAAAGTCCATACCTTTAGGCGGCATTGCAACTGTAACCAACATATCAAGCCATTGCAAATGCACTGTAATTGCAGTAATTGGCATAAATGGATCTTCTACTGGAGCAAAGCCACGCTCTGGATCAAAGTCAGTCTCGATATCCCAAAACGCCACGTTCAACTTTGGTGCATCTTGGTTCAAGTAGTTTTCACTCAAGCATTGGAATATTGGATTTACATCCGACTCAAACATTTTCTTGCCTTTATTTATAGCAAGTTCTTTGCGGAAGTCTTTTGTATTCTTGCATACTACACGTTGTAGTTGGTCGCCAAAGATACTTTTGTATTTGCCACGTGGATCTTCATAGTAAAATGTGTATTTTGCTTGATATTCGTTATACATACGCTTTCCGTCTTTGCGTTCCACACAACGGATAATATCAGCGTCTCTATCAAAAAATGCGTCTACGTATGGCATTTATATTCCTTTTTCTAATTATAACACAAAAAGCTGTATAAGAGCAATCGAATTCATTAAAACAAACCAAGCACATAAAACAATTGCAAAAGCAGCCTTTCGTATAACTGTACTAATTACACCTAAAATACTTCCAATTAAATACATAGGAATAAAAATTTCTGTTGCAGGATCTAAAACAGTAAAAGTAAGAATAACCGAAGCAGCCATAAGTATAGTTGTTTCGGCCATTTCACAATAGAAAGCTACAGGCGACAATCTATAGCTTTCTTTAATGTATTCTATTACCTTATGCATCTTTATCGTAACCAGTAGTAGCTACGATAGTTTCTAAATCTTCAAATTCGTCTTGTACACGACTCCAATCACGTTTCTGTGCAACTTTTATTGCTTTGTTGATCAAACTTGGTTTTACATTTAATTCTTCTGCAACTGCTTTGATTGTTTCTTTTAATCCGCCTTGCAAATCTTCAATTTCTTGTAATACAGTTACACCTTCTTTCACTAGACGTTCTAGTTTGGCCTTTTCTTCAGGGCCATACACTCTATCGCTCATGCAATACTCCTTGGTTATTTACTTTAATATACTATGATTCTGACTCTTCGTCAAGTGTTTTATACTGCCATTCATTAGTGTGCCCTACACTCCACTTGGGTTCTGTTTCTACTTTATAGTTTTGTGTGCATACCTTAAAGTCTGGTGTTAATAAGTTTTCTGGTGTTAGGGAGCTATCACGCCAGATAACCCTATTGTTAGGCTGAGCAGCGAATTGACCGTTGTCGAGTTTAATAACATTAAATGATTTGTGCTCAGGGTCGTGTTCGCTGAAGTTGGTGTCAAGGATGGAAGTATCGCGGTGACAATTATCGATTGTGAAGCAATACTCACCGGAATGCATACGTCTGTCTTTACCAAAAAATTCGCATCGTGACAATAATGGTTTTTGGATAACGGTGATGTCATAATCAAAACAATCCCAAAGCTGTAGCACATCAAGCGGAAGAAGCTCGCCGTGATCAGTTTTCCATACAAACGCTGAGATAGGTAGTTTATCATACAATGCTCCATAGTCTGTCAATAGTGTTTCAAAATACAATGCTTTTGCTTCTACGCTTTTTACACTTACCCAAATACCTGGCGTAAACTCTCCGTGTCCACGCTCGTGATCATATAAAAACTCTTTACGAACATAAACTGATTGTAATGGTAAACTATGTACTAAAAATGCCACTAAACTTCCTCGAATGTGTATGTGCTCGACGCATCGTGCATTGCACAAAAACGTTGTATTCTGTCTGCGCCTCCTTCTTGGATATCTCCAAAGAACTGCTGTTTGTATATATCAAATAACTCTTTATACAGTGTTTCGTTTGTTTCTGCTTTTTTTACAACATCAAATTTTTCTGGTCCAAAATGTGCGTACAAAGCAAATGTTTTTACAAGTTTGTGTACATCATAAGGTTGTAAATATGGATCTGGCATACGTATAACCCAGTCGTCCATAAAGCCGCCGCCTACTTCGCTTTTACTCTCCCATCCACAAATATAATTAGGATCTAAGAAACCTGCTTTTTCTGCCATACTTCGCAGGTCAGTACCATGATATGGTTGCCACATACTAATTGTTAAACCGTCATACCCTCTTGCTTTGTGAATAAATTCAGCAGTATCCATTACCATTTGTCTTGTTTCAAATGGCATGCCTAATATAACATTTAAACTATAAGGAATATTACTTTCATTTATGTAATCTAAAAATTTGTAATATGTGTAATTATTTGCATTACGTTTTAATATATCTCTACGATATTGTTCGTTACCACTTTCAATACCAAAGGTCATACGATATACACCTGCTTCTTTCAATGCTTCTAAATATTCTGGCTTACAGTTTTCTATGCGTGTGTTAAACCAAAATGGTATTTTGTATTTGCTCCACATTTCACAAAATTCAAATATTTCTTTAGCAGGTCTAGCAAGAAAACTATCATCTTGAAACATAACAAGATCTGGATTGTATAAATCAATGTATTTTAGTAATTCGTTTTCTATTACATCTGCGCTTTTCCTACGCATAAAGTTACCAATTTTAAAATCTTTTGCTAAGTTACGTGTTGTAGGACTATTGCAATATGTACAGTTGTATGGACAACCTCTATATGTTTCCATACTGATAGCACGTTCAAATATTTTACCACCCATTGGACGTTTCCATCTTGCACCTTGGAAACAATCATAATCGGGCATTGTTTCACTTATGTTGCACAACTGAGCAGGAGCATTCTTTTTAATTTGTCCATCTTTTTTGTACCAAAGTCCTTTTACATTTTCAAAACTTACGCCTTGCTTGATACAATTGATTATATCTATAACTACATTTTCGCCTTCATGTCTTGCTAAACAATTTACACTAGGCCAATTTATAACAACATTTGGAGCATTTGTAGGAAATTGCCCGCCTAACACATGAGGGATATTCAAATGTTGAATACTATCCATAAGTCTTGTAGCCATACGCCATACATCTTCTTGTACACTCATTAATATTAGATCTGGCTTGTATGTTTCAACTTTGTTTAAGAAATCTGGAATAATTTGTTTTGGATCTTTAATCCAAAACATGTCTTGAATTTCGTCTTTTTTGTTTTGCCTGCTTGCACCAATTTCTGTCATACGTATATGGCGATTGTCGTATTGTTCACTGTACTGTGTTGTTTCAAAAAGTTCAACTGTACAATCCATACGTTTAGCAATAGCATTAAAAAGTCCCATACTCATTGCAGGAGACATCATAAGAGGTAAGTTAGGATATACTAAAAGTATTCTTGTAGACATTAATTTTGAGGCTGACCTGTTTCGTCATATCCAATACGTTCTAAAAATTGTAGGAATGATTCTAAAAGTTTTCCGTTTACACGAGGAGTAGGGTTGCCACTATCTGGGCTTGTATATATATTCCATCTTCCTGCTGTATAGCCTAACCATGCAGATCTTTCTGTTTCGCCTTCTTCAGGAATTTCGCCAAATCTCATTGGAATAATATCCATTGGTGGATCAGTATTTTCTGTTAAGGTAAACTTGAATCTATTGACAGCATTAGGTAATTCGAATTGATATTCGCCAAATGGTGTTTCAACTGTGCTAATTCTTAAAGGTCTATCAAGATTAAATTTTTCATAAAATTGTCTATACAAATCTGGATCTTCTTGACGTAATCTAGTAGCTAGTTGTGAGTTACCTGCTATTCTACTGAAAGCTCTGCTTACTATTTCAAATTGTGATCTATCTTCAAGTAAAGTAAGAATTACTTCTATTGGTTTTTCATCAGTTCCGTCCCAATTTCCGCCCATTACTTGTTCTAATACTTTAGCAACTTGATTTGGAAATAGGTAAATTTTTATTCCGCCTGACATTAATCTATAAATTGGATTATCTATCTCCTGACGATCGATAATTGCTGTAAGACTTGATGCATTTCTGTCGTGCATCATATCTATACTGTTGCGTTCAGATCTATCAGTTAGTCCCATATCACGTGATGCTACACCTACTTTTTGCCAAGTATCTGCAGGATTATCTGAATTTAAAATTTCTCTGGTTGCTTCATCAATTTCTTCGTCATCAGTTCCTGTGAATTTTTGTGCCAACTCCTGATGTACGTCTAAAACTTCTACATCAGCGTCATCTGTATCATCCACATCGTCTAAGTTTCTAAATCCTTGCAAATCGCTTGAAACTTCGTTTGCATATTCAGGATCAAACCAAACATTTAATTCGTCGATAAGAATTTTTCTATCTTGTAAAATTTCTTCATTTGCTACTGCTGATAAATCTTGTACGCTTCCACCTTGAGCATTTAGTAATGCTAATTGTTCCATTATACCTCTTGCTCTAAAGTTTCCAACTTGTGCACCGAATTCAAATGGTTCACTGCCTGTATAGAAAGCAATCATTTCTGGTACGTTTGATTGTAGTTCGTTTTCAAAAACACTTCTGGCTGTTTTGTAGTTGTCATCACCTCGTTCGATTTGAACATTTTCTGGTGTTGTACCACCAGTAGATTCAATTGCTGCTCTTAAAACTTGATCTTCTACTATAGCATCTCGTTGAATACTGCTTATATCGCCATCTAACCATGCGCTACCTTGAGAAACAGGTCCCCAATCTATTGTACCATCTGTATCTCTTTCTTTGTTTACATAAAATTCTCTTTCATTGATTGTGATTTTGATTTGATCTTCATCTTCAAATCTAATAGATCTAAATAATGGTAAAGGCATAATTTTTTGAATACGTAATAAATTTTTACGAACTATTTCGTCATAGTCATTATCATTGAGCTCTTTTGCTAGTCTTCTATTTAGATCTTCGTTTGTATCTTGCTTGTATGCTTGTGCAATTGCATCATAATCTCCTGCAATACGTAAACTTAGCATAATTTCTTCTATAGTTGTTTCGTCTGTATTTCCAGTAAAAAATCCAAACTGGAAAGCACGTTTTAAATCTGCTACTATTGCAGCTACATTGGTTTGTGTCAGTCTAGTTCCAGTTTCTCTTTCTCTAGTTCTTACTTCGTCGGCAGCAGCTTGATCAATTTGTGCATCTCTATTTAGAATAAAGGTTGCTAATCTAGCATAATATTCAAATAATTTCTGAGGTGCATTTTCCCCTAACGCTAATCCATTTGGTGCAACAAGAGTTTGATTGTTAACTTCTTTATTACCATACTTGGCCACTTCTAAAACTCTTGCAAGATTGTTTAACCACCTAGGAGGACTGTCTAAATTAGCATTTATTTCTGCCATTTTTTTTCTAACTTGTCTAAGTTTTGTTTGTTCGCTTGCATCGGCAAGAGTTTCAATGCCTTCGTTTAATATTGCTAACCATCCACTTAATCCAATACTACTAATAAACAGTCTCATATTTTCTGTACGATCGTTTGTAAATTCAGGATTTGCTTCGTGTATACGATTTTGGAATCTTTGTCCTTCAAATGGATTTCCTCTGCCTTCTACACTACCACGCATTGCTACTCTATCAATGCGTCCTGCTGAAGTTAGTGGAGCACGTAGATATCTCACTTCACGTTGTGTTAGACCAGGTCTAGAAGTATCAGTTAGTTGCTCACCAAGCTGCTCATTTACCCAACGCTTCCATTCCATGATTGCAGTGTCTAGTTCTGGAGTATGTTTACCGTCAATAGGACCTTGCCACAAAGATCTGCCTTGTTTTTTATGTTGTGATAGTAATTCTTGTATTCTTCTTACTTGTACTTCAGTACCATTTGCTGCATTAATTATACCTGTTACTGTAAGCATATCAAGAGGATCACCACCTTGAGGAGCTTCGGTTATAATATCAAGTACTTTCATTTATTTTCTCATTTTTTTATTTAATGCAGCATACAACTGATCTTTTATGCTGTCAACACTTGATTCTTTTGCCATTTTAGTAGCAGTAGCATACATAACTGATTCGGCGTCATCACCGTAACGATCTTTAAAATCACTTTTGTTTTTCTTCATACCTTTAACGTATTTTTCTTTTTTCTTTTCTTCGCCCTTAGTAAGTTCTCTTTCGTTGACAGATTCTTCCATACTTGCTGTGGCTGCTGTTGCTGCTTTTTTAATTTCTTGTTCGCTTGCATCTGGCATAATTGCTTTTATAGCACGATATATAGCTTTGTACAATTCACCAGTTGGACTAAATCCGATCTTATTAGCAATACTTCCTTGTCCAAAACTCTGATCTATTGCTTTTACAAATGGATCTTCTTCTTCGCCTACAAGTTTATCTTTTAAAGGATGAGGTTGTTCGCCATTTGTACTCGGTGTGCTTGTTTTCGGCATTGGATCTTTTCCTTTTGCCTGACCTGCAGGACCCATCTTTTGTTTTTCGGTAAGCGTTACACCTGCTAATGCGGCAAAATCATTTAAACTATAATTTTTATCTATAGGCAGGCTACCTTCTGGTACCTCAACACTTTCGTTAACAAAATCTTTTGTTGGTGGAGCATTTCCAACAGCACCTCCATTTGCAGAGGCTTGTAATTTTGCTAAATCTTCTTTAGGATCTGTTGGATCCATTTCAAATAATTTGTGTTGTAGTGCATGAAAGTCCATTATTTTTTCCTTTTCTTTTTGCCAGCGCAATGTGCCTTTTGTGAGAAGCCTTTTGGATTGGAGCAATTAATACTTTTCTTGTATTTTGCACTCCATTTTTCCGATATGACTTCTTTTATTTTCATTACATTTTAACGCAGTTATCTACAGTTTTATCGCCTTTTTTCTTCGTGCCCATACGCCTGTATCCTTTCCAGCATACCTTACCGTCAACACCTTTTTGTTTTTCTTCTGGCAGTGTTGTGTAGCTTGGGTTACCGCAATCAGGACACAGTCCTTTTGCTTCTTTTAATCTTGCAGATAAAGATCCTTTGTATGAACTAAATTCTTCATTAGTTAGTACAGGTTTGTGTCTTTTAGGTTTCGCAGATTCAGCAGCCATTGGTGTTTCCATATTCATTTCATAATCTAAACTGTGATATACACTACCCAAATAGTCTGCTGCTTTTGTGATTTTTGCCTGTTGCCAACCTTCAATGCCTTCTGCTTCACTAATACTTTTCATCATTTCGTGAAGTTTGATTGCGTATTTTGCAATTTTATACAAATCACTACGTGCCATTTGTACTTCGTGATCTCGTTCTGCACGGTCAGCTAGGTCAGCAAGCCCTTCGTTTGTTTCCATTTTCCAGTGAGATCCTTTAGGATCATTGCAATCATGCGGACAATCGGTAGTAGGTTTACCGTACTCGTCACCGCAATCTTTACAGATTTTCTTTTCTTTTGCCATTATAATGCTCCAATTGTAATTACAGTAGTATTTATCGTTTATTGAATTCTATCAATAGTAAAACGCTTCTCGTGAAATGTATTTTCAGTTGCTAGATATAACAAGGTATCAAAAAAATCATTTGGATCTTTAAATTGTATATGATGCTTGATTTTTTGTTTTTTAGATGGAATGTGCAATATTTCTTCACCGTTGCAAAACCAGGTAACACAGCCCCATTTTTTCATTATTTTTTTGTCCCAATTGTTATCAGTTGTTACACTCCAATCTACATGTCCTTGTTTTGTCATGTATTCTGCTTGTCCTATTGTAGATAGTGAACACCAGTCTTTTTTACCTGCACTCCATACTATTTGTAAATCGTCTAAGTCTCTTGATACATCTACTATAAAGTCACATTTTTCCTCATAAAAAGGATTTGTATGAATTACCACACAATCTAATGTTTTAAATCCTCTAGAATGTGCAGCCATTAACCTAGCACCGCCTGGATGCAGTTTGTTAATTGTGTATTGTGGAGATAGTAGTATTGTTATCGGATTTATTATTTGTTCTTCGCCCATCATATGAGTAAAAACTTTAGTCATACCTTTGCGAATTTTATTAACATACATTTCTTGGCGTTTGGCAATGATTTGTTTTACATGGGGATGATCTAGTAATAATTTTCCTTTTACAGGATAAAACATTATTTTTTAGTTTTTTTCTTTTTGGGTTTTCCGTTACTTAAAACATTGTCTTGATCTAATGCATTTTTAGCAGTACCATCTGGATTTTTCATTTGACGACTAATCATACCACCAACTGGAGTGGCTACACTTGCTATTGCGCCTGCTGTTGTTTCACATAGTTCTTTTATTTTCATTGTATTTTCTCCAATATTCGTTGCGTTCGTTAGTGCTTGCTCGTCGAGCCTCGTGTTCTTTTAATTTAGCAACATAATGTGACCATTCAACATCATCTATACTGCTGTCTTCATTTTCTATAGGATATAGTTCAACTACTTTGTCCTCGTTGTTTTGCTGATCGTTCACGTTGTTTCTCCTCAAGCCACTTGAAATAATTTGTAACAGGGTTTTTCAAATACCATG
>Ga0255768_10004076_pt1 | contig 14380 bp, 11 predicted proteins | sample 071ome_33_FD_179983 | JGI IMG/M metagenome (GOLD analysis project Ga0255768, IMG submission 179983) | Coastal salt marsh microbial communities from the Groves Creek Marsh, Skidaway Island, Georgia - 071412AT metaG (version 2) | ecosystem: Environmental > Aquatic > Marine > Intertidal zone >...
TGCTCGTAAGTGAGGCAATGCGGCTTGTGTAACCATCATAGGTGAAAGAGCATTGACCTTCAACACCTCAAGTGCCACATCCCACTCAACATCATCGAACCTTGACCATCTACCATCGGACACTCCTGCATTGTTGATGAGCAGATCAAGAGGTTCATTGATTGATGCAAAGACCTGCTTAATATCTTGTTCATGACGAACATCTGCAGTGAAAATTTTCTTTGGTCGACATGCCTCTAATTCTTCTGAAGATTGGCGGCAAACTGCGTATACATTCCACCCCACCTTCGTCAATTGACGGACGAATTCTAATCCAATTCCACGATTTGCACCTGTGACAACTGCTGTGGGCATGATGCACCATGCCGTTCATGGTTTAACTTTCTCGCGATGTAGTTTAAATGAAAGTTGAGTCCGAAAGATAGTGTTCGGTACTGATAACCTTGCAAAATTCTCCATGAAGACTGGCGAGTGCCGTTCGATGCAAAAGGTCAGCATCGAAAATTTCGCCATTTGAAGCGGTACGTGAGAACGTTGCACAAGCATCACCGACAAGACAGACCTCAAATCCGAGATTACCAGCCATCCGGACGGTTGTTGAAACACAATGGTTGGTGGTTAGTCCAAGGACGACGAGTTTTTGATAGCCCTTAGAACGCAGGACTTGTTCAAGATCAGTACCTATGAAACAACTGTTCACATTTTTGACGATCTCCATTTCATTCCCTTCTGGTTTGGCCCAATCAAAAAAGGCGAAGCCGGGAAGTTCTGCTCGCAGTGGGCTCTCTGGCTCCAAAGAAGCATGTCGAACATGTATGATCCGGCCTCCATGTGACCGCCAATGTGTGAGTATGGCTTGTGCATTCATTTCGAAATGAGGATTATTTCGCTGACCCCAAGACGAGTCATTGAAACCTTGTTGACAGTCGATGAGAAGAAGAACCCAATTGTCATCCATGCCTTTTGCAACGAGTGTTTCTCTATGAGGCATTCGTTTTTCACAAAAATAAACTTTTACACAATTTAACCATCTTAGTTCGAATAGGAATCCAATTTTAGACTGAACCTACTCAGGAAAGTTTACATTAATTTGAGAAGCCAATTGAACTAGAAAAATTGAAATATTTTGGTCAGATTAATGATAGAATTTGATTGTTTTCTTCTACATGGTCAGTTATGATTTCACATCCCGTTTCGGCATATTCACTGATCACACTTCCAAGAGAACCACCATGTTTTTCAATTTCATCACGCAATATCTCTGTGTATTCTGTCACCACAAATTGCCTTGGTGCAATTGTATGTTTTTTACCTTCTTTCTTAACCCTGTTTCCTGAACTATATCCTAACGCAAATGCAAATCGAAATGCTTCAACAATTGAATCAAAAGGGCAATCTTCGAATGGTTTCTCGGAATCATTCACTAAACTCACTAGAAGTGCGTGACCACTTTCTGAAATACCCACACTACCTTTTTTTTCAATATCTACATCATTCAAAGCGGCACCTCCAGTATAAGTGTATCTTGAGAACGAGTATCCCATATGTTCCCACACATTTCACATGTTCTGGTTTTTTTGTAGGGGTCGTAGGTAACATTGTCGCTTTCACACCCAATATCATAACAGCTTTCATGGTCCCTCGGGAGCGAAATTGTGAACGCCTTGGCCAAACGTTCTTTGTAATTTTCAACAGTTTTTTCAAGTGCATACTCTCCACTGTGTGCAAAAATGAGAAATTGTTGACTGTCAGAATTCCAGAAATAATCCAACAAACGTTCTTTGTGGTGTTCGTCCAATGAACGCCCAGGCGTATCCAAAAAGACTGGAACATCAAGTCCGGAAACATGACGTAATGCATCAATGACACTCATGGTCATTATACTGATAGCTCCGCTTGAAGGGTTCCGAGCAGGTTGCCCTTTCGAATTCAAAATCTGAGTTTTGAAATCCTTATCTACAGAGATGCTGATGTAGACTTCCGGAGCATTATTTAAGCGCGAGAACACCTCAGTTGCTCTTTTTTCGACCATTTTCCGGGCCTCTTCACGATAGTCGTTGATACTGTCTTTAGCAGCCACAATTAATTTTGAAAAAATATCCTCAAGATGAATGTCTTCTTGTTTTGTACCGGTTTCCCCAGTTAATCCTTCTAATCGTCTCAATTCCAACTCTGCCTTTTTAAATTCTGAATGTGACTCCCTTAATTCCTTTTCTCGCTGAGCAACCATCGTTTCTTGCCGCCCCTTTTTCTCGCCAAGTTCGGCTGCGTTGGCTTTCGCATCCTCAGTAAGACGACTGTCTAAATCCCGATGTTTTTCCTCCAAGGAGGTGATTTCGTTCTTAAGTTTCAGCCATTTCTCATCAGCAGTTTTGATGCGTTCAATAGCATCGTCTTTCGGTTTCAATTTCTTCAAGTCTCCAATTTTAATTGTCAGTTCATCGGTCGAAACGGGTGCTTCTTGATTGAGCCGTTGTAAGATTTCTTTTCGTTCAATCAACTCAGCTTGTTTTTTAGCTTTGAAAACCTCAAGATCATGAAGGGGTTGGAGGCATTCTTTACATATCCCGGTCATTTCATCTAAATCAGTTTGTAGGCTCGTAATTTGTTCCTTGATTTGTTGAACAGTTCGCTCCTTTCGTTGAACTCGCTCGAAAATTGAAGTGAACTCGTCGTGTTGTTGACTCGCTTTCTTCCAAAGAACGACCTTCCAAGCTTCTTTTGCTTCCGAAACCTTTGCAGCGGCAGCCTCGGCGAGGGACTCTTTCTTGAGTTGAATTTGCGTTTCAAGCACCTTGAGCTCATTCATCACATGGGTTAATTCTTCAACTTCTTTCATCTTAGATTTCGTTGAGTTTAGTTTCTCAACCACAGTTTGCAAGTCGGATTCAACCTTTGCCATTTTCCGCTGCTTTTCTTGCAAGATACGACGCTGTTTGTTTGCATCGTCAAATGCTTTCGACGAGGCTTTATCTGCCTTCATCGATTGATCGATTTTTGATTTAACGGTTGCTCGAAGTGAGGATAGATCTTCGACGCCACGGGTCAAAGCGGGGATGCCGAGAACAGCGTTCACCTCTTCTTTGAGTCCCTCCAAAGCACTTGACCTCATCATATCGGTGTACTCTTCAAGGGCTTCTCCATCGATGAAAAAGAAACGCTCTAATTCTCTTGGAAAAAATGACTCTATCGCTTTTTGGGCTTCAATCTCATGAAGAATAGGATTGTCACCAATTTTCACATCCAATGACATTTCGAGTTCATCATCACTTCGGGCAAATTTTGTTCTAGAACGCACAGTTCTTGTTATCTGAATTTTTCCTTTATCACCTTCAGCCAAAAGCATTACTGACATCTCTTGTGGGTCGTCATGTTTGTATGCCCTATCATTCATCAAAATACGCCCTTCTCCGACAATAGGAATTTTCAAACCAGAACGTCGTTTTCCATCGATGGTTTTCGCTCGTTCTGAAACCTCACCAAATAGACCCCATTTCATTGCGTTGTATACTGAAGTTTTTCCTCGGTTGTTTTCTGCAAAAAACGCATAACCATTTCCACCTCTGGAGGATTGGAAATTTATTGAATAGCGGCCTTTAAAGGGGCCGATGTTGTAGAGAATGAGATGTTGCAACCTCATATATCCGCCTCCAGGTGAGATTTGATAAGTTTCAAAAGATATTGTTTCACATGATTTCTTTTTCCAGCGGGATAGAATTGGTTTCGGAGAAGAAATGCTAGAACAGACTCCAGCAATTCATCCGGCAAGCCTTGAGCTCGTCCATGGCGAAGAAAAACTTCCCGAAGCAATTCTGCATCGTCCATGTCAAAGCATCAACATATATCACTTAACTTTTAAGAAATTCCTCTCTTAAATCTCAAGAAGGTTTAACGTGGTTAGACTTTTGCATTAGTTTATGGTGGTAGTGCACGCATCAATAAGTCTTTTTTCAAGCACTGGAATAGGCGACCTTGGAATTGAATATGGGTGTGGGATTCCAGTAACAATCTTTGCAGAATTGCTTGATGACCGGGCTGATTTGATCGAAGCCAACTATCCAAATTCCATAGTCATCCGAGGGGACTTATGTCAAACCAAATATGAAGTTATCAAAAGCTGGGAAGAAAAATATCCGAAAAAACGGCCTAAGTTGATCACACTTTCACCTCCGTGCCAAGGCATGTCCACGAACGGAGCAGGGAAGATTGCCGCCGAGGTTCGAAAAGGAAAGCGTCCTAAAGAGGATGAACGCAATAAATTGCTCCTTGAGGGTTTGGAGGTGGTAAAGGTTTTGCAGCCAGAACACTTCCTTATCGAAAATGTCTCCAACATGAAAAACACCGTCGTCAAGTGGAAGAGGAATAAACCAAAACGTTTGATCGATCTGATTGTCCCTGCCATTGGGAAGGGATACACCCTACATTCCTTCGTAGTTGACTTTGCAAAGTATGGCGTTCCTCATTTCAGAAAACGACTCATTACTATCGGAAAACGTACTCAACAAAGGCCATCGACGATGAATGAACACAAATCTCCTCCGTATTGGTTTGATGCAGGAGGGATAGAGGAATACATCACCGTTCGACAAGCCATTGGCAATCGATGGCGCACATCTCAGAAAGATGTGCTTCACCAAATGCCAAAAATGAACCCCAATCATGTTGAATGGGCACGTCATATTCCCAAAGACTCAGGCGAGACAGCCCACATGAACGCTTGCACTTCATGTGCCCATGTGGACGCTTTCAAAATCGTCACGTGCACCAAATGTGGACAACTGCTCCCGAGGCCTCAGACACTCAATCCTGACGGAACACGGAGAGCCATCCGTGGTTACAAAACCAGTTATCGCAGAATCCTTCCAAACCAACCCGCCAACACCATCACCATGAGCAGCGGAGTCCCTTCGAGTGATGTCAAGTTGCACTTTTCTCAACCAAGGGTTTTGACCTTGTTGGAAATCATGATTTTGTCATCTATCAGGAATATCGAGAATTCGCGAATGCAGATAAAGACGGATTATCCATGGAATGGCAAATATTCGTTCGAATCCTCAATGGAAACAAAAGATTACCTACTGCAGAAAAATATCATCCGACAAGCTCTCGGTGAAAGCATACCGCCGCTGGGCATGCAGAGGATGATAAAATCGCTCCTCAATGATTGGCCCTAGTTCAACAGGTTCTCGAGACGTTCTTCCTTGAGTGCGCCCGTTGACAAATCGAGGTTGTATTTGTGAACACGAATTTCCTTTGGTCGAGAAGGTTCCATTTTCCAAGACCACCAATTAGTGGGTGAATCCTGCCCAATTTTGAAAAAGACGGTCGACTCTTTTTCTGGAGCTTCCCATCGTGACTTGAATCGATGGCGAGTGGCTTGATTGTATCCACATGATTGAAGTTTGAGCATTAATGTAGCTGCTGCGTCTGCGTCGAGTTCTTTCAACTCAGCATGTTTTGCATCGATATAATCTGGAAATAACCAACCATCTTTGGACCCCTTCACCGAAGTTACGGAGAGAATGAGAGTCACCGTATCGCTCCATTTGAGTTGGTCAAGCGAGGAAATGGTGACGAAGTCTGAATCTGGGCTACGTGATTTGGCTTCGATAGACCAACCGGCACCCGTCAGGTCATGTTTAGCATGGCTTGTGTGGTCCCATGCATCAACGACCTCTATGCCCTTAATCAAGTAGGCATGCATGATCGCCTCGATCTCACCGATCAAGCCTCGTTGTGTCTTTCGGTCAAGGGGCTCACCGTTGAGTTTCCAACGTTGCTCGATGAGGGAGAGGCTTTGCTCGATGTGGATTTCGAGCGAAGTTTCAGGGTCCGTTTTGATGCCCTTCCAAACCTCAATGAGGAAGAACGCGATTTCGGGCGCATATGGATTTGCATCCGCAACAATACGGAACTGATTTACATCTCTTTCGAACACCAGCCATTTTGGATATTTTGGATTGATTTCCGAAACCATCGGCCCGCAAATGGTGATTTTACCGTCTTCATGGAGGGCCCAAAGGTCTTGTATAGCATCTAATCCGAGTTTGACCTTCATGCCGTCTTTTGAAAGCAGTCGTCCTGTGATTTGTTTGTTCACGATGTTCATGGCCTGTTTAATTTCTTCAATTTCCAATGTCAATTCTCATCACCTTTCTTCCGTGCAATCATGGTTCCGCCATCCCCAATTAATTCATTCGGTAAAACGATGCCAATGCCGAGCGGAGGGTCTTTGACAGAGGCATCAAACACCCTCCCTGCAGGCTTTTTTCGACGAATTGAAGCAGGGTTGAGGGCGTAAATCAGCAAAAGCGGTTTATTTCGAACGCCGCCTAGAGGAAGGTCAACATATACATCATCGTTGGATGATTGAACGATGGAAAATCTTTGAGGGTTCTCGTCTTCTGTCGTACGTTGAACCAGCCCCAGATCGAGCCCTCGAACATCAGCGCGAACCTTCACGGCCCGTTTTGAGGGACTGTGGAATCCGATGTTCCAATCGTAATCATCAGCCCAGTGGTCTAATATGGCTCGGAGCCGTACTGCGCTCAGAGAATAATCAGATTCGTCGTAAGAATTTCGATAAGCATCAAGAAACTTCTTCACTTTTTGATTTCGTACACTGGTCGAGAGCAAAAAAGAGCCTTTTCCGCTTAGTGGCTTTGTGGTGATGGAAGTCCCGCCTCCGAGCTGGGATACGAGACTTTTCAGGGCGCCGAAAACAGTACCTGCCTTTGTTCCAGGGTCAGTTCCAAAGTACGGCGTTTCGTATGACCAGAAATGAGGATGACGAACTTCACCCCAGTGCTCTCGCTGAAAATCCGCCGGCATTTTTGCCGTGACCATCATACCTTCCTTTTCCTTTATCCATACAAGGGTCTTCCCAGGGTCTGCATCAGGTGGAAGCACATCTACTTGCCTTCGTATGTCTTCTTCAACTCTTGTGATATGCTGGTAAAAGCCAGCGATTTCAGCAGTAGTGTAAATTTTCACCAAGTCAGCGTACCCCCTACGATATCCGCACCATCTGGCCATTTGGAGCATGGTATCAAAAACAGGGGTCTGGGCTGCACGCGTGAACCAAGTTGTTGTGAGGCCTTCAAGGGTGAGTCCACGCGATAGGCGAGTTCCGCCAACCGCAATGTAAGAGCGTTTGAAACGGCCCCTGCTATACTCAAGATCTTGCGCAATTTCTTCGTCAGGTGCTTGTGGACGCCGATTCACCTCTACGATCTCGATTTTGCGCAACTCCGCAGCAACAAGGCCCCAAGAACCTGCGAGAACATCGAGGTTCGCTTCAATTTCAGCTTTTTCGATCTTCTCGAGTGGATAATCATCTAACAATGCTTTCATTTTTGCGGCAACCGAAGCCGGATCTTTGTCCTCTCGAATCAACTTAAGAAGGGATCGGAACGATTGAATAAAACGATGATGTTCATCAACGCTGATGTCGGTATGAACAAGCGTTGTATGATGGATGTCCAGGTTACGGTGTTGTTTGATAATTTGAGTTAAAAGATGCCGGTGGAACAGTTCACTCACCGTTTGGTCTTCATTGTCTGTATCAGGTTCAGGTGGAACCCGCAACACCACATGTTGGTGCCCTGGGGGTGTGGCGAAATAATATTCGTTGTCAAGGTGGTTTTCTGGCTTTGGAAGTGCGTGAAGGAAATCGCGAGGGTACAGAGGAAGGCCGAAAGCCCCGTCATCCTCGCCATCTTCATTTTGGCTGATGTTCTCATCCATGAGCAAATTGGCATATGGTGTTGCAGTATAACCGATGTACCAACAGCGAGCAGATCCACATAAAACAAGAATGATCTGACGGAGCAACTGATTTGTCAAACTCGGGTTCTCATCGAACTCATCTCCACTGGATTCGTAAGTCGATGCATTGGTGTCCATGCTTGCATGGTCTGCCTCATCGTCGATGATGAGATACCGCTTGCGGGCGTGTACTGGACGCTCCCGAAGAATGGTCAAAATGTTCTCCAAGATTTTATGATTTTTCTTTACAACAAGAATCCGACTTCGGTGTTCGTGTGGGGCGAGGTGTTTCCGAAACTCATCGTTTTGTTGGAGGTTTCCCGCATTCAAATCTTGGTCACGTTGGGGAAGAATCTCGATACTTGTCCCAGAATATGACTCCAACACCTTTTCGAAGCGGTCGCGGGTTTGCATTCGAAGGTCGTCGATTAAACCTGAGAGAATGATGACCGTATCAAACGGCTCCTTCGTTTCATCAGAATCAAGGGCGTGAAGGATGGTTCCGATGAGGTGGGCAGTTTTTCCGCTTTGAATTCTCCCGATAACAAGCCCGTAAGCATTGATCCTATTGGTTGGTCCTCTCAGATTCATACGGAGCCGTGTCCCACGTACAGACTTATCAATAGAAGCAACAGCGTCTTCACCAAAATGTTTGTTCGCACGAAGTGTTGAGAGGTAGTGTTCGTAGACCCCTGCATGCTGTTTTTTGTTAAACGGCGTTCTGGTTGGCATCTTCGGGAGTGGATTGAATGTTGGGACTTCGTCGCCTGACGACAAACCTAGACGCTGGAGCAACGCATGCTTCAATTCGCCAGTGATTTCATTCTCGTGGATGTACTTATGAATCCCTTCGTCATCAAAGTCTAAACACATCTCGAGATGCTTTTCAATTCCTGAAAACGAAGACATTGGCTCAACTCTCATCAAAGATCATCTTTTGAGATGCCCAAAAACGCCATCGCTTCACGTATCCAGCGAATGTTTTCATCCTTGTTTTTGCGATATAATTCGAGGTTGAATACGTTGTCTGGACCATAAGGGTATCCTGAAGATTCTCCTTGTCTGCACTCACATTCATTTTCTGGAAGTTTACAAGTCGAACAGGTGGTCTGGCATTCGCAACCCGTCAATTTCAGCTCACCGCATGTGCTGCAAGGACAATTGCATTTCACCATCGGCTCTCCACAATCTCTGCAACAGGAGGGGCATTGCTCGCCTCCAGAATGGCCCCCTTCTTTCGAACAATAAACACAATTCAACGGGCAATTCTTCTCCACATGGTCTCCGACATTTTTGCAATGCTTGCATTCATGCTCGCAACCTGATTTGCAGGTAGATTTACTCTCGCATATTGAACAAGGGGCAAAGGCACATATCGTGCCTTTGACATGGAAGCCGTTGCAATGTTCGCAATCATCTACCCAGACATTCTTGTTGTTTGCACTAGACGTTGCCGCCCCAACCACCGTTTTATTGACATCCGTTTTTTGATAGAATGGGCGTTTTCCGTCGCCAAGTTTTCTCCGAAGTTCGGGTTCGACAATTTTTTGATCCCAAGCTGATTGGATTACGTTGTAAAAATCTTCAACCGGAAGCACGGTACTTTTCGTAGGAGAGACACGCATGTACTTGTCGAGATCGCTTGGGAATTCAATTTTGAAACGAACGCCCAAACTCTGATTGTCACCGGGTTCTCCGTAGTTGTACCAACCGCCGTTGGAGTCGATTCCTGTTTTTCCAAACGCAATGCAACGATCGTTTCGATAAAAGAAAAACCCGCTCAAAAATTGTGCATTGAGTGTTTTTGTCCCCGCATTGCTTGGTTTATCAACAAAAACACCATCTGCGAGATCCTCTTTTTGGAGTTTGGAGCGAACCTTTCCATAAGGGATAATGAAACCTTGAACCTTGATGTTGTATTCTTTACCATCGAATTCAACGGGAAGTTCCAACGGTCGGGTCGCTATGGTTCCCCAAGGGATGGCATTTTCCAAAGCTTGGCGCTGCCTAAGATATCCAACATGACCGGGCCGACCAACTGGAATATCAAGGCGTTCTCGGATTTTAGCAGGTGTAAATGATGACCAAAATGGATCCAACGGTACGACTCGTTCCGAATTGATGGTCATTGATAATTCGGGATTCTTTCGAAGGGTCTTCTCGTAAGTAATACCAAAAAACATCGCAACTTGACGTGAAAAACCCGTCAAACTGCTTGCTGAAATAGCTCCTGGCTTACCAAAGAGAACCGATGGTGGGTTATGCAAACAAATCGCTGTCCTCCACTCACCACTTTTGAGGGCTTTGTTGACCTCGTTTGCAAGTGGAAAAACGACATCTGACAAAGGTTCATACCTCTCATCCATGGTGTGTTGGAAGTTTATGCGGCGATGATGTATTTCTGAGTCAATGACGGTGAAGGCAGCCACATCATGAAATTTTGACGTAGTCGAGACTTTCATGCCCATGTGGAACGAACCGATTTCGTCTTGTGCACGTGTCTTTTTACCCGCAACACGAAAGGCAGCATCGAGAGCGTTGACTGTACCGAAACCTTCTGGACTGTTATCATAAACAATGAATGTGAGGTCCGAGCGTTCGGTTCCCGAAATTTCAACATGAATCTTTGTTGCATTTTTATCTAACGAATTGTCTACAAGTTCTGCTATCAGAGCTTCGACCGAAATGTTGACCAAACCTGAGGTATGGCCGACGAGGTCATCACCTACATATCCACTCATGGGGCTACTCATTCTGCGATACCATATGAATTATACTCCTCTTGCATAATTGCAGATTCATGCACCCAATCTATCCAGACTTGGTTTTGGCAATTTTTTGCCAACGACTCCCCGGCAAGAAAAAAAACAAAGCGTATCATTGCATTTACATTGACCCAAATTGTATTATTTTTGATTCCGACGATGATGGTGGAAAAGCAATCTTGCCTACGGAGGTTGCAATTGAATGGATCCAAGCATTCGAAACTGGATTGGTTTACGACCATTATACAAGCAAAGAGAGGGTGAAAGAAATCGGGGCGAAAAGCGAATGGTCTAATTATTGCCATGGATTCACATCACATCTAGATGCAATTGTAAGAGCCTATTTTGCACACATTGCCAATTAAATTGCATTTATTTTATCATTTATGTGCCGTGGAGACGATCACACTTCCAGTAAATAATAATCCTAGAATCCTAGGATGAGAAGAAGAACCCAATTGCCGTCCATGCCTTTTGCAACGAGTGTTTCTCTATGAGTATTTATTTCGGATCATAACAACAACTATTCGATAGAATTTGATGAAGCACGTTTGAGCATGTATGTTTTTTCTGCATCCGAATAGAGCCAAAACCACACCACTCCAGCAGCTACTTGGAGTAATGCAGTCACAGCGAGGATGTTTCGAACAGAGAATGTTGTGTATTCAAGCACTGCACCTGCGATAAGAGCGGACAATCCCATAATGAGCGTAATGAGGAAAAAGTCTGTTCCAGCAACTCTTCCACGCCATTCATCCTCACTTCTTTTCTGAAGCATTGTGGTTGAGAGGACCCAATTTATCCCACTTGCAGCGTGAGACAAAAACACGAACAAGAGGATGTACCACTCCCATGATATGACAGAAACAATGAGGTAAAACCCTCCACATAAACAAAGGGCGATGAGAATAATACGTGCACCGAATTCAGGGACGCCCATGTATGTTCGAAAGGCCACAGGGCCAAATCCAGAACCTAAGCCCCTTGCCATATACAGCAATCCAATACCAGTGGCAACCTCTCCAAATTGCACAGCGTCGCCGATAAGAACGAGAAGAAAAACCTGAGCCCCGCCACCGAGAGCCCAAGCACCCTTGAGACCGATAACGCGTCGAATTTCTGGTGTTTTACGCACATATGACCAGCCTTGAGCAATATCGGCAAACCCACTTTTCCTCCCGAGTTTTTCTTTCTCCCGAGGATACGGACCTCCTTCCGGCAATGTGATTAGCAACAACATAGCAATAGAATAGGTCACCACATCAACTGCGAGAGCCACATTGGTACCATATGTTGCAATCGTGTAACCTCCAATCGAAGCCCCGATGCCTAATGCCACGGACCAACCCCCACTTGCAATGGCATTGGCTGTCAACAACTCATCTTTCGAGCAAATATTTGGGAGATATGCATATTCTGCAGGGTCAAACAATGCTCGAGAAGCGGTAATCGCTACTGTGACGAGATAGATCGATGTTAACGAAGTGATGAATCCCGTCAAGAGCACTGCAATGAGAATCAAGAGAGGGAAAAAACATGACAAAATCATGAGTCGTTTTCTCGAATACCGGTCGGCAAACATTCCAGTTATTGGCTCCAAAAAGGCCATAGAAAGTGAACGAGCTGCAAGAACTCCGGCAATAGCGAGTGGTGAATTGTTGGATTCCTGTGCAGAGAGTAAAAAGAGGGCGATTACGGTAAACCAGTCACCAATGTAAGAAACTTCAATCGCAGTGAACAATCTTCGAAATGGCTTGTTTTGGCGCAATAGGGCAACATATCCAATACTTTGCTGCCCCATATGTTCACCTGCACATCCAAAGATTATCTATACAGATGATAAAATAAGGTCATTTTTCAACAGTTGTCGAAATATATTCGACATCACAATCGAAAATCATTGGTTGTTTGCCGCATCCTCGCCTTGTGGAGTGATGAGAACTGTACTGTCATCACGCTGTATCGAAGGGAATGAAAATGTTCCACCTTCAACGGTAACTGGACAACTGATGCCGCACGCAGGAGCGAGGTAATCTTCTCCTGTCTCTGTGAGAACAAGTTTGATGCCGTGACCAGCGGGTAGAAGGATATCAAGGCCTTGAAATTCCATATACATGACTAAACTCTGTCCTGGAAAGACGGTTTGTGGGTTGTAACCGCCTGCGTGATAGCGTATATCCATCGTTGCATGTCCAAGTCTGAGGCCGGTTGTGGCATCTTGCAACTCTGCAAAGATTTGTCCTCCGTTGAACGCCGCCGTCACATCGAGGTGAAGCGTTGGTAGGCCGGCAATGTGCATATCTTCAGAAAACCCATCACATGTGATGGTGACCGATGAAACGCCGCCGCCTATGACCGACCCTCCGCCCACTTGGGAGCCCATTTGGTTGCATGTCGAAAGGTCAACATCTCTCCATTCTGCATCTGCGGGTGGCCAGACTTCTTCGATACGCCACTGGCCATCATTTCGTTGGATTTGGGCGTGATTTTGCGGTTTTGGACCTTCGCCTTTGAGATAATATTCGAACCATTCAAACAGATCTTGAGCCCAATCCCATCTCGTCATGTTTTGAATTGCTTCACCACCGTATCCACTTGGTTGATTGTTGTGTTTTGTCCACTGGTCGGGATAATTGTGTTCCCATTGGCCAAGCATGCCTCGGACATCGTATCCAGCAGCGGTGTAGTCAAGATACCAATTTGTTCCCGAAGGGCCACCAAATACTTGGTGGGGGTCGACATTCCAGTCTTGCATGCCCTGAATCCAGTAAATTGAACCATTCCATTGCTGAAATGCCTTGTCGATATGACTTCGTTCGTCGTAATAATTTTCCATATATGGGTCGAGTTCACCAAGTCCGTACGTTACAGGACCGGCAAACAATCCTTCAACGATATCCGGACAGATGTTGTCCAAATCATCACCGTCATAATCCACAGTACTGCTAAAGTAATTCATGTGCATGACTTGGCTTCGTGCTTCAGCACTCCCGTTTTTGTACAAGAGGGGGTGAAGTGCTGTCGTTCCTGAAATCGGTACGATTGTTTTGAGGAATTCACTCCCCATCGCCGCCGCTTCCCATTGTGTCGCACCCTCGTAGGATTTTCCGTACAATCCTACATGACCATTTGACCAATTTTGTTGTCCTAACCATTCGACAGCAGCATGGATGCCCAATCCTTCGCCCGCCCCACGGTAATCAAAACAACCACTCGACTCCTCTGTGCCGAATACAGAGACTTGGGCTAAGGCGTAACCGTGGGGGACAAAGTTGTCGTAAATGAATTCGCCACGGCCCGCAGCAACAACATTTGTTGCACCAGATTCCGACCCAGGCTGCCCGTAGGAATAATACGGGCTGATAATCCCAATCACAGGGACTTTTTCACCCAATTCGGTGTTTGAAGGTAACCAGTAGGAGAGATGAACTTCTGAAGTAGCGGGCCCAGTTTCCCAAATATCCGAAGTGTCGACTTCGATATATGCTTCTTGAACAGGCAAAGCCTCGTATGGTCCAGGATTGAGCACCATCGCGTACGAACCATTCCATTGCCATTCGAGGTTATATCGGTCATAAATATCTGGATAATATGCCTGACCGACAGCATTCGTGACCTGCTCCTCATCGCTTAAACAACCGGCAATCGGCGCGAGAAGAAACAAACTCACAATGAAGAAAACCCCTCGCATCTAACAGCGCTACGAGCGATGCGACAATAAGATGACTGTGAACCAGTACGATACACTATGACCGTTCTCGTGACAGGGGCGACAGGGTTTATCGGAGCCCACGTCGTTATGGAATTACTATCTCGAGGAATTGCCGTTCGTGCTATGATGAGGAATG
>Ga0255768_10004077_pt1 | contig 14377 bp, 11 predicted proteins | sample 071ome_33_FD_179983 | JGI IMG/M metagenome (GOLD analysis project Ga0255768, IMG submission 179983) | Coastal salt marsh microbial communities from the Groves Creek Marsh, Skidaway Island, Georgia - 071412AT metaG (version 2) | ecosystem: Environmental > Aquatic > Marine > Intertidal zone >...
AAAAAGCTGGTCTACAAATCGTTGCTGCAAAAATGGTACAACTAGACGACGAAAAAGCTGGCGGTTTCTACGCTGAGCACAAAGAGCGTCCTTTCTTTAAAGACTTGGTTGAGTTCATGACTTCTGGTCCTGTTGTTGTTCAGGTTCTTGAAGGTGAAAACGCAATCGCTAAAAACCGTGAGCTTATGGGTGCAACTAACCCGAAAGAAGCTGATGCAGGTACTATCCGTGCAGATTTCGCACAGAGCATCGATGCTAACGCTGTTCACGGTTCTGACTCTGCTGAGTCTGCAGCTCGTGAAGTTGCTTACTTCTTCGCTGACGAAGAAATCTGTGCTCGTTAATAGCTAACGAATACAGCGATAAGCCGAAGCAATGGAACTGTTTAAACGTTCGCTTCGGCTTTGTGCTTTCTAGATATTTGTTTTTACTGCTTTCTGCACACTTTAATATACAGTCAATTTAGACCGTAAATCCTGGATCAAAGGTGAGTCACTATGAATTCCGAAATCCCTTCTAAAAGTATTCTTCCTGAGGTTATTGCAACGGATAGCCAAGCGTCAGGCGATAACAAACAGTCCACTGATAAAGTAAATCTCCTGGGTTTATCTCTCGATAAGATGGTTGAGTTTTTCGAAAGTATCGGTGAGAAAAAATTCCGAGCAGTTCAGGTGATGAAGTGGATTCATCAGTATGGCATTGATAACTTTGATGACATGACTAATGTCGGCAAAGCGCTTAAAGCGAAACTGGAAAAAGTGTCTGAAATTCGACCACCCGAGGTTGTGTATCATAATTTCTCTGATGACGGTACGCGAAAGTGGGTAATCCGTGTTGAAGGCGGTAGCTGTGTAGAAACGGTTCTTATTCCTGCAGAAGGACGAAATACTCTTTGTGTTTCTTCTCAGGTAGGTTGCTCGTTGGACTGCAGTTTTTGCTCGACGGGTAAACAAGGTTTCCAGAGAAATTTGACCGCAGCTGAAGTGATTGGCCAGTTATGGATCGCATGTCAGTCGTTTGGTGAACGTGATCCTTCAAACCCACGTCCAGTATCCAATGTTGTAATGATGGGAATGGGTGAACCACTATTGAATTTTGAAAATGTGGTTGATGCAATGTCTTTGATGCTGGAAGACAATGCGTATGGTCTTTCCAAAAGACGCGTAACCTTGAGTACTTCTGGAGTAGTACCAGCGCTTAAGGAACTGGGTGATCGAATCGATGTCTCATTGGCGATCTCTCTGCACGCACCTAACGATGATTTGAGAAATGTGTTAGTGCCAATTAACAAGAAATATCCGATTTCTGTCTTGCTTGATACATGTCAGGAATACCTTGATAAGTGCGATGACAAGCGCGGTATTACTGTTGAGTACACTATGATTGACGGTGTTAATGATACGCTGCCTCATGCGAAGCAGTTAGCTAAGGTACTTCGTCGAATTTCGTGTAAGGTAAATCTGATTCCTTTTAATCCGTTTCCTAATTCGGGTTATGAGAGATCGAAACAGGAAGCTGTTAGTCAGTTCCATAACTACCTGAACTCGGTGGGTATCATTACTACAGTGCGTTCAACGCGTGGTGATGATATTGATGCAGCGTGCGGACAGTTGGTTGGTCAGGTAGAAGACAGAACACGAAGAAGCGCTAAATACGCTGAAGCGGCTCAGTAAAATGAGCTGCTAGCGGAACGGCAGTTATTTGTAATTTCAAAGGTATGGCATTTTTGACTAGTAAGCTTGGGTGTCTAGCATTTAAACTGTTGTTCGACTTTTATTTATTCAGGGTAAAGGAAGTATCAAGAATATGAAAAAACGCAGTCGTCCTATCGTTTCCTGGGGTTTAGTGGGTGTAATGACAATGGTGATGTCATTATTTACCGGTTGTACGGTTGTTGAAACTCATAGTCGTTTTACTGAAAAGAAAGACCTTGAAAAGAATCTGGATTTCAGAGTTAAGGCTGCTTTTTTGCACTTGCAACGAGGTCATACTGAACCTGCGAAGCAAAAAGCGACTGAGGTTTTAGAGCTTAAACCAAATCACCCTGAAGCGTTGGCTGCTCTGGCATTGGCACTCGAGAAGGAAGGTGAGCCGGAAGAAGCTGAGAGATATTACAAACAATCCGTGTCAGCGGATCCTAAGTACACCCGAGGCAAAGAGTTGTATGGTGCTTTCTTGTTTTCTCTTGGCCGATATGAAGAGGCCATGGCTCAGTTTGAGCTGGCAGTAAAAGATAAACTTTATGACAATTTAGCCGCAGCGAACTTAAACCTGGGTTTATGTGCAATGCGTCTTGATAAAGTTGAACGAGCTCGTTCAGCCTTTGAAAAATCGATCAGGATTAATTCAAAGCAAACCAAGCCTTATGTGCAGCTTGCTCGAATTAGTTACGATGGTCAGGAATACCGAGTTGCAGCTCGTTATTTCAGAAATTACGAGAAGAATTTAGGGGCAGTGCAGAATTACACGCCTCGCACATTATTGCTTGGCTATCGTATTCAAAAAGCCGTGAATCGAGACGAACAAGCAACACGCTATATACAGTTATTAGCAAAGCTTTATCCAAATTCACCTGAGTATGCCGAGATTTTGAAGGTTAATACCATAAAACATACTAGCTCTTAATAAGTGAACAGGTTAGTTATGTTGAGTGGAGCTTATAAGCAAAAGGACAGCCTATTATGACGGATCAAACCAATGCAGATGTGAGTAATAAAAGCAGTCTGCCCGTAGGAAAAATTCTTGCTTCAGCGCGATCTGAACAAGGTATGACTACGGATATGGTCGCGGCTCGCTTATGTTTGACGGAAGGTTACATTAAGGCACTGGAGGCGGGTAATTTTAGTGTGTTGCCTGGCGATACCTTTATTCGCGGGTATTTAAGAAATTATGCCGATATTGTTGGGTTGAATGGCGAGGAGCTGGTGCGCTTGTATATGGAGCAGCAGAACCTGGCCAATATTTCCGAACAGGAAAAGAAAGCAGCAAGAGCTGAACGTTCAAAATCTAACAGAACAATGGCGGCTATGGCAGCTATTGCCTTGTTAATCATTGTGGCCCTTGTCTTGAGTTTTAATATGGATAACGAGCAGACAGGAGAAAACAATTTACCAGAGGCTGAGCCCGCTGCAGCACTTGAATCACCTGCTGAGCCTGAAATTGAGATGACCATTGAAACGGTCTCCAAAGAGAATGAGGCAGATGCACCTGAAGAACCGGTGTCTTCCGAGGGTCTTACTGAATCAGTCGAAGCTACTGATTCAGACACCGTCGTTGAAGAAAGTATTGCTAACTCTGAGGTCCAAGCAGATGTGGAACCAGCATCTGCTGTAGAAGGGCCGACTACAGAGAAACTTGAATTTACTTTTTTAGGTGAGTGTTGGTATCAGGTAATTGATTCTACCGGTGCAAAATTGGCCGAGCGCACCAAGTCGGAAGGTGATGTTTCTGTGGTTGAAGGTGTGCCTCCTTTTACTGTTACGCTGGGTGATTCAACCGTGGTTGAATTACTCCATGAGGGTGAAGTGGTAGACCTGAGTGCTTTCCATGCAAGGAAGTCTGCTCGACTAAAAGTAGGTCAATAGGTTGAATGAAACATTGGCAGTAAATACTAGACGTTTTATTGCTGATGCTGAAACGCGTTATAAAGTTGTTTGCAGGGACTAAAGGGGAAAGCCTTTGGTGTCTGCACAGAATGAAGAATTCGAGTAAAAACCAGACATGAATAAGAATCCAGAGTCCCCGATTAAACGTCGTAAATCCCGTCAGGTGATGGTAGGCAATGTACCCGTGGGCGGTGATGCGCCTATTGCGGTTCAAAGTATGACGAATACCGAAACAACCGATGTTGCAGCTACTGTTGCGCAGATCAGAGGTCTCGAGGAAGCAGGCGCCGATATTGTTCGAGTTTCAGTGCCGACCATTGAAGCAGCAGATGCGTTTGCTGAAATTCGTCGTCAGGTAGAGGTACCTTTGGTTTCGGATATTCATTTTGACTATCGGATCGCGTTAAAGGTAATGGAGCTGGGTGTGGATTGTCTTCGTATTAACCCGGGTAACATTGGTCGTGAAGATCGTGTCCGACAGGTAGTTGATTGTGCGAAGGATAAAAATATCCCTATCCGTATTGGTGTAAATGCGGGTTCTCTGGAGAAAGATCTTCAGCAAAAGTATGGTGAGCCAACGGCAGATGCGTTGGTTGAATCGGCTTTCCGTCATATTGATATTCTGGATAAGCTCGATTTCCAAAATTATAAGGTAAGCCTGAAAGCATCCGATGTCTTCATGACCGTTGATGCCTACAGAAAGATTGCAGGTCAGATCGAACAACCTTTGCATCTTGGTATTACCGAGGCAGGTGGCTTCAGGAACGGTACCGTTAAGTCAGCGGTTGGTCTTGGGCTTCTTTTGATGGACGGGATTGGTGACACCATTCGTGTGTCTCTGGCATCAGACCCTGTTAACGAAATTAAAGTGGGTTATGACATTCTGAAGTCCTTAAAGCTTAGAACTCGTGGCATCAATTTTATTGCTTGCCCGAGCTGTTCCCGTCAAACCTATGATGTTATCAACACCATGAATGAGCTGGAAACACGTCTTGAAGATGTTGTGGTACCAATGGATGTTGCAGTCATCGGTTGTATTGTGAATGGTCCGGGTGAAGCCAAAGAAGCGGATGTAGGACTAACGGGTGGGGCCACAGCTCAGCGTGTTTATATTGATGGTAAGCCTCATGAACGTCTTGAAAACGAGACGTTAGTTGAGGATATGGAGCGCTTGATTCGCGAAAAAGCCGCCGTTAAGCAAAAAGAACTGGATGCAGTGATTACAAAAGCCTGATCCAGGTTTGCTGATATACAAAGTTCGAGATTCAGATTAGATCGTTCGTTACATATAGTTAGTAACGACACAAGTAGTTGGTAGAGAGGTTATTTTGGCACGTATTAAAGCCATTCGCGGAATGAACGACATTCTGCCTGATCAGACTCCGGTTTGGTTGTATTTGGAAGACACAGTTAAGTCAGTATTGAATTCCTACGGCTATCAACAAATCCGTATGCCGATTGTAGAGCAGACGGATCTATTCAAACGCTCTATCGGTGAAGTTACTGACATCGTTGAAAAAGAAATGTACACCTTTGAGGATAGAAACGGAGACAGTTTAACGCTTCGTCCTGAAGGAACCGCTGGTTGTGTTCGTGCAGGTGAAGAGCACGGCATGTTTTATAACCAGACTCAGCGTTTGTGGTATACCGGCCCTATGTTCCGTTACGAGCGTCCGCAGAAAGGTCGTTATCGTCAGTTCCACCAGATCGGTGTGGAAACCTTCGGTATGAATGGACCAGACATCGACGCTGAACTGATCTTGCTAAGTGCTCGTTTGTGGAAACAGCTTGGCATATTGAATGAGCTTGAGCTTCAGATTAATACTCTGGCTTCCAACGAAGCACGTGCAGAGTATAAGACTGCTTTGGTGGAGTATCTTAAAACGCACTTTGATCAGCTCGACGAAGACAGTAAACGTCGTCTTGAGTCTAATCCTCTTCGAGTGCTAGACAGTAAAGACGCTGGTACTCAGGAAGTGCTTAAGAATGCGCCAAGCTTGATGGATCACATTGATGACGAATCTAAGGCGCATTTTGATGAGTTACTGGCGCGTCTTGATAAGGCAGGTGTGAAGTATGTGATTAATCCTACCCTGGTTCGTGGTTTGGATTATTACTGCAAAACGGTTTTTGAGTGGGTGACAACGTCTTTAGGTGCTCAGGGTACAGTGTGTGCCGGTGGCCGTTATGATGGCCTGGTTGAGCAGTTGGGTGGTCGTTCTACTCCGGCAGTTGGTTTTGCCATGGGTGTTGAACGATTGGTTCTTTTGCTTGAAACCTTGAATGCAATCCCAGCATCAGTGACCCAGACATTGGATGTATACATTACATCAATGGGTGATGCAGCAGCGCAAGAAGCTATGAAATTGGCTGAAGTATTGCGCGATCAAGCTGACGCATTAAGAATTCAATTGCACTGTGGTGGCGGAAGTTTTAAAAGTCAGATGAAGAAAGCGGGTAACAGTGGGGCCCGTTTTGCAATTATTCTTGGTGATCAGGAAGTAGAGCAGCAGGTAGCAGCTGTTAAAGATTTACAGGAAGGTGAGCAGGTGTCAGTACCTTTTGCTGAATTGGCTCAATACTTCCAGAATCATCTGTAACTTATATTTCAATCATGTGTTCGTCAAACGTAGAGTACGAGCGGGTTACGGGTTAATAAAAACAAAATAAAGCGAGTAGGGTCTCAGTCAGACCGGAGCTTAAGGAATACAGGAGAAATTACATGGATTATGAAGAGTTTGAACACGACACCGAAGAGAAAATTAAACGCTGGTGGGATGAAAACGGTAAAAGTTTGATTGCTGCAGTCGTAGTGGGTGTTGGTGCTGTTTTCGGTTGGGATCAGTATCAGAAAAATGATCAGGCCCAAGCTGAGGCGGTTTCTGCGCAATTCCAAAACTTGATGGAAGAGCAATTGTCACTTCCTGATAACGCGTCTGAAGAAGAACGCAGTAAAGTGTTTGAGATTGCTAATACGCTTACTGAAGAGCACGCAAATACTTCTTATGCGGTTTATTCAGATCTTATTATGGCGAAGTTGGCGGTTGATACTAAAGATTATGCTTTGGCAGAAACGCATCTGAGACAAGCAAATACTTCGGCGAAAACGCCTGAACTGAAAGATTTATCTAACTTGCGTTTAGCTCAGGTCTTATTCGCTCAGGAAAAAGACGATGACGCTTTGGCGTTATTGCCTGAAACCGCTGAGGGTGCATACGCGTCAAGAATGCTTGAGTTACGAGCAGACATTCTTTTGGCCAAAGGTGATACGTCGGCAGCAAGAACGGTTTATGAGAAAGCCATCGCTCAGGCCGGCATGACTGGTTTGCCAATTGATACTCTTGAATTGAAGCGTAATGATTTAAATGACGTTGTAACCTCAGCTGAGACAGTGAACTAATGAGAGTGTTTAAACGCCTATCTTTTTTAATGGCTGTGACAGCCATTGTTGGCTCGACGTTAACTGGATGCAGTTCAAGTGATGAAAAACCGTCTGCTGAACCAGCCGAGCTGGTAGACTTTACCTCAGTTATTGAAGCAGACGTTGTTTGGGAGCGTTGGGCTGGTGATGGTGCAGGCGTTGATACCTGGTTGCGTCTAAAGCCGGGCATTGATGGCGATTCAATCTATGTGTGTGATTCGGATGGCGATTGTTATGCCTATAACCGACATACAGGCGATAAGCTTTGGTCAGTAGATGTAGATCTTCGAGTATCTGGCGGTGTTGGAGCTGGTGAAGGTCGAGTAGCGCTTGGAACGTTAGACGGTCAGCTGGTCGTTTTAAATGGCCAAGATGGGGCAGAGCTCTACAGAAAGCAATTGACCAGCGAGGTTTTATCCAGCCCTGCCATCCGAAATAATTTATTGGTTGTTCAGTCGCAGAACGGTCATGTGTTTGGTTTTGATGCAGAGACTGGTGATCAGAAATGGCATTTCGATGCTTCGTTGCCTCTATTGAGTTTGCGTGGCTCTGCAGATCCTGTTGTAACCGCTAAAGTTACTTATGCTTCATTTGCCAGCGGTAAAGTGGTGGCATTGAACAATGAATCGGGTGTAGCACTTTGGGAAAAACGTGTATCGATTCCAAGTGGTAAATCTGATCTAGAAAAATTAGCGGATGTAGATGGTACTCCGGTCATTACCAACGACACAATGTATGCCGTAGGTTTTAATGGTTTCGTCCGTGCTGTGGATCTATTCTCTGGGCGCGTGAAGTGGCAGAAAGAATTCTCGTCTTGGGTCGGACCTGCTTACGGCTTTGGTCAGGTGTATGTAGCGCTTGATGATGGTCAGATTGTTGCTCTTGATGATCGTTCCAGTTCAGTGAATTGGAAGCAAGAGTCTTTATTGCATCGTCGTTTAACTCGACCTGTGACTTTGGGTAATTACCTGGTTATGGGTGATTTCGATGGTTATTTGCACTTTATTTCTCAGCTTTCGGGAACGTTTGCTGAGCGGATCAGGATTGATCGAGATGGCTTATTGTCTGAGCCTGTTGTTGTGGATGACACCCTTTATATCTACTCCAGTGACGGAACGCTGGCAGCTGTACAAATTCGGAATGATTCCTGATCGGAGAAGATAATGGATCCTGTGATTGCCTTGGTTGGGCGTCCAAATGTGGGTAAATCAACCCTTTTTAACCGTCTGACAAAAACACGTGATGCTTTGGTTGCTGATTTTTCAGGGCTGACTCGCGATCGTAAATATGGTCAGGGTAAGTTTTATGACCGTCGTTTCATGGTCATCGATACTGCCGGTATTGCCGGACAGGAGGAAGGCGTTGATCAGGAGATGGTCAAGCAGTCTATGATGGCCATTGAAGAAGCCGATATTATCCTGTTTATGGTGGATGGTAAGGCTGGCCTGACGGTTGGTGATGAGGAAATGGTAAGTTTCCTCAGAAGTACCCAAAAACAAGCTTGGCTTGTGGTGAACAAAACCGACGGTATTGACCCTGATACTGCAATGGCAGACTTCTATGGTTTGGGGTTAACAGGTGAACCTTTCCCAATTGCGGCTTCTCAAAATCGTGGCATCAAGTCCCTTATGGAAGAAGTTTTTTATTATTGGGATGGCTACTGTAAAGGGTTGGTTGCGAAAGGTGAATTAGATTTCTATGAGCCTGGGGGCGATAACAAGCCAGATACTCGCGGAATTAAAATTGGTGTAGTTGGTCGTCCTAATGTGGGCAAATCAACGCTGGTAAATCGCTTGTTAGGTGAAGAGCGCGTTGTTGTTTATGACATGCCAGGAACGACACGTGATTCTGTTTATATTCCTTACGAACGCTATGGTAAAGAATATACCTTGATTGATACCGCAGGTATTCGTCGAAGAAAGAATGTAAAAGAAGCCGTTGAGAAGTTTTCGATCATTAAAACCATGCAGGCTATTGAAGATGCCAATGTGGTTGTTTTGGTGATTGATGCTCAAGAAGGTCTCGTTGAGCAAGATCTGCATTTATTGGGCTATGTGATTGAAGCCGGTCGTGCTTTTACGATTGCTATCAATAAATGGGACGATCTTGATATCGAGAAGAAAGATCGAATCAAAAGCGAAATTGAACGTCGTTTGGTGTTCACTAATTACGCGGACATTCACTTCATTTCTGCATTGCATGGCAGTAACGTAGGTAATCTTTATGGCTCTATCGAGTCAGCTTATGAAGCTGCGATGGGTAAATGGTCGACCAATTACCTGACTCAGATTCTTGAGGACGCAGTTAAGGTTCATACACCGCCAATTACCAGAGGGCACCGTATTAAATTACGTTATGCTCACCAGGGTGGTTCCAATCCACCGCGTTTGGTTATTCACGGAAATCAGACTTCTTCCTTACCTGGGTCGTATAAACGTTATTTGGAAAATACGTTTAGACGTGTTCTTAATATTGTGGGTACTCCCATGGCTTTTGAGTTCAAGACGGGTGACAATCCATTTGAAGGAAAGCGTGATACCCGTACACCGAATCAGAAGCGTAAAGATCCAAATCGGGTGAAAGTGGTTAAGAAAGAGAAGCAGATCAAGAAAAAATCGGTAAAAAGGAAGTAAACTGACGTCTTTAAACAAGACTAGTTGCGTGGAATCACAATACTATTGCTGCTAGTCTTTTAAAAGCACTCATAAAATAATTATAACTAATGAGGCTTCATGATTATGCACTGCCGGGGACAGCTATAAGATAATTAGGGGTATCGAATGCAACCTACCGTGTCCACGCAGGCGCTTGCACCTGTTTTTATTCGTTTGGCACGTCAATACGACATACCCATGGAAGATATTTTCCGTGGTGCTGGATTAGATCCATACAAAGTCGCTCAACCAGACAGTTATATTACACAAGAAGATGTAATTGCTTTATTTAGCAGTATGCATCGTTTGTCTGGTGACCCGTTATTTGGTCTTCATGTGGGTGAACATCTGAGTTATGAAGAGTTAGATATTGTTGGCTCTTTGATTGCGACCAGTCAAACAGGTCGTGATGCTATTGCTCGTTTTAATGAGTACAAAAATCTTTGGTTACCTTTCATCGATATTACTGTTGTTGAAGAAGGTGATGACATTGGCCGTATTCTGTTTGAAACTGAAGAGTTAGATACTCGACGTCATGTGTATTTTGCGGAAGGCATGTTTGCGGGAGTTCTTACTTTAGCTGAATGGTTAATGGGTAAACCGCTGACCGTTGTTGAAGTGCGTTTCCGTCATGCTCAGCCTGAATATGTAGAAGAGTATGTAAGGGTGTTTGATGCACCGATACTGTTTGATCAGGATCGTGATGAGATCGTGATTGAAAGTGATCTTTTGGATATGCCTTTAGCGGGTCATTTTCCTGTGTTTCATGACAACCTTATTGAAATGGCAAACTCTAAGTTACGCCAGATGCCACACCATAATGTGTTGGTAAATAAGGTGGAGAAATTTCTCGATGACAATCTTGGTAATGCACCAGCCAGCATGGAAGATGCAGCCAGTAAATTCAATATGAGTTCTCGTACTCTTCAGCGTAAGCTTAAAAAGCAAGATACGTCATTTGCTGTGTTACGTGATAAAGTACGCCAGCGTAAAGCCATTCGTTATATTCAGGAAGGTGAGTTTGAGATGGATCAGATTGCAGATAAGCTTGGCTTTGCTGAAACGTCCAGCTTTTACCATGCCTTTAAGCGGTGGTTAGGGTGTTCACCTGGCGAATATCGTAAGTCGATTCACCCTTCCTCTGTGGCTTAGTATCCACTTTTCTAGCTAAGGTACCTTAAGTTTATTGAATTGATGAACTTTAGTTACCTTGGCTTCAAATGATCCTTCATGTAAGCGGACAGATACCTGGTCTCCAGAAGCTATTTGTTTGCTGTTCTGAATCACTTTTCCATCTTGAGACGATGTAATTGAATAGCCGCGTTCCAAAGTGTTTAGCGGGCTGATTAATTGCAGTGCTTTAATACTGCTCTGGAAATCGTATCGCTTCTGAGTAATGTTGTTTTTAATGGCGACCGTCAGGCGTTGTTCTAATTGCTTGTGTTTTAGCTTTAAGGTTTCTAGTTGCTGTTTAGGATGGTGCCGGAAAATCTGGCTTTCCTGGAGCTGGAGTCTTGACTGCCAATGTTGGAGTTTATTTTTAATGGCTTGTTGCAAGCGCAGGGTTAGGTCATCCAATCGTTGTCCGTCTTTTTCCAGCTTATATTTCGGATTGGTTAGCTTACTGTTGGTTAAGGCTAGAGCTTGATGGAGTTGTTTCAGTTTCTGGGTAATCGCGTAAGTTAAACGTTTCTGCTGGTTGGAAAAACGGATTTGCCACTCTTGTTGATCGGGCGTCACCATTTCTGCAGCTGCAGAGGGTGTTGGTGCTCGCATATCGGCGACAAAGTCGGAAATGGTGAAATCAATTTCATGGCCTACGGCTGAAATGATTGGAATCGGGCAGCTAAAGATCATTCGGCCAAGCTGTTCATCATTAAAGCACCATAAGTCTTCCATGGAGCCGCCGCCACGACCGATGATTAACACATCGCATTTATTTTGCTGAATAGCCGAGTTTAGTGCCGACATAATTTGAACCGGGGCATCCGCGCCTTGAACTTGTGTCGGGTAAATAGTGATGTTTGCCGAGGGGAAGCGACGTTGGGTGACATGCAGTATGTCCTGAATCGCCGCGCCAGTTGGCGATGTAATGACACCGATTTCCCTGGCGAAGGTAGGTATGGCTTTTTTATATTCCTGGGAAAACAGACCTTCCTGTTCCAGCTTGGCTTTCAATCGTTCATAGGCGGCCAGAAGAACGCCTGCACCATCGTGTTCTAATGAATTGGCAACGAGCTGGAAATCCCCGCGAGCTTCATACAGGGTAACTCTTGCTCGCATCTTTACCTTGTCTCCGTTCTTGGGAGGACGAATGACGCTTCGGTTTTGCCCTCGAAACATGGCGCATTTAGCTTGAGCCTTATTGTCTTTGAGGGTGAAGTACCAATGACCTGAAGCTGCAGCCACAAAACCGGATACTTCGCCAGTGACTTCTACCGAAAGAAAGTGAGTTTCCAGTAAATCTTTGGTGTGTTTATTCAGTTCTGAGACAGTTAAAGGTCGATTAAACAGCATGTTTTAGTTGTCATCTGATAGGTGAAATTTCGAGATCAGAAAATATTATCAGGTTTAAGCTGAAAATAGGACATGAAACTTTAAGGAACTGGTTTACCGAGGGCATCAAGGTGGATATAATATGCGCGCATAATTCATTAGCTTCAGGAATAAATTATGCTACGTATCGCTCAAGATGCCTTGACCTTTGATGACGTACTTCTCGTCCCTCGTTATTCCGAAATTCTACCTAAAGACGTAAGCCTTAAGACGCGTATTACACGTGGTATCGAACTGAACATGCCAATTGTTTCAGCTGCGATGGATACCGTGACCGAATCTCGTCTAGCCATTGCTATGGCTCAGGAAGGTGGTTTAGGTATTATTCACAAAAACCTTACTATCGAACAGCAGGCAGCTGAAGTTCGTGCTGTTAAGAAGTACGAAAGCGGTATCGTAAAAGATCCAATCACTGTTTCCAGTACTACCACTATTCGTGAACTGATCGAAATTACGCGTCGTAACAACATTTCTGGTGTACCTGTTGTTGATGGTGATGAATTGGTTGGTATCGTCACTGGTCGTGATGTGCGTTTCGAATTGAATCTGGATGCCACCGTTGCTTCCGTGATGACGCCTAAAGATAAGTTAATCACAGTTAAAGAAGGTACAGGTGCTGGTCGCGTTCGTGAGCAACTTCATATCCACCGTATTGAAAAAGTATTAGTGGTTAACGATGAAGGTAAGCTTACAGGTCTGATGACTGTAAAAGATATTGCTAAATCAAATGCTTTCCCGAATGCATGTAAAGATGACCAAGGTCGTTTACGTGTGGGTGCTGCAGTTGGTACTGGTCCGGAAACGCCTGATCGCGTTGCTGCTCTCGTTGAAGCTGGCGTGGATGTAGTGGTTGTTGATACTGCGCATGGTCACTCTAAGGGCGTGATTGATCGCGTTGCTTGGGTTAAGAAAAATTTCCCTGAAGTTCAGGTAATCGGTGGCAACATCGCAACAGGTGAAGCGGCTAAAGCATTGGCTGATGCTGGTGCTGATGGTGTGAAGGTCGGTATTGGTCCTGGTTCGATCTGTACTACTCGTATCGTTGCTGGTGTTGGTGTTCCTCAGATTTCAGCGATTGCTAATGTAGCTGCCGCTTTGGAAGGTACGGGTGTACCTTTGATTGCTGACGGTGGTGTTCGTTTCTCTGGTGATTTGGCTAAAGCCATTGTTGCTGGTGCAAGCGTTGTTATGGCCGGTAGTCTACTTGCCGGTACAGATGAAGCACCTGGTGAAGTTGAGCTTTATCAAGGTCGTGCCTACAAGTCTTATCGCGGTATGGGTTCTCTAGGTGCGATGGGTCAAAGCCAAGGCTCCAGTGACCGTTACTTTCAGGACGCTAAAGAAGGCGTTGAGAAGTTGGTTCCGGAAGGTATTGAAGGTCGTATCGCTTGTAAAGGTCCATTGGCTAACACAGTTCACCAGTTGATGGGTGGCTTGCGTTCTTCCATGGGTTATACCGGTTGCCAAACAATTGATGCGATGCGCACAGAGCCTGAGTTTGTGAAGATCACAAGTGCGGGTATGAACGAGTCTCATGTTCATGATGTACATATTACCAAAGAAGCGCCGAACTATCGTGTAGGCGGTTAGAACTCGCGAAGGTTTCTAAAACTACTGCGATCACTTAAACCGCGTTGAAAACTTACTTAAAGTGCTCATTTACAATTTGTAAACTCCGCCTTTGCGTAAGTTTTCGCCTTGTCTAAGCTTCTCTCGTAACGTTTTATTAAACCTTCTAGAGTGCAATTTTTTGGATAGTAAGGTTCTAAATACCACTGTCCAGTCAGGTTTCTCTACTTTCTAAGGAATTATTTTCCATGACTCAAGATATCCATGCTCAACGAATTTTGATTCTTGATTTTGGTAGTCAGTACACTCAGTTAATCGCTCGCCGTGTTCGTGAAATCGGTGTGTATTCTGAGATTCACGCGTTCGATATGTCTGAAGAAGACATTCGCGACTTTAATCCAAAAGGCATCATTCTAGCGGGTGGTCCTGAGTCTGTGACGGAAGGTCAGTCACCACGTGCACCTGAGGTTGTATTCAATCTGGGGATCCCTGTATTGGGTATCTGTTATGGGATGCAGACCATGGCAGAACAATTAGGTGGTAAGGTTGAGGCCTCTGATTTACGTGAGTTT
>Ga0255768_10004079_pt1 | contig 14376 bp, 12 predicted proteins | sample 071ome_33_FD_179983 | JGI IMG/M metagenome (GOLD analysis project Ga0255768, IMG submission 179983) | Coastal salt marsh microbial communities from the Groves Creek Marsh, Skidaway Island, Georgia - 071412AT metaG (version 2) | ecosystem: Environmental > Aquatic > Marine > Intertidal zone >...
TGGTTCTAGAAGCGGCGGAGACGGCGGCACTGTGTTTGAACCATTTAACTTGGCTTATACAAATACCTATTTGCTTTCAAGTTCTAATATGGGCGGATTAGCCACTTACGATCTTTTTAGTCAATATCAAGAGTTAGTAGGCAGAATGTTTGGATCTTTCATAGAATTTAAATGGAACTCGACAACCAAAAAATTAACAATACTACAACGTCCCCGAGCAGACGAAGAAGTTATGCTATTTTGTTATAACTATCGTCCAGATGGACAACTTCTTGAAGATTATCTTGCAGTACAGTGGATTAAAGATTATACACTTGCTAGTTGTAAATATATGCTAGGCGAAGCACGTTCAAAATTTGCTACTATTGCAGGACCACAGGGCGGATCAGCACTTAACGGTGATGCTCTTAAAGCAGAAGCACAATCTGAAATGGAAAAACTTGAACAAGAAGTATCAACAGCAGTTCCAGGCGGAACAGGATACGGATTTACAATCGGTTAATTTTATAAAACAGTTGACAACACATTGATTATATGTTATCTTATAAAGTATTCTAATAAGAGGAATATTTCATGATAATTGGCGTGTGCGGGTTGATAGGTTCCGGTAAAGGAACTGTAGGTGATACTCTAGTAGAAGATTTAGGATTCCAAAAAATTTCATTTGCTGACAAGTTAAAAGATGCTGTTGCAGAAATGTTCGAATGGGATAGAACTTTACTGGAAGGAGAAACAGATGAAAGTAGAGAGTGGCGAGAACAACCAGACAAGTTCTGGACTAGAGAAACAAAAAGAACAGTTACTCCGAGACTTGTTTTACAGTTATTTGGTACTGATTGCATGCGACGTGGTTTTTTCGATGGCATCTGGGTCAGTCTTGTAAAAAAGAAAATACAAGAAAATCCAAACACTAACTTTGTTATTCCTGATGTACGTTTCCCTAACGAAATTAAAATGATCGAAGAATTAGGAGGAGAAGTTTGGTGGGTACGCAGAGGACAACTTCCTGGTTGGTTCGTTGATTATCGTATAAGTGCAGTAGAACCTAAAGACATCCATCCGTCAGAGTGGGAATGGGGTAGAGCAAATTTTGATTTTATAATTGACAATAACGGAACAATGCAGGAACTTAAAAATCAGGTAGTAGATCGCCTTGTTTCCAACGCACTCCTTCCTTCTGAAGAACTCGTTGGCAATTAGCACATATTGTTTTTAGATTTCCCATTCTACTGTTATTAAGATCTCCGTCTATGTGATAAACATTAAACTGCTCAGAGTGCTTACTTTTAAACCCGCACTTTTCGCAGACATCTTTTTTCTTATACCCAGATAGTTTCCATTTAGGAACACCGGGCTTACCAAACTTAAGGCATACTTCGCAAAGTTTCCTGTAGTATGTTCTACCATTTTTATAATAGTTAATTGCAGCAGGACGCTGTCCACATTTACATAAAGGTCTCATACTGTATTTACCTCACCTTTTCTGCCCCTTTTTGGTACGATTAAGTCGATGGTTTTTCTATATTGCTGCTAAATACATACAATAAGTTAGTTACTTTATAGGAGATACAAAATGGCTTTATCATCCCCAGGTGTAGAGGTTCAAGTTATTGACGAGAGTTTTTACACTCCCGCAGAACCTGGCACTGTACCAATGATTTTTGTTGCTACTGCTTCTAACAAAGCAAATGCAAGCAATACTGGCGTAGCACCAGGCACAACAGCAGCGAACGCAGGCAAACCTTATCTTATTACATCTCAGAGAGATTTAGTAGAAACTTTTGGCGATCCTGTATTCCAAGTCGATAACAACAACAACGCTATTCACGGCTCAGAACTTAATGAGTACGGACTCCAAGCAGCATATTCGTTACTAGGAGTTAGTAATAGAGCATGGGTAGTAAGGGCCGATGTAGATTTAGGATCCTTAACACCTCAGGCAGAAATTCCTTCAGATAATCCTGCAGACGGCACATACTGGCTAGATACTGCAAATACATCTTGGGGTATATTTGAATGGAACAATGATTATATAACAGATGGTGGCCAAGTATTTACAGCAATTACTCCTATAGTGATTACTAGTGTTAACAATACTACAGGCTCAAGCGGTAATTATTCACCAAAAGGCGCTGTAGGTAGAATAGGTCAATATGCAGTTGTAGCAGTGACTAACCTGCCAAAAGTATGGTACAAAGATTTTGACGGTTCATGGGTTGAAGTTGGATCTGCTGGATGGGTTGCGTCTAAGCCAACTGCAAAAGGTGACGATTTAAATCCAACGATTACAGCAGGTATGGATTTTGATATTAACAGCGTAAACATTGTTGCTACTGGCGGTGAAACTGTACAGCAGATAGCAGACCAAATTAACACTGCTGGTATTTCCGGTGTAACTGCTAGAGTAGGTGCTGCTGGTATAGAATTAATATCAACTGGTGTTAGTATTACACTTGCAGGCGGTTCAGGCGACGATTTACTAGACGCATTAGGTTTAGTGGCAGGCACTTATACTGTTCCTGAATTACAAATTAGCCCACACACTGATGTACCAGATTTTAAACGTAGCAATCCTGCTGTTGAATCTTCAGGTGTGCGTTCTGGCTCTGTGTGGATTAAATCATCACAGCCAAATGCTGGTGCTAGATGGAGAGTGAAAGAATTCAACGGTAGCACTGTGCTATTTGACGATAAAGAAGCATTACTATATGCAAACAATGCTGATGCACTTTGGTTCTTAGATAGAACTGGCGGCGGCGCAAATCTTCCAGTAGGAGATTTATACGTCAAGTATAATGTTGCAGAAGATTCAGATCCTAGAGCATCATTTAGAATATTTAGACGTGCAAAAGCAGGCTCTACTGTTATTACAGGTACAGCAGAACCTACTGTGACTGCAAGTACTTTTACAATGCAAGAATCAATTGCCAACCAAAGAGCACTAAATTCAGCATTAACTGTAACAGTTACAGGCAATACTGCTGATGATCTTGCAAATGCTATAAACTCCGCAGGCTTTACAAATATTGAAGCATCTGTAGATACAACAGGCCGTGTTGTTATTGAGCACGTATTAGGTGGAGAAATAGTAATTGTTGATAGTAATTCTGTTTTAAGCAGTGCTGGATTTACTGTTTCAACAGACAATCTTTATGCAGCACCAGATGGCGCAGCAAATACTTTAGTAGCAACTAACTGGGCTCCATTAGTTTATACCGCATCTGAAGATGCTCCGTCCTCTCTTGCAGCAGACGGTACACTATGGTATAGTTCAATAGTTGACGAAGTTGACATTATGATTAATGATGGTACCAAGTGGGTAGGCTACTTATCTACTACAAGTCCATTTTATGCAAATGGCACAGATCCTGCTGGTCCAACAGTATCAGCATCAGAGCCACTAGAGCAAAGCGATGGATCAGCACTAGTAACTGGTGATTTGTGGATAGACACATCAGACTTAGATAACTATCCTACAATTTACAGATATAACAATGATCTAAAGCAATGGATACTTTTAGACAATACAGATCAAACAACAGAAGATGGCGTACTATTTGCTGACGCAAGATGGGGTACAGCAGGTGCTGACAGTGATCCAGCAGATATTACTGATTTATTAGAAAGTAATTTTGTTGACGTTGATTGTCCTGATCCTGTGTTATATCCAAAAGGTATGTTGTTATTCAACACAAGACGCAGCGGATTTAACGTTAAGCGTTTTGAAAGAAACTATATTGATGTAACAGCAGATAACATTCGCTTTAATGATGAAACAATGGACGGATACTATCCACACCGTTGGGTAACAGAGTCAGGAAACCAAGAAGATGGTTCAGGATCTTTTGGTAGAATTGCTCAGCGTAAAGTTGTTGTACAAGGCTTACAGGCACTTGTAAATAGCAACCAAGATATACGTGACAACGAATCACGAATATTCAACTTAATGGCAACCCCAGGTTATCCAGAACTAATTGGTGAGATGATTACGCTAAACTACGATAGAGGATTAGATGCATTTATTGTTGGTGATTCTCCTGCTAGATTGGCTCCGGACGGAACATCAATTAATGATTGGGGTACTAATGTGCTCACAGCAGTTGAAGACAACGATAGAGGTCTTGTTTCTGCAGATGAATACTTAGGTGTGTTTTACCCATGGGGCTTTACTAGTGATAACGACGGTAACAATGTAGTTGTTCCACCAAGTCACATGATGCTACGTACTATTGCGTTAAGTGACCAAGTAAGTTATCCTTGGTTTGCACCAGCAGGTACTAGAAGAGGCAACATTACTAATGCAACATCAACAGGTTACATTGATGCAGAAGGCGAATTTGTAGCAGTTGCATTGAATGAAGGCCAGAGAGATACACTGTATGGTGTAAGCGTAAACCCGATTACATTTATTACAGGTGCTGGACTTGTTAACTTTGGTCAAAAGACACGTTCACCTAATGCTAGTGCATTGGATAGAATTAATGTAGCACGTTTGGTAATTTACTTACGTAGTCAACTTAACAAACTTGCTAAGCCTTATATCTTTGAACCAAATGATAAGATTACAAGGGATCAGATTAAACAAGCCGCTGAAAGTTTATTACTAGAACTTGCAGGTCAGAGAGCATTATACGATTATCTTGTTGTGTGTGACGAATCTAATAACACACCATCAAGAATTGATAGAAACGAGTTGTATCTAGACATTGCTATTGAACCTGTTAAAGCAGTTGAATTTGTGTATATTCCATTAAGAATATTTAACACAGGTGAAATATCAGGATCGGCATAAAGGTAAAATAGAGCCCTAAATTATTAGGGCTTCTATTTGATAAATATTATTATAATTAGGAGTTAGAGACAATGTCAATATCAACACTTTCGAAAATAACAGTACCGTTGGCTAATGATGCAAGTGCATCAACCCAAGGTTTGTTAATGCCGAAGTTACAGTACCGTTTCCGAGTTTCACTAGAAAACTTTGGTGTAAGTATCGGCGAGGTAACTGAGTTAACAAAGCAGGTAGTAGACGTGACTAGACCAGTTGTAAACTTTGAAGAAATTGAAGTTCCGGTTTATAACTCAAGAGCGTATCTTGCAGGCAAACATCAATGGGAGCCGATTACATTAAACTTACGTGAAGATGTAACTGGAAGCATACAAAAACTTGTAGGCGAGCAACTACAGAAGCAGTTCGACTTTTACGAGCAGTCTGCGGCAGCATCAGGTATTGACTACAAGTTTACTACTAGAATAGAAATACTAGATGGTGGTAACGGCGCATATGCTCCTACACAGGATAGCGGTATTTTAGAAACCTTTGAACTTTATGGTTGCTTTATACAAAACGCAAACTACAACACATTAGCATACGCTAACAACGAACCAGTAACAGTAACACTTGCTATACGTTACGACAACGCAATTCAAACACCACAAGGTAGTGGTATTGGTACAAACGTTGGTCGAGGATTAGGCGGTGAAGTTGGCACACTTATCACAGGTGGCGGCGCAACTACAACTTAATCTTAATTAAGTTCTTAAAAGGAGCCTCCGGGCTCCTTTTTTATTATCTGCGCACTTTTTATATCGAATAAATAATGTTATGTCTAACATAATTAATAATTACCTAAACAATGTAACTCAAGGACTATTAAACCCTAAAGGCAATTTAGGCGATTTCCAACATGCTAACAAATTGTTTAGTCATAGTGCGCACCGATTATCACCAAAGACCAAATATCTTTATCATGTTTCATTTCAGTTAACACCAGAAGGCCAAGCATTTGCTACTAGTTTTAATAACATTTTTATGACAGAATTTGGTCTCCTAGTTCGAAGTGCCGACCTTCCTCAAATTAACATGGAAGTTGAAACAAAAAAACAATATAACAGAAACAAAAACGTACAAACAAGTGTATCATACGATCCTGTAAATATAACGTTTCACGATGATAGTTTAGGTATTACCACAGCAATGTTAGAAGGTTATTATCGTTACTATTTTGCCGACGGTAATTATACAACAGACAGCCTGGCTCCAGAATTTGGTCCAAGAAATTTATATAAAAGTGATATACCATATAGATATGGATATGATAATGATAGCAAAAAACCATTTTTTAGTAAGGTTACTATATATCAAATGTCACGTCATGCGTATACATCTTTTACTCTAGTTAATCCTATGATAACAAAAATACAGCACGACACTATGGACTCATACGATGCATCTGGAACTGCACAGAATCAAATTACTATTGCTTATGAAGGCGTATTTTATGATAGAGGAGCAGTAGGCGAAGGCGACCCAACAGGATTTGCACAAATACATTACGACAACATGCCTAGTTCTCTAACTGTGTTAGGCGGCGGCAGCGCAACTTTATTCGGACAGGGAGGCGTTGCAGAAGGTCTAGCAGGAGTGTTTAACGATGTTGCAACTGGTCAGGTAGGGTTAGACACAATTATTGAAGCAGTAAACACATATCAAAATGCAAAAGATTTAAACAGTGAAACACTACGTAGAGAAGGTACTAACATACTTGCTAATGTTGGAGGTGCAGTGATCAATAGTACTGTTGCTGGAATAGCAAATACAGTATTTCCAAAAACAGCAGGTAATGGAAACATTACACAAAACGGAGCAACTCAGCGAACTGATGTTCCAGGAGGTGCTAGTGAAATTAATCCGAATGTTAACATTATTCCTCCAGGTACTAACGCATCTGCTACTGCACGTAATTCAGCATCGGGCGGCAAAGTAGATACTTCAAGTTCAGTTTATGAAACAAAAATAAGAGCCGCCGAAGCAGCAAATAATCCGCCCGGAGGAGGATAATTATGGATCAACAATCTTCTAACTTACCTAAGCCGCCTGTAACAGACAGCGCCGCTGAAGTAAAAAGTTTTTTTAATAATTATTTTGTTGACCCGATAACTTTTTCTGCAAATGATGTTGACACTGTTGTTGGGTTTTTTGAAAAAAGAGGTTTTGAAAATAATGCTGCAACTTCAGTAGCAACAGTTCTACTTACACAAGCAAAACTTGATAATGTAAAAATTTTTAAATTATTAGATACATTAAAAGGTCTTACAGATGTTCAACTTAGTGCACTTGTTACCGAAGTTCTTAATTATAATAGACCAAAGATAAGCACACTAGGTTATAAGACACAACCCGATACCGACAATTTCGAAGCAAGGAATATTATAAATTGATATGTCTCGCTTTGCTCAAGGTAAGTATAATCTAAAAAATCCTGAAAAATATATGGGCAATAGAAGCCCGACTTATCGAAGCAGTTGGGAATTTGCTTTTTGTCGTTTTTGTGACGAACACCCATCAGTTACTCAATGGTCTAGTGAGAGTATAAAGATTCCTTATAAAAATCCATTAACTGGTAGAAGCACTATATACGTGCCCGACTTTCTTATTGCGTATAGCGATAAAAAAGGCAAGAGTAGAGTTGAACTAATAGAAGTTAAGCCAGAAAATCAAACAAAAAAAGAAAAACTTGGCCGCAGCAGAGCAAATCAAGCGCACTGGATTATAAATCAAGCAAAATGGGAAGCAGCATACAAGTGGTGTAAACAAAAAGGAATATATTTTCGAATTGTTAATGAAGGAGATATATTTCATCAAGGAAAACGCAGATAATGAGTTGCATGGTTATCAAACCAAAAAAAGTTACTTTTTTACATATTCCAAAAGCAGGAGGCACCTCGATACGGTTTTATCTAGCAAATAATTATGAAATAAAGTCTACAACAGAACGTAATTTACATATCACTGCTAAACAAACAAGAAAACATTTTGGCCAAGACTTAGGAATTCAATTTTGTGTAACACGCAATCCTTATGATAGATGGGCTAGTTTATTTTATCATACAAGTAGAAATGAAAAATTTCCTTGGTATGCAGATTTAAAAAATCATAACCATTCACAAATAAGGCAGCATTTTTTTGCTTATTTAACAACCGCTTTAAAAACAAAATTCCAAAACAATTTACAATGGAAAATAGCAAAAACTTGTGATTATGTTTTAAGATTTGATCAAATAGAAAAAGATTTTTCTATCATACAAGATATATTAGGTAATAATACAATACCATTTCCTAAAGAAAATACAAATCCTTGGGTTAATGATTATAGTTTTTTGTTTAAGAATAAAAGAATAGTTGAACTTGTTAACAGAATATGCGATTTAGAATTTAAGCACCTCGGATATGAACAGATAAATAATAGTAGCATATAATGGTGACACAATGACTAAAAAATTAGAAGAATTATTAGACTTGCCAGATAGTAAAGAAATTATAGCCGAAGCAAAAGTTCAAGAAGAAAATAAACAAAAGGCAGAGCAAGCAATAGTAGAACAACAAGACGATGCTAGAAGTATTGCAGAATTAGACAAAATTGCAAGTGCTTTACCAGCAGTAAAAGGTTTAGGAGACAAGGCAGATGCAGAATTGGAAGACATTGCTCAACGAGCCTTAACTGCATATGAAGACCTTATGGATCTTGGCATGAATGTTGAAAGTCGATACAGCGGCAGAGTATTTGAAGTTGCAGGAGGCATGCTAAAAACTAGTTTAGATGCCAAAACTGCTAAATTAGACAAAAAATTAAAAATGATTGAACTTCAATTAAAAAAAGAAAAAATGGACAAAGACGATGCAGCATCAGGAGACATTGTTAACGGAGAAGGGTATGTTGTCACTGATAGAAATAGTCTACTAGAAAGATTAAAAGGACTAGATAAAGATAAATAATACGTATATAGGAACATCACGATGAAATCATTTGTAGAATATCTAACAGAATCGGAAAAAACATACACATTCAAAATTTCAGTTGCGGGAGATTTGCCAGAAAATTTTGAAAATACTCTTGAATCTATGTTGTCTAAGTATGCATTAAAAAATCTTACTTCAGGAAAACGAACACCTATTCAAGAACGTCCTATGGATTTTCCTAACTTGCAAAACATGGAAGTTACACATTTTGAAGCAGAAGTTGCATATCCGACTACTTCGCAAGTAATGCAACAGTATGTAGAAGACTGCGGTTGTCTACAACCAGGACATGTAAGAGTAATTAATCCATTAGCAGAAGAAATTGCAAACGGAAATCAAGAAGGTGAAGCCCGTACAGAAGGTGAAGGCCCATACGAAGCATTATTAGACAGCGATTATCAAGATCCTGTAAAGTCAGATGCTGCTCAACAGAATGTAGGCGGCAACCGTGTTATGGAACTTCTCAAAGAATTAGAAAAGGCACGCTCAGAAAGAGAAAACGATCCTATGGAAGGTGCGCCTAAAGGTGATTCTCAAGATATTACAAATGAAGAAAACGCAACCAGTCCAATAGGGAGTTAATTATGAATATGAAAGATATGATACAGCGCATGACTGATATAGAGGATGAAGCACAACAACTAAATGAGTCGGTGCAAGAAGCACATATGGCTCCTCCTGTATCACAAGGTTCTCCCGTAAGTATGAATATTTCCCTTAATGCCAGCGGCAAAGAAAATGTTGCAGATTTAGTTGACATGATGAAAAATGCAGGACTAGGGGATGCCAAGCCGGTAGCAGCAGATATGTTGCCAATGAGAATGGACATGGAACGTCTACGTGACATAGTTGACGAACCAGAAATGGATTCACCATGCGGCGCAGGTGCAGACAATCGTCCAGACGAAGCATACATGGATACTGAAGAATTATTAAGTGGTGGCGATGATATGCATGCAGAAAAAGATCCTGCCGATATTCGTGTTAAAGATCCTAGTGGTTATGAAAACGCCGAAGAGGAAATAGACGAGTGGGATTACGAACCAGACGAAAAATTTGGTGATCATAATCAAATGATTAATGACTTGAGTGGCGGATTAAACAAGAAAAAGAAAATGTTTAAGAAAGCACAAGACGGCGACAATGCAATGGCAGTTGAAAGCATCAAGACACAACTGTATAAAGCACTTGCTGAGAAAAAAGCCAATGAAGGTGTTGGCGGTGCCGTAGTAGGTGCAGCAGCAGGCGATAGCATTTTAGGCAAACTTGCAGGGGCGTTTGTTGGACATAAAGTACAAAAGTCATTAAACAAATCAGAAAAAAATATTAAAAAAATTGCTAAGGCACTAAATCGTAGCGGCATTGATGTTGACATAGACGAAGCAGCCAAACCAGACTTTCTAGATTTAGACGGCGACGGCAACAAAAAAGAGCCAATGAAAAAGGCTGCAAAAGAAAAAGGTTCTAAGCCTAAGAAAGGAAAAGTTCCTCCACAATTCCAAAAGAAAAAGTAATTTTTCGATTATCACATAGGGCCTGCGGGCCCTATTTTTTTGGATAAGTAATTGTATGGCGAATAAAAGTTTAGATGGTGTATTAACTAAAAAGGCTAACACCAAAGAACAATATACAGAAGAGCAAATACAGGATTTAATGCAGTGCATGGATCCTAACGAAGGCTATCTCTATTTTGCAAGAAAATTTGCGTATATTCAGCATCCTGTAAAAGGTAAATTATTATTTGATCCATACGAATATCAATTGCGCCTAATGCACAGTTACCATACATATCGCTTTAACATTAACATGATGCCACGGCAAACAGGTAAAACTACGTGTGCTGCTATCTATCTTGCATGGTATGCAATGTTTAATCCGGATCAAACTATTCTTATTGCCGCACACAAATACACAGGTGCGCAAGAAATTATGTCACGCATACGTTATGTTTACGAAACATGTGAAGATCATATACGAGCAGGTGTTACGTCATATAACAAAGGTAGCATAGAGTTTGAAAATGGCTCACGTATTGTAAGCCAAACAACAACAGGAAACACAGGACGTGGTATGTCAATTTCATTACTATACTGTGACGAGTTTGCGTTTGTGCAGCCTAACATTGCAGAAGAATTTTGGACATCAATATCACCTACACTGGCAACAGGTGGTCGTGCTATTATTACTAGCACACCCAACTCAGACGAAGATACTTTTGCTACTATTTGGAAACAAGCAGAACAGAAGTTCGACGAACATGGTAATGAAAGTGAAACGGGTATAAATGGCTTTCACAGTTTTAGAGCGGAATGGCAAGAACATCCAGACCGCGATGATGCTTGGCGAGATGCAGAAATTGGACGTATTGGAGAAGAAAAATTTCGTCGAGAATATGGCTGTGAATTCTTAGTGTTTGACGAAACACTAATTAACTCATTAAAGTTAGCGCAAATGGAGGGAATTAGTCCTATAATTAACATGGGGCAAACACGATGGTATAAGAAACCAACAAGTCAATATACATACTGTGTAGCACTTGATCCAAGTATGGGTACAGGAGGCGACAATGCTGCTATACAGGTTTTTGAATTACCGTCATATGAACAAGTTGCAGAATGGTATCATAACACTACAGCAATACCAGGGCAGATTAGAATATTAGCGGACATATGTAACTATCTACTAGAAGAAACTAAAAATGCCCAAGGTATATATTGGAGTGTAGAGAACAACGGCATAGGCGAAGCCGCGTTACTTGTAATAAACGATTTCGGAGAAGAAAATATCCCTGGATTGTTTGTTAGCGAGCCTATACGCAAAGGGCATGTTAGAAAATTTCGCAAAGGTTTTAACACAACCCATAGTACAAAAATTACTGCATGTAGTCGATTAAAAACTATGATTGAAAATGATAAAATGAATGTAAAATCAAAACCGTTTATATCTGAGTTAAAAAACTATATTGCTACAGGATCAAGTTATAAAGCAAAACTAGGACAAACAGATGATTTAATTAGTGCTACATTACTTGCTTTAAGAATGATGGCCGTGTTAAAAGATTGGGATCCTAGGGTATATGATACATTTGTGCAAGCAGAACACGAAGAAGATTACGATCCTCCAATGCCTATCTTCATTAGCAGTTATTGATAAATACATGTATGAAAAACTTATCAGTTGTCAGCGAAGAATTATTTAATAAAATCAGAGGTCGATTTCCCGGAGTTACTATCGGTAATGAAGCCGGAGAAGTTACTAATGATCCTACTGAAGCAAGATTCTTCGATTTTAATTTTAAAGCAAGAAATTTAGATTTAGGAAAAGTATCAGTAAGTATTTCCGAAGACGAAGGACTTACTGTGATATATTCACAAGACTTTATTACTAACGAGGACGAAATCACACAAAATAAATGGTATGATTTTTTAAAAGAACTTAGATTTTTTGCTAAAAAGAGATTACTAAACTTTGACACAAGAGATATTACAAAAAATAACTTAAATAAAAGAGACTATAAGTTCTTATCACAAAATCGCTCCGGAGAGGAAACAATGACAGAATCTAGATTATATGGTACTAGCCAAACCAGTTATCAAGACATAGATGGCGCAAGACTTGTTATCAAGCATACAAAGCCTGTAAATGTAGAAATGGCTGCAGGACGCACTCAGCACGTAGGTAAAATTTACATAGAAAGTGCTGAAGGAGAAAGATTTAAGTATCCTTACAAGCATCTCAACGGAGCAAGAGCAATGGCTCGTCATGTTGCAGAAGGCGGCAATGCATATGACGACTTTGGTAAGCACATTGTTGGACTTTCAGAAGAAATGGCTAAACTTCGCAAGTTCAAAAATTATATGGGTCGTTCAGCAGTGATGGCTGAAAGTCTTGCTGGTTACATGGATATTGTCAAAGAGCGTATTAGCACAGTAAAGAAAACAATAGAGTCATTACAAAAACCAACATATTACAAAGAAGCAATAGAAGGCTTTGAAGTTGCTGTAATGGAAGATGTTCCTAGTGAAGTTGCTGAAAACTGGATCGACGAACTAACTATTCGTCAGTTCAATGAAGAACTACAAGATGTATTTCCGTATATCTATAAACTAGTAGGAGAAGCAACTCGTGCTAAAGAGTTAGGCCCAGAAGATTTAGACGAAGCACTACAAGAACAACGCCTAGACGAATTTTGGACTAAAATAATACCGTGGTTAGCAGGTGTAGGAAGAGCAGCAGCCGGGGGCGCAGCCAAAAATCCTAAAATAGTACAAGGCTTAAAGAAAGCAGCAGACGCTGCAAAGGCCGGCGGTATTGGACAATCTGCAAAGACCGCTGCACAAGCAACTGCTAAAGTAGCAGGCACCACAGGCTCTAAAGTTGCGGATATAGCAAAAGGTGCAGCAAAAGCAGCAGGCAAAAATCCTTTAGGCACAGCAGCACAATTAGGTGTAGGCGGATATCTTGCTAAACAAGGATTAGATGCGGCAGACGATGTTAGTAAAGCAGCAGACGACTGGAGTAAAGCAGCAGGTCAAGCCAGCGATACAATGAGCGGCATAGAAGACAAAATTGATAATTTTATAGGTGCAGGAAAACAAAAACTAGGTGATGTTTCTAATGATGTTGCCGAAGTAAAAGATAAACTTATGAAGGTGGCTGCTGAAACAGGAGCAAAAATTAAAGATGCATCAGTATTAGGTAATCTTGCAGAACTTGCAGTAAAATACGCCATACCATTTGGTTTACTAGTAATGGTTATATTTGGCGGATTCAAAATTCTAAAATGGATATTTGAAGACAATGCTTCGCCTGAAGCATTAAATGCACTTTTCGAAGCAGAAAGATTAGAAGAAGCAGAGAAACAAAAAGGTGTTGACGGCAAAGCATGCTGGAAAGGTTACAAGCGTATGGGCACCAAAAAGAAAGGTGGCAAGACTGTAGACAACTGTGTGAAAATGGAAGATCAGTTTGAAGAAGCACTAGACAGTATTATGGGACAGTTTAGCGAAGCAGCAAATGACTGTGACGAGACTTGTCCAAAGAGTTGTCCAGATTGCGGCGGCACAGGCGATCCAGCAAAATACAAAGCAAGTAAAGCAAACGAAAATCTTGAAGATATAAACGAAGGAATCGGCAGTATATTGCTCGGCGGCTTAGGTATTCTAGTACTATTAGGACAAGGTCTTAAAATGGCATCTATAACCGATATGAAGCAAGCCAAAGATGCAGCCTTACAAAATCCCGAAATAATTGCTAAGTTAAAAGATGATCCAAAGACAAGAAAACTAGCATTACAACTTGCTAAAGATAAAAACAAAGGTAAAGAATACTCACAGAGCACTGCTGCAAAAATTGCAAACAGTGTTAAAGGTTACCTTCAGAAAAAAATGATCGGTGCAGGACTAGGACCTAAAGAAAGTGTAGACGGTGGTCCAACTCCGAGCCAAATGAGTGACGAAGACCTAGCAGATTATATCGGTGCTTCAGTAGAAGAAGTTAAAGCAGATAGAGATCATGCTGAAGAAGTTGCTAATGATATCAGCAGAGATCATGCAGAGTACGAAGGCAAAGCCAAA
>Ga0255768_10004083_pt1 | contig 14374 bp, 15 predicted proteins | sample 071ome_33_FD_179983 | JGI IMG/M metagenome (GOLD analysis project Ga0255768, IMG submission 179983) | Coastal salt marsh microbial communities from the Groves Creek Marsh, Skidaway Island, Georgia - 071412AT metaG (version 2) | ecosystem: Environmental > Aquatic > Marine > Intertidal zone >...
TTCTGTATCAAGTCAGGGCGGTGTGCTTACTCAACGACCGCGTAAATTTCGCTTTCGCTCATCAGGATGAGCTCTTCGCCATCCACCTCAATTGTGTTGCTGCCGGCGTACTGGCCGAACACGACTTTGTCACCGACTTTGACTGCCAGTGCACGTTGCTCGCCGTTGTCCAGCACCTTGCCATCACCGACCGCTACGATCTCACCCTGATTGGGCTTCTCTTTGGCGGAACCGGGCAGAACGATGCCTCCAGCCGAGGTCTCCTCTTCTTCATTGCGACGAACGACCACACGGTCGTACAGCGGACGAATCTTCATGGGTTTAACTCTCCAAAGTTGTCGATTACGCTATCTCGCCCTTTCAGGCTTACCCCCTCTATGGGGGCGAGGGAACGCATTTCAAGGGATTTTTTAGCACTCTGCAAGGGAGAGTGCTAAAAAACTTTAATTTTGGTTAAAAAAACCGCCTCTGAGGACCGATTCGGGCTTATTCGGGGTGGGGCAGTCGCGTCTTAGCCGTGGAATCAGCGGAACGCGAGCCCTGTGACCCAAGATCCGTGGCCTCGTGGCCTCCCTCGATAATCTCATTGTCGTTGGCGCGCTCTCGGGGCAAGTCGTGACACTCGGGCGGCTCTCGATCAGCCAAGTGCTCAAGGTAATCGATGGCCTCTCTCACCGAAAACTCCCCCTCGATGATGTCTTCTCGACCTCCGGGTGAGCCGGCATCAAACGTCGAGGCCCTCACGTGAGGTGTCAACAGCGCCGCCGTGAGCCGCCTGAGAGGCGTGATCAAAATGAGTAGGGCCAGCAGGTCTGACACCAAGCCCGGGATGGCCAGTAACAGCCCAGACAGTATCACAGCAAAATCTGCCAGCAGTAGCTGCTGGGGCAGCGTGCCACCGGCGCTGGCCTGAACCAGCCGCTGCAGGCTATTGCGGCCCGCCCAGCGGATCATCGCACCGCCCAGCATCACCATGGCCAGCACCCACGCGAGGGACGCTAGTGGGGCTGTCTGGCCGCCCAGCTCAATCAAGCTCCACAGCTCGAGCCAGGGATACAGAAAGAGCAACCACTTCACCACAGATCTCCCTTGTGTGGGGTGGCGTCTTGCTGCGAGGTCCAGTGATCGGGCGGGCAAAGTATTTCTCTGGTGCTTAGGGCCGGGACATTCCGCCTCACCCTAGATACCGCGCCATACTCCGTGGAATCAGGCATCCCTATCACCCTCTGGGCTCGGCTCACGCCAGGGAGCGATCCATCGCAGTAACAGCAGCCCTGGCACCGCCAGCGCGGTACACAGCAAGAAAAACACCACCCAGCCCAACTCCTCCACCATCCACCCCGTGGAGGCGTTGGCCACACTGCGGGGAACGGCGGTGAGTGCCGTAAACAAGGCAAACTGGGTAGCAGCAAAGGTCTTGCTGGATTCCCGGGCTATGAAGGCCGTCAGCGCGGCGGTACCGAGACCCACGCCCAGGTACTCAAAGGCGATCACCACCGCCAACAACCAAAGCTCGGGCCCGACCGCCGCGAGCACCGCAAACCCCGGAATACTGATCATCTGGATCACGCCAAAGATCCACAGCGAGCGATTGATTCCCAGCTTGAGCATCCATAACCCGCCCAGTAACCCGCCAATAATAGAGGGCCATAGCGCCGCGTGCTTGGCCACCAAGCCGATCTGGGTCATGGTAAAACCGAGATCCAGATAAAAGGGCATGGCCAGTGCGGTGGCCATGTTATCGCCCAGTTTGAAGGCCACCATAAAGAACAAAATCAGGGCGAGATCGCGCCAACCACGCCGAGCGGCGTACTCCTGAAAAGGCTCCAACACGGTTGCTCTGAGGCCGCGATGGGTGGGCGATGCCCGCTCGGGCTCGGTAATCGAAAACGACAGCAATACCCCGACCAACATGAACGCGGTGGTGATCCAGAACACCCAGATCCACGGCAACTGATCAGCAAGGATTAATGAGAGCGAGCCTGGGACCAACGAGGCGATGCGATAGGCCTGCACGTGCACCGAATTACCCAGGCCCAGCTCTTCATCGGGCAAAAGTTCCCGTCGGTAGGCGTCAATCGCAATGTCTTGTGTAGCACTAAACAGGGCAATGGCCACCGCCAGCACCACGACTGTCTGCAGATTTTGACCCGGATCGATATAACCCAAAGCGGCAATGCAGCCGATTAACAGCAGCTGGGTGAGCAGCATCCAGCCGCGGCGCAAACCCAGCGGTAACGTCCAACGGTCGAGCATGGGGGCCCATACGAACTTCCAAGCGTAGGGTAGGCTCACCAGGGAAAACAGGCCAATCTCAACCAGCGAGACATTGGATGAGCGCAACCAAGCGGGAATGAGCTGGATCAGGATGTAGAGCGGTAGACCAGACGCAAATCCGGTGAAAACACAAATTAGCGTGCGGCGATTGAGCGCACTAGGCACGTTCACTTCACCGCCGAGTTCAGCGCGACTTTAATTGGGCACCGTATCCTTGTGCGCTTCATAGGCTTGCAAAAATTGCGCTAGCAGGGCTCGCTCGTCAATAAGGAGAAGGTCAGCTTCAATCTCGTCCCTCACCTCGGCCAACAGCTCCTCGCGCAAGCGGGCCTCGGTCTCCTTTTTGATTTCTTCGATCAAGCGCGACTCGACCTCATCAAAAGTCAGGATCTGCTCCGGCTGGCGGTCTATAAAACGAATAAAATGCGCGCCAAAACGCGTCATAACAGGCCCCGCAATTTCGCCGGGCTCCGTGAGCGCAAACGCAGCCTCTGAAAAAGAGGGTTGCATGCGCTTACGCGAAAAAAACCCCAGGTCACCACCATTGTTCACCGCTGACGGGTCATCGGAATACTGCGTCACAAGACCAGCGAAGTCAGTGCCCAAGGATAACTGCTCTTGAACGGCTCTGACTTTGTTCACAAAGTCATCGAATGGCACATCCTCCATCGATATCAGGAGGTGTTCTGCCCGCACTTCCTCGGGGGATATAAGCTGCGCCTTGCGCTGCGCGTACTCAGCCTTGGCCAGACCCTGCCAGTCAATCGCATCCATACGCTCGGCGACGGCGTCGCCGAGATAACGCGCTAATAATTTTCGGTAGTAAAAATCATTGGTTAGGTACTTAAGCTCTATTGCCGAAAAAGTGGGGGACGCTTCCATCGTGCGGGCCACACGCTTAAAGATGTAGAGGTTTTCCAGGATCCGGAACGTGGCTTGCGGCTTTGACATTGACACCGCATAAGCATCGGGGTTGGTGTGCCGGAGTGAATATGCAAAGGCCTCGTTAAAAGAGATCTCCACCCCCTCGTGGGACAGGATCATCTCGTCGGCACGCGCTACCGTTAGAGGGGGCAGAGCGAGCATCAGCAGCGCCACGAGGGCTGAAACACAATGCTTGATCGTCATATCATTTACACGTGTAGAAAATATCAGGGGCGCCCGGTGGCGCCCCTGGCGGAAATACTACTAGTAACCCCTCACATATCGGGCAACATCGAACTGATAAACAGCGCGAGACTTGTGAAGATTGTCACTATCACACGTTCCTTTGTACCGCGGTGCATAGCAGCGAGTTTCAAAGTTCAAATACAGCACGCGCGATTCGGCACCCAGATAACAAGCGGCTTCGGCGAGCGTCGGGTCCTGGCTCCATGGCACCATATTTATCCTTGCCTGAGCATCCCAAATTTCACACTTGTCTCCGCTCAGAGGCGCCCCGTTTGGGGTCTCGGACCACCACATACGAAAAATATCTTCTGTGACCGGATCTCTACTGCGCTCAGGGGTCGTCAACTGTAGATAACCGAACCTCACGTCCTCCGCGTCGCTACGCGCAGGCAACGTAAAGGCGAAGACCTCGGTCTTCTTATCTCTGATCCAGATCGGCACCTCTCCAGTCGAGGCGATCCAAGGATCGAAAACACCATCCGACCTGCAATCCGCCAAGTCATCGTCGTTACCCGCACAGTAGACGGAGGTATCAAGTTCGCTGGCATCCGCATCCGCATCGGCATCGGCATCGGCATCGGCATCAGCATCGGCATCGGCATCAGCATCAGCATCAGCATCAGCATCAGCATCTGCATCAGCATCAGCATCAGCATCTGCATCTGCATCGACATCGGCATCGGCATCCACAGTGCTAGGATTGTCGCTGATCGTCACGTAGTAACCATTCAAGGTCAAAGTTACATCGCCATTTGATCCTACGAGAAATCCGATGCTATTGTCGCTTTCAATTTCCACTGCCACTTCGCCAGCTTCATCTTTGACCGTAAGAGTCGCTGCTGATAGGCCAGTGGTCAAGCAAAGCCCACTAACCAGAAGCACGCGAAAACGCGCCGGCCAAATCCTCAATAAAACACTGATCACAGACAACATAAGTACCCTCCGGAATTCCTTTTCCACTATGTTTTGAGCATATCATCAAGACGTTGCGTAAACCCGATTAATTCCACGTCAAACGGCGGTATTTCTGGACAAAAAAAGGAGCCCGAGGGCTCCTTCTCTAGACTACTAGGTACCTAGATCAATTGCCAGATGAGGAAGTCGCAACGCTAGTCTTGTGCTCCCACGATGACTGGTAGTTAGCCATTGCGGACCCAAGGGTGCCGTTGGTGTACTCAACCACCGCAAAACCAGTAACTGGCAGACCTACCAATTGGCCACCGTCTTCAAGCGTGCCAGGCAACAGCCGGTCGTTGTCTACCGGGTTATTCAACGCAGCGCCGGACAGATCCATTACCGCCCAGCCCGCATCGAACGACTGATCTTCGTCTGACAGCAAGCCGTTAACGCTGGTCAGCGTGCGATTCGCATCGCTAGTATGACCACTGTTAGTCGCGCTGGCCGCGCCAAAATGAACGATCGTTGACTCACTACACAGTACGGGGTCTATACCGTCAGGGGTCGCCGTTACTTCAACTTCAGGCCTGATGTAAGGCGAGAACTGAGGTGTATCAGACACTGCATCGGGGTCAGGAATGGGTGGTGGCTCGAGAGTGCCTTCCTCACGATCGTAAACCGCCAGAGAAAACGGCTGACAATCTTTGGGGTAATCGAATGCCGTTCCACTCTCGCCACCTACATAACTAAAGGTGAAGGGCTCTGTCCAACCAAGGGTGACGCTTTCATAGTGGCTCTTGGTGGGCATCGTCACAACCCAGTCAGTCAGCGCGTTAATATCGGCATCGACCACGTAATCGTTGCTAATCGATTCTGACATCATCACCGCTGAGACTGTGTGGTAAGACGTGAGATTGAGACCTAGAGCGTCTGGGTTTGTGTAAGTTACTTGCTGACCATTGATCGCAACCGTAGCGGTGTTGCTGATGGCAGGGTCACCAAAATCAGGCCGGGTATCACCGGGGGCATAGTGCAATACCGCTCCGCTGTGACCTTCATCGTCATCGACCAGGTTCTCAATTGCTACCGCGTCGTAGCCAAAAGCAGTGCCTTCAGCGACATTGATAACTGTCGCAACACCGTACAGGCCGCCACCATTCCAAGTGAGCCCCATACCGGTAGTTCCAACGCTATTGTCACCACCATCTACGCCAACGTCTTCAGCGTTTGCATCTACGTACCATGCACCCTCTACGTCGTCTACAACCGACCAGGCATTACGTATGGTCTCGCAACCCGCCGGTTCACCGTCTACGTGAATAATAGCCTCGGTAAGATCGGTACGAATTATCTGACCCATCTCAATAACTTCAATGTAACCGGCTTGCTCACGGCCCTGCGCGGTTCCCACCAAGGGGTTACCGTCATCATCTTCTTCTACCCAAAGCAAGTCAGTGAAGTCCTGCTCGCCATCCTTAATTTCAGGCACAGTACAAGACGTGTCGCTCGTTATCAGCTTGGCGCCCTCCCCGTCTTCCGCAACGGCAAACGAGAAATGATCCTGAGGTGACATATAGAGGTTAAAGTCAAGCGTCTCTTCGGACTCCGTGCCCTCGATAATTCGAACTTTGACCGCCTTAAAATCGCTCGTGGTGTTGACAATGCTGATCAACGAGCTGTTGCCGTTTTGGGCGGAATAAAACGGGAAAATCAAAGCCTCTCCCGTGTGCTCAGTGTTGACGTACATCTGAGCAGTCGCGAGACCTGTCATCCCAGCTGCACTGGCCGCCACTGCTAGCGACAGTATGTTCTTTTTCATGAATCACTCCTAAAAAGTATTTCAAACGTTTGAATAACGCTGCTAAGTCCAGCAACTCTAGGCACATAACATTGTATTCTGCCCAGCTCGTCGGTCTTACGAGTCGCGTGGCCACAGCAAACGCAGGACCGAAGCTCCTCAGACTTACCAACTTAGGGGAAAGTAGCATACCCCACTACCCGCCTCAACCACCCAGAAACTGTTTTTTTTACACCCTTTTTGGCTTTGCCAAGTGTGTTGCCAAGAACGGTTTCCTGATGGATTGTGAGGATCTTACTCCGCACTAGAGCTACGACGGACGGAGCCTGGATTTTATTCCCCGACTACCAAAACTTTTAGAGATCCTTGAACCTGGGTTAGATTTACGTGTGAGCCAGATAGATTGAGTCAACGATCAAGGCACGCAGTTCCTGCCGCATGCGCCCCAGTAAAGCAGCTTGGTTAATGCGCGGACAGAAAAGAAAAGCAGATTTGCCCTCGATTATAGGCGTGGTTGCGTATACCAGACGCCGCCAATGTCTATCCAGGTCTCTGTCAGCTCTGTCGTCATGTCTTTTTCCATCATAAAGCCGCGGAAAGTGATTACCAATCGAACCTTGCAGACGCCATACTCTTCTGCGCCATCACAGCTAATGACTCCCAAGTTCGCGGTTTTCCACATACTTCGCCCCGCGTAATTTCGAGAGTAATAGCTTGCCGAGTGCGCGGATTGATAGGCAGGGCTGGTAAAACTGTAGATGCCCTCAATATCAAATGCCATCAGAGCATCCAGCCACGCCTGAGCGCGGACGCGCACGGCCACCTCGGGGCTATCGGACGCGGTTGTGGCGCATCCTGACACAAGGACAGCCGCGAAAAACAAAGAGGCCCATCTCGAAACGACTTGCGCGCGCATCCTAAGCCCCGTCTTCATCAAACTTCACAGGCAGATCACTGAAATCCTCTAGACCCTTCATACGGCGCCGCATTTCCAGATTCAGATCGCGCAGCTCGTCCTCACCCTCTACAACCCGAGGAGAAATAAAAATCAGGAGTTCGGTACGCGAATTATCCTTGGTCTTTGTGCTGAACAATGACCCCAGTACCGGGATATCCATCAACAAGGGGACACCACTGCGCCCCTGACTTTCGTTGTCTCTGATCAAGCCGCCCAGCACCACCGATTCGCCGGAACGAACGGCCACTGTTGAACTCACGTTACGCTCTAGAAAACTTCTTTGACCAGTGGCGGCATCCACAGATCCGACATCTGTGATCGACTGATCTATCTGCAGTGTCACCAACCGGCCATCATTTACTGAGGGCGTGACCCTAAGTTTGACGCCGGTATCTTTGTACTGGATAGATTGCTGCACGTTACCGCCCGTAGTCACGGTAGAGGCACTGCGAATGGGCTGCTGATCACCGACGTGAATCGATGCCGTGTGGTTGTCCAAAACCATGACGGACGGCGTGGAAATCACGTTAATAAGAGACTTTTCCGCCAGGGCATTAACAACCGCCTTCACTGCACCGGCACTGTCAGAGACAGTATATGAAAAACCGGGCACCTGAGCGCCCAACCCGCCGCCAAGATCGAGTAAGCCCGTACCGGTATCGCCACCACCCAAATTGTTATTGAAGGCCCACTCAAGCCCATACTGGAGATCATCGGTTAACGTAACTTCAATAATGCTGGCCTCGATCAACACCTGGGTGGCCACGACGTCGAGCTTGATCAAGGATTTTTCGATTCGCTCGTACTCATAGGGCGTTGCCAGTACCAACAGTGAATTGTTGTACTCATCTGCCACCACCCGCACACCACCCTCGAGCTCAAACTGACCACCACCCGATCCAGCCGCGCCTCCCGACTCGGCTCCATCGCGAATGATGCCTGCCTCCAAAGAACCTGTAGCCCCCGCTCTGCCTTGCTTCATCCCGGGCGCCACGCCCTGGCGCTGAGCGCCTCCCGAGATGCCACCCGAACCTCCGTAAATGGTGCTTAAAAGGCCGGCCAGCTGCGCGGCATTACCGTTACGCACTTTATACACATTTATCTGGGACTCAGAACCCTGCCGCTCGATATTGTCCAACGACGCGATCCACTTCCCGACGGTGTTCAAATAATGCTTCCGGGGGGAAATCACCAGAAGGCTGCTCAAGCGCTCGACGGGGATCACCCTTACCATAGAGGCAATACCTCCCTCTTCGCCCTCGGCACTGGCATTGCCCAATATCTCTTGCAATTCCACGAAAATCTCTTCTACCGCGGCGCTCTTCACCGGGAAAATACCGACCGAGACCCCCGCGAGCTGATCAATATCGAAGGTTGACACGATATCGAGCCAGCCCTCGAGCTGAATCTGGGTTCCCGCAAGTATGAGTAGATTGCGGCGATTATCGATGCGCACAAAAGCTTCAGGCGGCGCGACCGGCCCGAGAATATCGGCCATCTCTGTTGCGCTGATGTACTGTAATTTAACAATGACATTACCGAAGCCGGCCGAGGGCTGTGAGTCATAGCGAGGCACCGTCTTACGCGCCGTGTCGGACCCGCTGACATAGAAACGATCTTCTGGCCCCCTGATCATGACAACGCCATTGTTCAGGAGCAATGACTCCAAAATGGGTAACAATTGGTCCTGCGGGATGGGGGAGCGCGTCCGCAGCGTGATCTCACCATTAATAGGATGTTCAATCACGTAATCCAAACCCAATGTTTCGCCAAGAACGGAATGTACAACCTCCGCCAGCGGTGCCTGCTCAAAGTTGACCATTACCGCGTCACCATCCAACCTGATAGGTGGCCGCGGTAAAGGCAACGCCACAAATTGGCCAGTGCCCGAATAAACATCCGGCTCTAACGCGGGCGGTGGATTCGACCCGGACTCAACTTCCTCATCGGCAGGTGCGACCGAGGCCACATTGCCCGCGCCTTGAGCGGTATTCTCCTCAACCATGTGCGTGCTATTGGGCGACGCGCAGGACACCAAGACCAATGCGGCTGCACACAGCGCCAGTGGATACACTCTAGAGACGCGCAAACGGTTAGTTTCATCAATGATCATAGTCAGTCTCTTTTTTCGGTGTTTGCCGCGTTGCGATCGGCCGCTACATCTTCTTCAGCCCTCTTGGGCTGCCGTCTCTTTTCGTAAAGGGTGCTGAAACTGGGCGTCCAATTCTTGGGTTGCTTCACCCCTTCTTCGGTCGCCACCTCAGCTCCTCCCTCGCGCGTGACCGGTACATTTGGCGCACGCCTTGCTTTAGGTAACCCCGTGGCTAGCAGACCCATTGATACCCGACTCTCTGCGCCTCCACTCTTGAACACGGCCTCCCTTGGCTCGACCGCAGATAGCGTCCATGCACCCGTTTTGTCTCCCACTAACAAACGACGCCGATCACCCCCGTTCTCTTGCAGAATAATCCCCTTGGCATCGCCAGATGAGAATACTCCCAACAGCTTTACATTCTCGAGCACCTTGGGCGGCGGCGCTGGCTCGTTAACCACTTTCGTCACCGGTGCCATAACTGCCGCCAGCGGTCGTCTACCTTGCATAAAAAGCGGTCGACTCACGAAGTCGTCTCCTTGCCCGGCCTCCGACATTCCATCATTCAGCTGCGACGGACCTGTGTGACTCAGCTCCCCAGGGGGCAATGGCGCGATCTCGGGGGACCACAAATACAGCGCCAGCAATCCGAGCCCACCGGCCGCAACAAGCGTCCAAACAATTCGCAACGCCTGATCAACAGACCCAAAAAAAACGAACGGGGCCCTCATTGCGCCACCAACAGGGCAGACACGTAAACATCGAGTCTCAGGGCCTGGAGCTCATCAGGGGACGCCTCTTGTGAGCGCCGGTTATTACGCTGCTTTTCCTTTCCGACGTTTAGCCGAGTGACATCGAGCACCGGCGAGTGCTGGTAGACTTCACGCAAAAAAGCGGTCAATGCGTCGGGCAATCCCGTCATGTTGAGCTGCACTTTCATAAGGGTGAAACCCTCGGGCGCTTTATCGCCATCTCGAGACGGTATGAGCTGACTGCCACGGACGGTGAGCCCAGTCTCTTCGGCGAAACCGCGCAGAATTTGCTGCAATCGCGCGCCAACTTGGGTCTCGTCACTGTCGTCGCTGAAAGCGAGCTCTTGCAATGCTACCTTAACCGCACCGGTCGCTTTATCGATGTCATCTCGCGCCAACTCATATCCTTTAAGCCGGGCAATTCTGGGAGCACTACGATCAATCTCTCTCCAGCTCTGGTACGCGGCAGACCAGGAATAAAAACAGAACACGACAACAATGGTTAAAACCGTAGCACCAGCCGCTAAAACCACCCGCCTCGCTTCTCGGGGGAGGCCGAACAACCAGACTTTAGCTTCGGCGATCATCACTGCTGCACCGTCACAAGCTGCATGGTGAGAGTAAAACGCTCCTTATCCGTGCGGCGGTCTCGCGTAAATGCCGACGGAGCCGTAACCTCACTCAGGATCTCCGCATTAGCCAAAGTAGTCTGCAACTCCGCAGCATTAGCCGCTTGCCCCGATATCGTCAGCCGATCCTTATCAAAACTCATACTGGTCAAGTAGGCCGAATCTGGCGTAAGGGCTGCGACATGATCCAGCCACCGGTCGTAGAGTAGACGGTCGGCGTAAAACGCTGACGCCGCCGTCAGCCGATCCTCCATATCGAGGAGCGAATTCCTCGCCGCGGTTGCGGTACCCGCCCTCATCTCGGTCTCAGCCAGCAGTTCCTGAAGCTGCTGTTGTTTGATAGATAGCGCCCCTTCTGGCCACCATACAATCACCGCCATTGCCATCGAAAATAGACCGATTTTTATAGCGGACCGCGACACTTTCGAAAGGTAATCTGTTTTCCGTTTAGCCTCCCCAAACCCCGCGAACTGCACGAGTTTGCCCTCGTGGCTTGCCCACACTTCCGAGAGCCGAGCGTCAATGCGGACCTCTGCTCGCATCGCGTCGAGATGAGATTCGATCGCTTGCCGAGAGGCGATGGCAAGAATCAACGTTAACTGCAATTCATCCCTCACCAGGATCCGGTACCCGCAACGAGTATCCTCGACCGGGAACGGCGAATTAAGCTCTGCCTCAAACCGCACTATCGACTCGAGATCAGGCTCGGCAATTAATGGGAGTTCGATACGCTTGGTCAGCACCACGCTACCGGGCAACAACACCGAGGTCGAATCTAAATTCGCCGATGAATCAATCGACAGACAGAAATTCTCAGCGTCTTTCATGTCCAGAGACTGTGTTTCGCCCAATAACCGTGACTGGGGCAAGAACAGTTTCTGTAATCCAGACTCAGATCCCCAGAACAACTGATGCACCCCCAAAACGATACTTCGGAAATACCTCTCGAGGTCCAACCCAAAAAGCGACCACTGACTGGCGCTCTCACCCGCGCTTGCCATACTAGGTTGCTTCCCGCTGTGCCGGCGATAGTCGCTCAGCTCGCAAAACCGCCCCACCAGAACCTGACATCCAGACCAAATATCGGGAACGGAACCCATTATCGAAAGCAAGCTCGACCGTTATTGCCTTTACATCGACCTCTGGATTGCGCGCTACCAACCTACGCTCGTAAATAGCATCGAAGCTAACGGGACCGGCGCCCAGGGGAACCGAGGCTTTGGTACTGAGCTCCGAATTCCCCCCGTTGTTAACGGCTCGAGTCGAACCAGCTCCGCCCCGCTCGCCCGTAAATATCGAAGCCAACTCCGGGGGCGCAACGCTGGAATTCAAACCCATGGTTCTGTAAACGTGCACAAAGTCTTTGACCCTGTCATAAACCGAGCGGGTCATGCCAACCGTGGTGAGCAATTCCTCTTTGAAGCGGTATCCTCTGAAATCCGTCATTTCGCGCGTGACGGGAGAAACCTGATTTCGATAGTCGATAATTCCTTGCATCATACCAATCGCATCACCCGGCTCTGCCTGCCCCAGTGCGACAAGGGTTGTGAATAGCTCTTCCTCAGAGGCATTGTTGAGAGAGACAAAAGCCGAGGCAGGGCGAATAAACACTGCTCCCAACACGCTCTCAAATCGGTACTCAAATGGCCCAACACTCTCTTTCTCCGCAATTCCATCACCCCCGTCGGCACGGTTGTCAGGGGAGCCCCCCTGTTCGTTTTCAATGCCACGGCGCGAAGACTCAAACTCCCTCAGCGCCATGTCGCGAGATACGAGATAACCCAATCCTCTCGCCAGAGCCCGGCTTTTCGCCTCATTGATGCGGAGCTCAGATAAGCCGATATCGTCCCGCGCAAAATGGATGACGGCCGTCACCATCAATGACATCCCGGTAATCATCCACAATAAAAGCGCCAACGCGTAGCCCGATTGCAAATTTGACCTCATTGCGACTGCCTGTATCGGTCCATGCAAATTAAAATCGGAGGCCACTGCCGACCTGCAACAATTATCTCAATTGCTACCGACCATGGAAGGGTGTTAATTGAATTATTCGCAGGTACATAACTGGAAGTCCACTCGCCGAGCGGCTCTGCCTGATAGAAAAAGGCCAATTTTTCGATACCCTCAATTAGCGGAAAATCCGCAGCCACCTGCCCCCAGTCAGGCTCTTCAAGGGATGCCCGCAGCGGCGCGAAGGACAAGAGCAGTCGCTCTCCGTCCAGGGTTAGTTGCAGGTGTTGCAGGCCGGATGCATCTCCGGCCCGATCTAGCGGCGCCACCCAATGCATTGTCGTTGGCGTGCCCTCAAACAACCCCTCTGCGTTAACCGCGTCTTGAAGGGCTCGCCGAATAAAACGGTCCCCCTCCCTGATTTGCGAGGTCTTATCTGCCTGCTGTTGGACTCGATCATATGTCATGGCGAAAGTTCTCAGCGCGGTGACGGTCGCCAACATAATCATGGAAAAGAGAGTTGTTGCGACCACGACCTCGACAAGCGTCATCCCACGAGCCTGAAACATCATTCTAGAGCGCCTTGGAGTGGAACCACAGTCAGCAGGTCTAGCTCCCGTTGTTTCGAGGGCCCAGGCCAGCGTACCCACACTTGAAGGTATTGAAGCGGCAAGCCCCGCACGGGCAGCGCCGCGTCCTCAGCCGCCGCTGCGCCGGAGGGGTCGGGTACTGGCCAGGACAATACCTGCCAGGAGAACTCGCCAAACTCTCCGTCAAGATTCATATTCGGGTCCACTACGTAGCTATGGGCGGAAAGCATCGACTCGGCGAGGGCGACCGCGCGGGTGTACTGCTCTGCCACGCGAATATTCCGGGTGGCACCCGCCGCAGCCTGATACAGCGCCCCCAGTGCCAGCGACAAAATAACCAGCGCCACCAGCGTTTCCAGCAAAGAAAAGCCCGAAGCAGTTGAACCCGCTGACCGCTCTGCACCGTTATTCACAAAGGCTCCCGCTGGACGTCCCCAATCAGCCAATCCACGACTAGTCGTGTGCCGGCCCCCGACGGACGTTGTATCGAAATCTCCCCACCCGACGACCCGCCCTCCGGATAAAACCTGATTGCACCTAGATTCGCACCCGGACTGATCTCGGCGGCAAAAACCAGTCCAATGCTTAAGTCCTGTGCCAGCATCTGGTAGTCACTGGCAACGAGGCGTTCGGGCTGGTCAGTCAGCGCAAAGCGATTGAGGGTAGGGTCGACAACCAAATCAATAGGCTTACCCTGAGATCGAGATTGCAGCCTTGCCTTTTTGGCCGCTGAAGACAGCTCCCTGACGGCATCCCGATACTCCATGGTCGAAAAAAATGTCCCGGCCGACCCGCCGATGACCACTGCCAGTAAGGAGACGATGACCAACACCACCATCAGCTCCAACAGCGTGAAACCTCGCACCGGCATAGACACTGGCATAGCCTCAGCTACTGACGTCCGCCGCCTCGCCAGTGCCACCAGCCCTCCCATCTGAGCCGTAGGAGATCAATTCGTATCCCGCTGCGGTATCGGCAGGAAATTGGTACTGGTACTCATTCCCCCAGGGGTCCAGGGGGATTTCATCTTTCCGCAGATACGGCCCATTCCAGCCACGCGCATTACTGGGTGAGCGGACCAGTGCCTCGAGACCCTCGCCATTATTGGGAAACCGGCCCACGTCGAGTTTATACAGCTCGAGTGCCTGCTCGAGATCCCTGATTTGTATTTGGGCAGACTTGGATTTAGCGCCGCCCAGCTGATTGAGCACCTGCGGACCGACCAACGCCGCCAGCATACCTAGGATGGCCAGCACGA
>Ga0255768_10004088_pt1 | contig 14356 bp, 10 predicted proteins | sample 071ome_33_FD_179983 | JGI IMG/M metagenome (GOLD analysis project Ga0255768, IMG submission 179983) | Coastal salt marsh microbial communities from the Groves Creek Marsh, Skidaway Island, Georgia - 071412AT metaG (version 2) | ecosystem: Environmental > Aquatic > Marine > Intertidal zone >...
TTGGTCAGGAAAAAGGTGGTGACACAGCAAGCCGTGTGAAGCGTAATTTTGGCATGGCTCATCCAGAAGGTTACCGAAAAGCTATGCGCCTAATGGATATAGCTGAAAAATTTTCTCTGCCAGTTATCAGTTTTGTTGATACCCCTGGAGCCTATCCTGGAATTGAAGCTGAAGAACGCGGTCAAGCTGAGGCTATAGCAAGATGCCTCCAACGTGGTCTTGAGTTGGAGACGCCATTTGTTGCGGCAGTACTCGGCGAAGGTGGCTCTGGCGGTGCCGTTGCCATCGCTGCAGCTGATAAAGTTTTAATGTTTGAACACGCTGTCTACTCGGTAATTTCTCCTGAAGGTTGTGCCTCAATACTATGGCGGTCAGCGGAGCATGCACCGGACGCTGCCGAGGCCCTTAAACTGACCGCTGCAGATCTATCCAGGTTGGGAGTAGTGGACATGGTCATCAAAGAGCCAGTAGGTGGCGCGCATCGTAATCCAGAGGTCAGTGTTGACGCTCTTGGCAATGCGATAGAGGTTGCTCTCAGACAAATTGAAACTGATGGTGTTGACGGCCCCACTTTGCGTAAACGGCGACGCGAACGTTTCCTAGCAATGGGCGGCTAACGTCTTTGATCTGATTAATGAAGCGGCTTGGTTCAGGAAAGCAAAATGTCCAAAAGTACAATTAACGAGAAGGCAAAGTCTGCAATAGGTCAATCGCAGCCTCCTATTACTGTTGAGGTATCGCGCAGAGAAATCCAGAAATATTCTCTTGCAACCCAGCAATCACAGCAAAAGTATTTGGATGGTGATGAAGCACCTCCGATGTTTCTTTTTGGTTTACTTAGACCACTAACTCCTATTAGTGAGCTCGGACCTGATGGAATTGCTCGTGACGCTTCATTACCCGATCTTCCTCTGAAAAGAGTAATGGCTGGAGGAACAGAGATGATCTGGTCTAGACCCATCCGACCTGGAGATGTTCTCACAGCAACAAAAACTTTATCAGGCATGGAAGAAAAGCAAGGAAAGACTGGGCCACTTATCCTTCTCCACTACGAACTTGACGTGCTTGACGCCAGTGGCAGCCTTGTAGTTAAGGAACGCTCAACGAGGATTTGCAGATGAACCGGTTAGACCAAATAAATGTGGGTGATATCCTTCCTGAAAAACACCATACAGCAACTGAAGTCTCACTTTTCCTATACAATGCAGCCATATGGAACCCGCATCGCATTCATTACGATGCGCCCTATACTTCAGACATAGAAAAACATCCCGCTATCGTCATTGATGGGCCGTTACAAGGCGATTGGCTAGCTCAATGTGTAACCGACTGGCTAGGATCAGACGGTCACTTAATGAAGTTTAGTTATTCGAACCGAAGGGCTGCGTACCTTGGAGAAACGCTCACAGCAACAGGAGAGGTAATTGCAAAAGATACAACTACTAGAACGGTAGATGTTCGTCTTGGCATCCAAAATGAAAACGGTGAAGTCATTGCTCCAGGTTTAGCTACTCTGAAATTCGGATAAACCCCTGAAGAATTGTTTTTTTGCAGCAATTCTGATTGCTATGCCTTCCTTCGATAGGGAAAAACAATTGAGATTGGCAGCAAAACAGGGAATTTATTTCAGGTCGACTGAACCAATGTACTCTGAGAACCGTTTACACCAAATAAGAATACTTTGAACTCGCTTTGGATCTGTAAAGTCCAACCTATAAAATGCCGCTCCGTTAGGTTTCAACAAAGGACCAATCTCATATTGGTCATTGGAAAATTGATAATTGTCCTTGATAGCCGGGTTTTCACTTATGTAAACGTGTAAGTCAGGAGCGGGACTGGATCTAAAATTCTCTGCTGACTGAAGAAATAAAACACCATCAACATCAACAAGAGACCAATTTCCTGACGACCAATGCAAACCGTCTTGACCCTCTGCCGATGTATCTATTTCCCCAGTCTTCAGTACCCTACCCTGAACTGTTTGACCGTCAGATAGCCGGGCTTTGATATCATTAACGTGACCCACGATCACATCGCTAACGCCTGCTGAGCCAGCTGATGGATAAAGAACACTCAAAAATGCAAGCAAACAAAGGAAACAAGGCCAAAATAGCCATGAAGAACGCTGTATTATAAAATTATTCTTAGATAATACTATTTCCGAAAGACTAAGCTTCTTGATCAACCACGCTCTGTTTTTTTTTCTTAAATCATCTGCCATCCATGGCATAAGCATTACCCTCTCTAACCGTCTAACACAGTTCTACACTTAATTATCGCTAGATAATTAGTTCTTCATTGCACAATCGAGTGCACGCAACACCTTCCAGAAAGGATGCTAAATAAAAGACAATCTCTAAAACTGAAGTATAACTGACTAACTGTTCCTAAGAAAAAACTAAATTTTCAGGCCGATTGTACCCTACGAAATCTCGTTCGAGCTGCGACTTACAACTCCAATAGACAGCATTGTTTCTAGCACAAGATCGAAATGGGTAGCTGGATCACCTAACTACGTCAATGTAGTCAGCTCATCCAAGGTGGGACTGGTAGGCCTTTTTCTTTTAAGAAAATAGGATTGTACATTTTACTCATGTAACGCGCCCCTGCGTCACATAAAATTGTGACAATCGTTTTGCCGGGACCGATATCTTTTGCTAGTCGGATAGCCCCTGCCACGTTGACTCCAGAAGACCCTCCTAGACAAAACCCTTCATATTGCAGGAGGTCATAAGCCACTTTCAAACTCTCGTCATCTGGAATTTGATACGCTTTATCGATGGGAGCATCCTCTAAATTAGCTGTTATTCGGCCCTGACCAATACCCTCAGTTATTGAAGATCCTTCAGCTTTTAAAACGCCATTGGTGTAATACTCAAAAAGAGCAGCTCCAGGCGGATCAGCAAGTCCAATCGTAATATTAGGGTTCTTAGACTTAAGTCCCATACCTGTGCCGGCTAGAGTACCACCAGTTCCAACTGCACAAATAAAGCCATCAACTTTGCCTTCAGTTTGGGACCATATCTCTTCAGCTGTTGATCGCATATGCCCTTGTCTATTGGCGACGTTGTCAAACTGATTAGCCCATATCGCACCAGAAGGCTCAGTTTTAGCACGCTCCTCAGCTAAACGCCGAGATACATGCACATAGTTATTAGGGTCTTTGTAGGGAGCAGCGGGCACCTGAATAAGTTCTGCTCCAGCAAGGATCAACATATCCTTTTTCTCTTGAGACTGCGTCTCAGGAATTACAATTACGGTCTTATAACCTCTAGCGTTTCCGACAAGGGCAAGTCCGATTCCTGTATTCCCTGCTGTACCCTCTACGATAAGGCCACCAGGCTTCAGTAAACCGCGTTCTTCCGCATCCAAAACTATTGCTAATGCAGCACGGTCCTTAACAGAACCACCAGGGTTCATAAACTCGCATTTTCCAAGAATTTCACAGCCGGTCTCCTCACTAGCACGAGTAAGACGAACGAGAGGTGTATTACCTATGGCGTCAATAAAGTCGCGACGATACTCCATAAAAAATCATCCTTGGATTTCTAAAAATGTGATAATTAAAATGATATAAGAGAATAATATCTGATAATCGACCCGAGTTTTTGTTTCTAACAATGCCATAGTGAAAAATCACTATTTCTTTTTTGATTATGAATACATATCTCTAAAAGGTTTCAAACTTCAGAAATTTTGATGTATAATTTGGTTGTGATGAGAAAAATGTTCAACAGACTTTTCCAGGAGATAGATTCCTACGTGGCACGTGACCCTGCGCTGAGAAGTCGTTGGGACGTGCTTTTATCTTATCCTGGATTTCATGCTCTCACTTGCTATCGATTATCCAGTTGGCTTTGGCGTCAAAAATTATTCACTCTTGGACGCTTCGTGTCTCACTTGGGACGAATAGTTTCAGGAATAGAGATTCACCCAGGGGCTACAATTGGCGAGCGCCTTTTCATAGATCATGGAATGGGTGTTGTCATAGGCGAGACAGCCGAAATCGGGGATGACGTAACGCTATATCAAGGGGTAACGCTTGGTGGCACCTCGCTTGCCAAGGGTAAACGTCACCCCACTCTGGAAGACGGTGTAATTGTAGGCTCTGGCGCACAAATATTAGGTCCTTTTACGGTTGGCGCTGGTGCACGGGTCGGCGCTAACGCTGTAGTTCTAGACGCAGTACCTCCCGGGGTTACCGTTGTTGGAATACCAGCAACAATCGCGCAACGATCCAAACCCGCATCTCAACCAGAAGATTTTGCTGCCTATGCGGTTGGAGAAGAAATCAGTGACCCATTGGCTAAATCAATTGCTCAAATGCAGGAAGATTTGGAGACTCTACGTGCTCGTGTCGGAGAATTAGAAGCAGAGCAAAATACGGCAACTAACGCGGCGCGTTCAGCCTAGCAGCTTCGGCCATTACTTCCACAGCTTCATCTTGATTGGAACGAACGTAGAGAGAGTCAATCATCTCAGTGTCCTCCCAACGACGATAACGCTGTTTAATTCTTGACGGCGGTCCAACAAGAGCTTTTTCATCGACCCACTCATCTGGAACGGCTGCCGCGGCTTCATCTTTTCGCCCTGCTAAGAAAAGTTCTTGGATCCTAACAGCCGCATCCCCATAGCCTCTCCGAACCATCATGTCGTTATGGAAATTCTTGTTACGATGCCCCATACCTCCAACATATAAAGCCACCTCTGGCTTCAGCCGATCAAGTGCCGCTTTTACATCGTGGTCCACATCAACATGTGCAGATGCGATAATCTCAAAATTGTGGAAGCCTTTATCCATGCCTTTGGCCCTAGCTCGTTCAAAACCCTGCTCCACCCAGGGCAAGTATTCCTTCGCAGCATCAGGGGTCAGTCCAAGAGGCAACCAACCATCACAAATCTCAGCTGTTAACCGAACTGTAGCCTCATTACCTGCACCAATCATGATTGGGATTTCTGGATTCATGTGCAAGATAGATTTTAAAGGCTTACCCACTCCTGCCTCACCAGGGCCGTGGTACGGAAGACTAATTTCACGCCCATCGTGCGTAACGGGACTTTCCCTGCGAAATACCTTTCGCATAATTTCTACATAGTCTTTCAAACGATAGTAGGGTCGCCCCCAAGGTTGACCATACCACCCTTCAACAATTTGCGGACCAGAAACCCCGAGACCGGCTATAAAACGCCCACCTCCAGCCAAAGCATCGACCGTAGCAGCAGACATAGCAGCATTAGCAGGGGTTCTGGCAGCGAGTTGCATAATCGCTGTGCCTAGCCGAATACGGCTTGTCTGAGCAGCTATAAAAGCAAGTGGCGTCACCGCATCAGACCCGTATGCTTCAGCTGTCCAGACAGCATCATACCCTAAAGCCTCGGCTCTCTTTATGCGCTCAATTGGGATTTCAAGATTAGCACCAGAATACCCTATCGATAGCCCTAGCCGCATTCTCTATCTCCAATCAAAATTCTCAATTCAGTCGTTTTAAACAGGCCTTAAAGTTCCTTTAAAAAGCAACCGCCAAGGTAGTCTATGCTTACAATTTAACATTAGGTTTACGAATACATTTTTTGGCAAACTCAAAACGGGGTTGCGAGCTTCGAAACCAGCCAAGCTTTCATCCTGGCACCATATCATAGCCTTTGACAATCTATGACCGCCGGGCCTTCAAATCATCAAAAGACAAAATCTCTCCAGCTAAAGCACTTGCTACGACCGTAGGAGGACTAGCAAGCCATACCTGGCCGGGACCACCACGGCCGGCAAAATTACGATTGATGGCCGATACAACAGTTTGGTTTGCCTCCTCAGTGACCCCAGGTCCACACTGGCCACAGGCACCGCAAGCAGGACCTAGCAACTCGGCCCCAATCGCTTCAAATGTATCTAAATAACCCTGATCAATGCAGTATTGCCGGACATCAAGCGTGCCACACTGCAGATAAAGCTTTACTCCGTCAGCAACCCGCATCTGGCGGTCTCTAGCCCACTTCGCCACCTCAAAATAATGATCAAAATCTTCTCTTTTTCCTGCAGTGCAAGAACCACCGTAAGCAATCTGTACGGGAACGGGGTTTTCAAGTTCAGACAGCGAAAGTCCGTTGCCAGGATCACCTGGACGAGCAAGCATTGGACCGACATCGCTACAATTCAAAACTATCTCGTGAGCATAGAAGGCATCAGAATCTGAATGCATCCAGTCTTCTATTTCAAATTCAATCCCACGCCTTTCTTTCAGAAATCTGACAGTTTCCAAATCTGGAGCACAAATACCGGTCAGACCTCCCAACTCAGCAACCATATTTGTAAGAGTTGCTCGTTCGTCAATTGACATTGCATCAATAACCGGGCCCACAAATTCAAAGATCTGGCCTAATCCACCCCCATCTCTAATAAAAGGTAAAGCCAGCAAACTTAATGCGATATCCTTGGCAGTTACACCAGTACCACGCTCACCCTCCAACCGGACTAAAAGGCTATCAGCCATATTCAGACGAATTGCTCCGGTCATGAAAGCATTAGCCATATCAGTAGTGCCAACACCAAATGCAAAACACCCTAGTGCACCTGAATGTGGAGTATGACTGTCTGTCCCCACAACAATCCGTCCTGGCAGTGCGTACCTTTCAATCATCATTGCATGGCTAATACCCTCGGAACCCTCCTCCCCCATTAACCAGCCATGATTTTTTAAACTATATGCGTCCGCAAATTGCCTATGGGCCGCAGAGAGAGCGTTTACTCCATCCAAAAGTCCTAGTCTGACATGCGTTGGCGATCTGTGAGCATATGAAAGGTGATCTTCGAATAAGATGATTGTATCCGGAGCTTCGAGATCAAGAGGATGTCCAAAAGCCTTTACCAACATATGAACGGCCATCGGGCAATAATACTCAATAATGAAACGATAGTCGGCCTGCACAAAACCGCCGGTCCCCGGTTCCATTTTCCAAGCGAGCCCATCTACATTTAACGCAAAACGAGAGATAATTTTTTGAGCCAACGTCTTTGGACTTATGCCATTATCAGCGAGCCTTTTGGCTCCTTTTAATTTTACCTGACCGTAAGCAAGCAGGCCTCCCGCTCGCAATATATCAGCGGCAAGAGGATCCCTGTCTGACACTAACTCCTCAATAGGAATATCTTCGCCAGCTCGAATGCGGTCGATTAAACCAAAATCAGTTGAAGTGAAGATGCCTAAATTGTCACAATTTTGCCGATAGATCCGTTCAAAACTTTCAGCAATAACCAAGCGTATGCCAGCTGAAAGTTCAGCAAAGGGGCTGTGCTCACGGGAAGAGCCTTTTCCATAGCGGCGTCCCGCAACGATTACGGCAATATTAGCATCTACCAAAGCATTTTCAGCGACTGGTCGCTCACCATTGATAACTAAGCCTGTATGGGCAAATTGCGCTAACTTTTCGTCATAATTTAGCATCACCTGAAGGGGCGTGATCTCGTCCGTAGATACATCTGTTCGCAATTCACCGGCTTCGGCTAGAGAAACATCATAGCCTGCCAATTGTTTGGCCACTGCATCTGAAGCAGTACCAAGAATAAGTATTCTTCCATTAAAGCGCATAACAATCCCTTCAAATAACTGATCGGACTGCGCTTAATTTTTCCAGGTGGGAGTGGTGAGCGCGCAGGGATTCGAACCCTGGACCGACGGATTAAAAGTCCGTTGCTCTACCAGCTGAGCTACACGCTCTCCGTGAATGCCTATCTAGGCAAGGAGTGACCGGAAACTATTGCGCCTTGTCCTCTGGGTCAAGACGTTCTTTTATACTAATTAATAAGCTTTAGAAGCTGCTCCAGATAATACCTCCGCACCTTTAGCAAGACGCTCATTTAAGGCATCCTTTACATGCGCTGGCACAAAGGTCGAAATATCCCCGCCAAGCCCTCCAATTTCTTTGACAAAGCGCGAGGAAATAAATTGGCACCGCTCTGAGGCCATTAAAAAAATGGTCTCAATGTCATCATTCAAACGGCTATTCATCCCTGCCATTTGAAATTCATAATCAAAATCTGAAACAGCTCTCAGCCCGCGAACAATGCAGGTAGCCCCATTAGCTTCGGCATAATGCACCAATAACCCATCCATCGTCTGAACAACTATCCGATTTGCTAGTTGCACGTCCTCTAGATTATTGACCCATTCGCGCACCATGGAGACACGCTTATCAATATCAAACATAGGTCCTTTGCCAGCATTGATAGCCACACCTACTATCAATTTGTCGACCAGCTTGGCTCCACGCAGAATGATATCGAAATGTCCATTCGTGGGTGGGTCAAACGTCCCAGGATAAAGACCTACAACACTTGACATAACTATACTCCCAGAACTTTGCTTATTCAGTTACTTCCGAGCCTTCCGGTGTATCCAACGAACTAACTTCATCTTGCTCACGTAAAGGGGAAACCGAAACAACCCGGTCTCCGTTTGCAACGTCAAATATCCTGACCCCACGAGTCGAACGCCGAGCAATTCTGATCTCATCGACCGGACATCTGATTAGCTGCCCTCCATTGGTAACAAGTACAAGCCCATCATTATCAGAAATTGGGAATGCCCCAACAACTTCAGCTCCTTCGTCAAGACTCATTAACTCAATACCTTTCCCCCCTCTTCGGGTTACTCGGTAGTCATAGGATGAAGTGCGTTTGCCAACCCCATTAGATCCCAGCGTTAGAATAAATTGTTCCCGCCCCCTAAATTCATCGAAAATTTCAGGAGGTAGAGTGCCATCTGTTTGAGGCTCGCCTCGTCGCAAAGCTGTTGATTGTTTAAGATAAGCGTCTCGCTCTTCGGCAACAAACTCGGCACCGTCAATGATTGAAAGCGAAATGACGCCGTCTCCACTTGCCAGATCAATACCGCGATTTCCTGTTGAATTACGCCCTGCGAAAACACGAACTTCCTCAATTGGGAAACGAATACAACGAGCGCGTGCTGTAGCTAATAAGACATGATTACCAGGCTCGCAAAGCTCAACACCTATTAGCGCATCTCCTTCACTAAGTTTCATGGCAATCTTGCCATTCGCCATGACATTGGAGAAATCAGAGAGGAGATTACGGCGAACATTACCAGACTGGGTGGCAAACATTACATTCATGTTATCCCATTCTGCAGGGTCCTCAGGGAGAGGAAGTACAGCTGATATAGTTTCACCTTCATCTAAAGGAAGAAGTTGGACTAACGGCCGCCCGCGAGAATTGGGGCCGCCTAAAGGCAACTTGTAGACCTTTAATTTGTAAACAATGCCCTTAGTAGTAAAGAAGAGGACTGGAGCATGAGTGGAAGCGACAAAAACATCCCTCACAACATCCTCATCACGGGTCGACATTCCTGACCGCCCCTTACCACCACGCTTTTGCTCGCGGTATTCTGCCAAAGCAGATCGTTTTACATAGCCATTGGCGGAGACAGTTACTACCATTTCTTCCCGCTGGATCAGGTCTTCGTCATCCTGATCTGCACCACCCTCTTCGATCTGCGTCCTCCGCGGTGTACCAAACCTCTCTTTCAGGCTATTCAGTTCACCACACATAACCTCAAGTAACCGCGACCGATTTCCGAGTATCTCTAAAAATTCTCTAATGTTTGCAGCTGTTTCATCCAATTCTTCAGTGATTTTCTCACGTTCCAGCCCTGTTAAACGATGCAAGCGGAGATCCAAAATTGCTCGCGCTTGTATTTCAGAAAATCTATACCCCTCGTCCGTAAGCGCTCCGCTTTCCTCTGCTCCAAGCAGAGCAACCAAAGGAGCAACATCTGAGGCTGGCCAGGCCCTGGAAAAAAGAGCCTCACGTGCTGCTTGCGGGTCAGGAGCAGCCCGGATAACAGCTATCACTTCATCGATATTAGCGACCGCTACCACAAGACCAAGGAGAACATGGCCTCGAGCACGGGCTTTTGCGAGTTCATATTGAGTTCGCCGTGCAATAACCTGTTCGCGGAAGGCAACAAACGCTTCTAGAACAGATTTGATCGATAGCAGCTCTGGACGTCCACCATTCAGAGCGAGCATGTTAACGCCAAAACTAGTTTGAAGCGCGGTGTGACGGAATAGCTGATTAAGTACAACCTCGGCGTTAGCATCGCGCTTGAGATCAACAACTATACGAACACCGTGCCGATCGCTTTCATCACGCAACTCTGAGATGCCTTCGACGAGCTTTAGTGCAGAGACCTCAGCAATCCTCTCAACAAGTCGTGACTTATTAATTTGGTATGGGATCTCATGGACCAGAATGGCATTACGACGGAGGTCTATTTCCGTCTTTGCTCGCATGATTACTGAACCTCTGCCAGTTGCAAATGCCTGTCGAATTCCACCGCGCCCCATTATGAGACCACCAGTTGGGAAGTCTGGGCCAGGAATTATCTCCAGAAGAGCGTCGAGATCTATTTGAGGGTTTTCGATAAGCGCAAGTGTTGCTTCTATGACCTCACTCAAATTATGAGGCGGGATATTCGTTGCCATGCCAACGGCAATTCCACCCGCACCGTTAACTAGGAGATGCGGAAATTGTGCTGGTAAAACCGCCGGCTCGTCATCTGATTCATCATAATTGGCCTGAAAATCGACCGTATCTTTATCTATATCAGCTAAAAGAGCTTCCGCAGAATTAGCCAGACGCGCCTCTGTGTAGCGCATGGCTGCTGGTGGATCCCCATCCATGGAGCCAAAATTGCCCTGACCAGAGACAAGAGGCAGACGCATGGAAAAATCTTGAGCCATCCGCACAAGAGCGTCATAAATCGCTGAGTCGCCATGGGGGTGGTACTTACCCATAACGTCACCAACAATGCGAGCAGACTTTCGAAACGGGCGGCTCCAATCATAGCCCCCCTCACGCATGGCATAGAGAATTCGGCGGTGAACCGGCTTTAAACCATCTCGGACATCGGGGATTGCCCTAGCGACAATCACACTCATAGCATAGTCGAGATAAGAGCGTTGCATCTCCTCTTCTATGGAGACGGCACGCACCTCGTCTGAACGCGGTGGCGAGGTGTCTGACACGCAATAACTCCCAGATCAGTGACGCAATAAAAAGAGCGTCGAGATTGTTAGGATTTATACCAAATTTCTCATTGGGAATAAACTACAAAGACAAGAAATTGGCATCCCGTTAATGGCAAAAAGGGTAAATCAGAAACGCTTAATTATATGCCTATCCTAAGAAGGCCGAATTAGAATGGGATGTCATCATCCAAGTCCATTGGCGCCGGCCTTGAACCCTGGTTATCTGATGCGATGGCTGCACTCCCGGAGCGTTGTGGCATGCTTTGATAATCTCCACCACCGTCTTCTGAGCCAGTTCCTTCACCTCGTCCATCAAGCATTGTTAGCTCACCGCGGAAACGGCCTAGAACGACTTCGGTAGAATATCGATCAGCACCTGATTGGTCCTGCCACTTCCTAGTTTGAAGTTGCCCTTCAATAAAAACTTTACTGCCTTTTCGAAGAAACCGTTCTGAGACGTCCACTAAATTTTCGTTGAATATAACAACGCGGTGCCATTCTGTCTGTTCGCGTCGTTCGCCAGACTGCCTGTCTCGCCAACGCTCCGATGTGGCAACTGATAGACGAGCAAATCTGCGGCCATCTTGTGTTTGGGTATATTCTGGATCACGACCAAGATTTCCAACAAGAATAACTTTATTAACGCTGCCAGACATGGGGTTGACTCCAAAGGGTTCAAAACTGAAGAAAAACGCCTAATTCGGTTTTATCGATCACGTTATCATAGTAACTGAGTTGAGTAAGATTCGGCGACCCAAAGTCGTTGGTTTTTTGTCCACAGATTTAAAAGACCATTCGTCGGGTTCAAACCGTATACCTCGATGAAGAGAGAAAAAGACGTTGTAATGAACAAAGCGCCCATTGGGAAAAAAATTATGCAATCACGGGACACTCTGCGAAACATTTCAGTCCGTGGAGCTAGAGAGCATAATTTGAAAGATGTGGACGTGGATCTTCCAAGAGATCAATTGATTGTCATAACCGGACTATCTGGGTCAGGAAAATCTTCTCTTGCTTTCGATACCATTTATGCCGAGGGACAACGCAGATATGTCGAAAGTCTGTCTGCTTACGCTCGCCAATTCTTAGAAATGATGCAAAAACCGGATGTAGACCTTATTGAAGGTCTATCTCCTTCAATATCGATAGAGCAAAAAACAACAAGCCGAAATCCCAGATCGACGGTAGGTACAGTAACTGAAATTTATGACTATATGCGGTTACTTTGGGCTCGGACTGGAATTCCTTATTCGCCTGCAACGGGCCTGCCCATCGAAAGTCAAACAATCAGTCAAATGGCAGACCGGATTATGGCGATGGGAGAAGGAACACGCCTTTACCTTTTGGCCCCAATCGTTCGGGGAAGAAAAGGTGAATTTCGAAAAGAATTAGCCGACCTCGCCCGCCGTGGATTTCAGCGTGTAAAAATAGATGGCGAAGTCGTGCTCATAGAGGATGCACCATTACTCAAGAAAAATTTTAAACACGACATAGATGTTGTGGTTGATAGATTTATTGTTCGAGAGGAGGCGTCAGCGCGTCTAGCAGATAGCCTTGAAACTGCCATTGGATTGACTGACGGTTTGGCAACTGTGGAAAATGCCGATGATGGTACAGCAACAGTGTTTTCAAGTCGCTTTGCTTGCCCCACCTCAGGCTTCACTATCCCCGAAATCGAGCCGAGACTTTTTTCCTTTAATAATCCATTTGGCGCGTGCCCAGTTTGCGATGGAATAGGCACCGAGCAGCATTGTGATGCAGACCTTGTAGTTCCAAATCCTTTGATGTCCATGCGAGATGGAGCAATTGCTCCGTGGGCTTCATCTAATTCGTCATATTATGAGCAAACTCTCGAAGGAATTTGTAAGCACTTCAACGTTGGGATGAAGACGCCCTTCGGCGAGCTACCAAAAAGCGTGAGAGAAGCCATACTTTTTGGATCTGGGGAAGAAGTTATACCAATCAAATATGATGATGGCCTTCGTTCTTACACTGTGAAAAAAACCTTCGAAGGAGTGGTGAATAACCTCGAACGGCGATGGCGTGAAACTGACAGTTCTTGGGTGAGAGAGGAGCTCTCAAAGTTTATGTCAGCGGCAGCGTGTGCAACCTGCAAAGGTAAGCGACTAAAGCCTGAAGCATTAGCCGTAAAAATTGATATGCGAGACATCTCTGAAGTTACGGATTTTTCAGTAGCAAAAGCAAAAGACTGGTTTCTGGAGCTCCCTAAATCTTTATCCCCTAAGCAGCTAGAAATTGGTGAACGTATCCTTAAAGAAATCAATGAGCGACTTGGTTTCTTGGTAGATGTTGGCCTAGGTTATTTAACATTATCCCGTGGTTCTGGAGGTCTGTCTGGAGGTGAAAGTCAACGGATCAGGTTAGCTTCACAGATCGGATCAGGGCTTACTGGAGTACTTTATGTTCTTGACGAGCCCTCTATTGGCCTGCACCAGCGGGATAACGCAAGACTTCTTCAAACACTAAACAGACTGCGAGACTTGGGTAACACTGTAATCGTTGTTGAGCATGACGAGGACGCTATCAGAAGCGCTGACTACGTGGTGGATATGGGACCTCTCGCAGGTGTTCATGGTGGACAAGTAGTAGCTTTTGGCACGCCGCAGGAAGTCATGAACCACCCCGATAGCCTTACTGGACAATACTTGACCGGGGTTAAGCAAATTGCCGTTCCTTCGAAACGGCGTATTGGTGATGGCCGAGTACTAACCATCCGAGGCGCTAGAGGTAACAATCTAAAAAATATTGATGCATCGTTTCCCTTAGGAGTGTTAACCGCTGTAACTGGAGTTTCCGGCGGCGGCAAATCAACTCTTGTAATCGATACCCTATACAAGGCATTAGCTCGCCGAGTAATGAATGCTCGAGCGGCTCCAGAGGGGCACGATCGAATCGATGGAGTAGAGTTTATCGATAAGGTTATTGATATTGATCAATCACCTATAGGGCGGACTCCAAGATCTAACCCGGCCACTTATACAGGCGCCTTTACGCCCATCAGGGACTGGTTCGCTGGCCTTCCCGAAGCAAAAGCACGCGGTTACAAACCAGGCCGTTTTAGTTTTAACGTAAAAGGAGGCCGCTGTGAGGCGTGCCAAGGTGATGGTGTCATCAAAATTGAGATGCACTTCCTGCCTGACGTTTATGTTGAATGCGATGTCTGCAAGGGAAAGCGCTACAACAGAGAAACTCTAGAGGTAAAGTATAACGGACGTTCAATTGCTGATGTTCTTGACCTTACCGTAGAGGAAGGGGTCAAAGAATTCTCTGCTGTACCATCTATTCGAGAAAA
>Ga0255768_10004103_pt1 | contig 14317 bp, 5 predicted proteins | sample 071ome_33_FD_179983 | JGI IMG/M metagenome (GOLD analysis project Ga0255768, IMG submission 179983) | Coastal salt marsh microbial communities from the Groves Creek Marsh, Skidaway Island, Georgia - 071412AT metaG (version 2) | ecosystem: Environmental > Aquatic > Marine > Intertidal zone > Salt...
TGTCGGGAACATATTTAGGCAAAGACTGGTCTCAGTGTAATCAACTTTTTGAACTATACGAAGTTGAAAATAAAAAAGAAACTCTATTTTTTATGAAACTATACGAATCGATATTAGTTTCACATAGAGCAGAAGAATCTGAAAGAAAACGTAAAGCAGAAGAGCGTAAAGCTAAGTCTGCAGGAGGTGGAAAAAATTACACCCATAACGTGCGTGGCTAATGGCAAAAAATAAAGTTTTTATTGACGTAGTTGTAGATGATAAAGGTACTACAAAACGTGTAGCTGTAAATGCGAAAAAGCTTGGGTTAGCCTTAGAAGAGACAGGTAAGTCTGCTCGTACTGCTGATCGAAATATTAAAGGAGCTGCTCAGGCCTCTGCTAATGGAACTAAAAACTTTTCAAAAATGGCACAAGGCATCTCAGGAGGTCTTGTGCCTGCTTATGCAACTTTAGCTGCGAATGTGTTTGCGGTAACAGCAGCTTTTAACTTTTTTAAGTCTGCAGCAGATCTAAGAGTTATACAAGAAAGCCAACAAAATTACGCTAAGTCAACTGGCATTTCTTTATCTCTTTTAACTTCTCGTATCCAAGAAGCAACGGATGGAGTATTAACGTTTCAAGAGGCCGCGCAAGCAGTATCAATTGGTACTGCTTCGGGATTAAATAGTGAACAACTTTCCGGATTAGCGAATGTTGCTAAAAATGCCTCGTTAGCTCTTGGTAGAGATTTAAGCGACTCTTTTGATCGTCTTGTACGGGGTGCCACAAAAGCGGAACCTGAACTTTTAGATGAATTAGGTATTATTCTTCGTTTGGAAACTGCAACCGAAAAGTATGGAACAGCAATTAATAAAAATGCGAAAGATCTTACCGCATATCAAAGAACTCAAGCAGTAGTGAATGAAATTCTTGAACAAGGAAATAAAAAGTTCAATGATCTCGGAGGACAAGTAAATAAAGTAGCAAAACTTGGAAAAGCATTTAATGATTTACTAAAAGACATAAAAGGTGCTCTAAATCCTATTGCAGAGTTTTTTGCTGGAGCATTGGCAAATAACGTACTTGCTCTTGCAGGAGCTTTTACTCTACTAGGACAAGGAGTACTTAAAGCAATTGTACCTGTGGCTCCTGCTTTAGCAGATATTGGAGACGCAGCAGACGATGCAACAAAAAGAGTTCAAGCAGCTCTTCCAGACGAAGGCTCTCGCTCGACCCTTGGAGCAAATATAGGTGAAGGAAAAATAGGCGGTAGAGAAATTGCAGCCCTTGAGCGTAGCACTACTGCAGCTAACTCAAAAGTAATAGATTATAGCAAGACAACTAGAGAAGCTGTTAAACGAGATGTAGCAATTATCAAAGCTCAACATCAAGCAATGATTGCTCAAAATACTTCTGGATGGAAAAGGTGGAAAGCTAGTGCAGCGGCCGAGTTGTATAGCTTGCAAGCTACTCATGGTAAAGTAATGGGAACAATGGCAGCAGGCGTAACTCAGCTTGGAAGACTAGCTACAGGTATTTTGGGAGCTGCAGGCTTAGTTGGGTTACTATTTACGGCTTTAGGAATTATTAGAGAGCTTTTAGAGAAATTAAAAGATCCTGCAATTGTCAAAGCTTTAGGGTTAACAAGAGCAATCAGAGATGCTGCAGCAGAGCAAAATGAAGCAGTAACAGATATATTAGGCGGCCTTGCAACTAAGACAGGAACTGTACAAGAACGAATTGTACAATTATCAAACGCTATCTCGAATTTAGATTTTAGTGGATTTGAAAGATTGGACCTAATTTTAGATGGTATATCTAAAAATACTTTTGCGTCGGCCGGCTCGTATTTGCCAAAAACAGCTTTAGATTTAAGTAATACTAATATAGAACCTTTCATAGAGAGTGTGGAAAACCTTAGAGAGGGTTTAGTGTTACAAATTGCAACATTACAAGCAGCTGGACAAAATACTAGCGGTTTACGAAAAAAATATGAAACATTAACTAATACTTTGTTTGCAGCGCAGGAAAAAATTAGAGAAGTACAAAAAGCTCAAACCACTCCAGATGAGGAAGGATTACGAGATGTATTAGCTGACTTATTAAAGATAACAAGACTTTTACCCGCAGAGCTTGAACAAAGTAGTGTAGGTCTTACGGATCAAGGGGCAGCATTTAAATCTTTAGTAAGGATTGGAGAGGAGTATGCCGATTTTACTAGTTCTTTAGCTCAAACAAATACTCATTTTTCAAGATCTATGCAAATAACAAAAGATGCTATTGATAGTGTAAAAGGCGCATTGGCAGAAGGAAAAGGTACACAAGCATTTTTATCAGTATTTGACGAAGCAGAGGGAGGCGAAGCAATTCTTAGAATACTTGGATCAATAAGTAAAGAGAGAAGAGAATCTATTACTGTTGAAGAAGTTTTAGCAATGCTTCGAGAAAAGAATACTAAACTTTTAGAGTTAGAAAATGATGTACTTCTTCGCCAACAAAAGACTGAAATTTTAAAAGAAAAGGCGATGAGAAATATAACGCCTTTACAAAAAGAACAATTAGATAATGAATTTAAACAGATAAGTATATTAGATGAGATAGCAAAATTAACTTCTGATAGGGCTTTTTACCAAAGTTCAGGTTTAGATATTGGAAGTACTCAAATTAAACAACTTGATTTACAACTTGAACTACTTCGAGAGCAGCTCGAAACAGTTCGTCAACAAAACGATGCATTCCTCGAACTTTCAAACTCAGCAAAAGGCGCGTTTGAAGGGGCAACTCAATCAGGTATTGCCGATTTAATAAAAGGAAACGAAAGCAGCCTAAAAGATGCAATGCTAAAAATAGCACAGGCAACAGTCTCTGCTATTGCAGATACTCTCGCAAAACAAGTTACGGAAGGAATAACTGGTTTTCTTTTTGGAACACCCGAAGATAAAATTAGAAAAGCTCATTCTGAGGGTGCAGATATTGCTTATGAGAGAGTAAAGCAAGGTCATATTGACGGTCTTGCAGCAGGTACTACAACTTCTCCAGGACTAAGTTCTTCTTCTATAGATGCTATGATTAATGATATTGCATCGGGTGGAGGAGTTTCTTCCGGTTCTATAGATAGTATGATTAATGATATTGCGGCAATGAAAGGCGAAGTAACAACTTCTTCAAATGTAGAAAAGCCCGGCCCTTTCAGTACGCTTTTCGGTAACCTAATAGGCAAAAAAACTAATAGAGATGACTCTGCCGCAAGAAGAAGCGACCCTACCTCAATGCCCACTACAGGAGAAGGAGTTTTAGAGGAAGTAGTACTATCCACTGGAGGAGAAGCTACAGGACTTACAAGACTTTTTACAAGTTTTACAGAGAATATGAAAAGTCTTTTTGATGAGGATACTCCTTTTCTAACTGGGCTTACAAATCTTTTTGGAGATCTAGGAAGCGACTTAGGGTCTATTTTTAGCACTTTGACAAAGGATTTAGGGGGTCTTTTTAGCTCTTTGCCTGACTTGCTCGGAAGTATATTACAAGGAATAGGAGGAGGTGCAAGCGGTATATTAGGCGGAATAATGACTTTCTTTGGCTTTGCAAACGGAGGAATTGCAAGAGGCGGATTTAGAGCCGCAGCATATGCAAACGGAGGAATTGCAAGAAGGCCAACCTTGGGGTTAGTAGGGGAAGGAAAATATGATGAAGCAATTGTACCTCTTCCAGACGGAAAATCCATTCCTGTATCCATGGGTAAAGGTGCAGGAATGGGGCAGCAAAATAATGTTACAGTAAATGTAACAGTAGATAGTGAAGGCAATGGAGCACAAAGCTCTCAATCTGATTCGCAAACCGGAGCAAGTTTAGGAAAGATAATAGCTCTGGCAGTGCAGCAAGAGCTTATTAATCAGAAACGAGCGGGAGGGATTCTTAGCCCTCACGGAGCATCATAATGGCAGCACGAGCCTTTAGTTTTAGTATTTTACGAAGTGAAGTACTATCTCTTCTTACATCCAGATTTCCTGCAGATGGCTCTGTAGATGATTATAATTATATTTTAAATAAAAATTTTACAAATTTTAATGGAGTATCTACAGCCGCTATCTCAAGTGCTTCTACAACAGATACTGATAGAACTCCGGGCACTTATAATAATGTTCCACACGCAGATAATGCAAATCAAGGTAGTGGTGCTACATTTAATATTAGAATAAATAGTGATGGTACGGCAACTCTTTTGGCAGTAAATGCTTCGGGATCAGGATACAGTGTTACAGGCGGAACAGCTTCAAAGCGCTTAACTATTTCTAATTCTGTTCTTGGAGGAGGAACAGAATTAACAGGGATAACTGTTTCAAATGAAGGAACTAATACTGATTATGCTGGAACATATACTGTAACTCAAGGTAAAGAGTTTGATACGGCAAACGATCAATTTGTTAATAATGCTTCTCAAAACTATTTTAGGTCTGCAACTAGTGGAACCGCAAATATTATTGCCTGGGACTCAACAGAATCTGCTTGGTATATTATACCGAGTGTAGATCAAAGTGATTTTAGTTACACTGCTGATACAGAAATTGAAGTTTCTGATTGGGGTTCTAGCGCTACAAATCCTGCGGGAGCTTCAAGTGTGTATGGAACGACTACAACTACAACAACTTCTGCAGATGATGTTTTACTAGACGTTAGTAGTATATTATCAGACCCCTCTGCAGAAATAGTTTTTGGAAGAAATATTACAAGAAATCCTACTCATAGAACTCTGACTGCAAAATTTGGCGACGGATATGAGCAAAGAGTTTTAGATGGTATAAATTCTAAAGATGAAACTTTTAGCGTAAATTTTGCAAATAGAGACTGGTCAGAAATTGAAGTTATAGCCGCTTTTTTAGATGCAAAAGCCGCTAGATCTTTTAATATTACATTACAAAGAGAAACTTTTAAAGTAGTTTGTGATAAATATAGTATTACTTATAATCAAGTAGATATTCATTCTTTAAATGCAACTTTTAGACGAGTTTATGAACCATGACAGACATAATTGATTCAGTACAGCTTCTTGATACTGGAGAGGCATTAATAGAACTTTTTGAAGTCACTCTGCCTGGGTACTCAGATAGTGATATAGACGGGCATTTTTATTTATTTAATGGAGGAGAAAAAGAAGGTGCCCAAATTGTTTTTAATGGTGATACCTATTCTTCTATTCCAATAAATTTAACAGGAGTAGAAATTGCTTCTACCGGAGCTATGACTAGACCCTCTCTAACTGTTGCAAATATTCCTCTTTTATCTAAAACATTAGATTCTTCAGAAACTGTTTTAGAAAATATAAGAAAAAATGCTGTAAGCTTATCTATAACCGGAGCAACTCAAGCTAATCCTGTCGTTATTACAACGGCTGCGCCCCACGAACTATCCAATGGAAGTCCTATAAAGATAACAGGCGTAGATGGAATGATACAATTAAATGATAATGCTTTCTATGTAGATGTAAAAACTTCGACAACTCTTGCTTTATATTCTAACTCTGCTTTAACTACTTCAATAGATGGTACTAACTATTCAGCCTATACTTCAGGAGGATTTTTAGATTTTGGTACACTAGATTTTCCCTTTGAAACAAATGATGAATTAATTGGTACAAGAGTAATTTACAGAAGAACTTTTGAAAGCCATTTAGGATCTGGGACTAATAATCCTCAATTTCCTCCTCAAGTATATTATATTGATAGAATTAATTCAGAACATAATATACTTGTAACGTTTGAGCTAGCTTCTCCTATGGATGTAGAAGGAGCAAAATTACCTGCGAGAAATGTTATTGGTCAGTATTGTGTTTGGAAGTATCAAGGAAGAGCAGAGGGGCTTGGGGGTGGCTGTATGTGGCCGAAAGAAGGTTCAAGGCAGCACGCATTTTTTAGAGCAGACGATACTCCTATTTTAGGGACTATAAATGAATGGGACTCTGGAAATTCTCAGCATACTGCAGGAGACATTGTTAAAACTACTACTTCCGGTGATGTTGAAATATGGGAAGCTTTATTTGATAATAATGGAAAAAGCCCCTTACACTACAGAAAATACTGGAAACGTATAGATCTTTGTGGTAAAACTTTAAATTCTTGTAAAGTAAGATTTCAAGGATATATTAAAGATGTGTCTGCAGTATCGTATGCTTCATCCTCTGTGTTATCAACAGCATCCTCTCACAATTTTTCTGTAGGGGACATAGTTACTGTTAGTTTAAACCCTTCAAGCAGCAGTTTAGCTAAGGCTTTTACTTTTGTAGGTACACAAGCTATAACCGCAGTTTCAAATACAAGTCCTAATTTTAATATAACTATAGATGCGGCGAATACTTCTTCTTATAAAACAGATATTACTGATATAGAATGGGACGGTAGTGAAACCACAATTACAGGCACAGATCTTAGCAGTTTCCTTTCCGGAGACCCAGTTATTATTAGAGATATAGAAGCAAATTGGGACAGTGTAGAAAATACTATATACTATTTAAAGGAAACGTCAGGAACTTATTCTCTTTACACAGATTCAGAGCTAACTACTGTTCTAGATACTAGTGCTCTTACTGCATATGATTCTAGTAATCCTACAGGAACGATTGAAGTTACATTTACATCCGGAATTATAGAAAAAGCAAAACAGCAAAATGTAATTCTACCTTTTGGCGGGTTCCCAGGAGCAAAGAAATTTAAATGATCAAATTAATACAAAATCACTTTGAAAAAGAGTACCCAAAGGAAGGATGTGGAGTTATAGGAATTGTAAAAGGTAAAAAGCAATGGTTTCCTTGTGAAAACCTAGCAAAAGACACGGAAAATTTTATTATGTCTTCTTCAGAGTACTTAAGTATAAAACAACGTGCAGATATTTTTGCAATTGTACATAGTCATCCTGATGCCTCCAATGAAGCTTCTCAGCATGATATAGATTGTTGTAATGCTTTAGGGGTTCCTTACTATATATTTAGTTTCCCTGATATGGAATTAAATATTATAGAGCCTACAAAAAGAGCATACCCCTTAATAGGTAGAGAGTATGAGTTTGGAGTAAAAGACTGTTTTGAAGCAGTAAGAGATTACCTTAAACTACAGAATATAGAAATTCCTGCAAGAATTCCTTTTGAAGATAACTGGTGGGATCGAGATTTAAACTATTTTACAGATGAAATGGCAGAAAAATGGAAAGGAAAAAAAGTGAATCTTCAAGAATTAGAAAAAAATGATGTTCTTATATTTAAAGTTAAACATGAAGTTCCCGACCATTGTGGAGTATTTTTAGGAAATGATGTATTTTTTCATCATGCTGAAAATCGTCTTTCTTGTCGAGAAAATTTATATCCGTTTTGGGTGGAATATTTAATAGGGGCTTATAGATATGCTTCGTAAAGTTTATTTAGAAGGCGAAATAGGCGATAAGTTTGGTCATGAGTTTGACATGAGTGTTTCTTCTTTTGGAGAGGCTGTTGCTTGTTTTGAAGCAAATTTTGATAACTTTAGACAATACTTAATGGACTCTCAGGATAAGGGTATAGGATTTATTTGTTCAATAGAAGGTAAGCCCGTAGAAGTAGAAGAAGATCTTTTACTCCAATATCCAGAGGGAAGCCTAACTATTCAAGCAGTTCCTTTAGGATCTAAATCAGGAATTGGAAAAATTATTGTAGGAATTGTTCTTATCGCTTTAGCAGTAATTACTCAGCAGTACTATCTTGCGCAGCTTGCTCTTGGACCTCCCACCGCTTTTGTCGCTTTATTGCCAAAAATCGCATTAGGTCTTGTAATGCTTGGCTCAAATCTTATACTGACTGGGATACAGCAAATAATGTCGCCAGATCCTTCGGTAGACAATCAACAAGACGAAAGTTATTTATTTCAAGGCTCCTCACACACTATTATAGAAGGTGATCCCGTTCCTATTTTATACGGACAGTTAAGAGTTCCCGGGCGTCCCATATCTTTTGAAATTAAAAATCAAAATCGTTCATTTGTAGATTATGCACAGGATGGATATGACTTTACAGCCCCTTCTCAGCCAGGAGACACAAATCAGCCGAATACGGGGCCCTCATACGATGAAGAACCCGTTAGAGATACAGACGGCTTTGCATATTAGGAGAAGTAATAAATGAGTATTGGATCCACAAAACAATATATAGGCATAGTAGATATGATTTGCGAGGGCCCTATTCAAGGCTTAGTAAATGCAAAAAACTCTGTTTATATAAATGATATTCCATTTGAGACCTCAAATGTTGTAGGTACATTAACTAGTACAAATAGTACTAATTTTTCTACACCTTTAGTTAATATTCCTGCAAATAGTACAGCGGCTACAATTGTAGAGAATACCTATGAAGCAAAAGACTCTGATATCGGAAAATATGTTGTTATTTCTGTAAAAAAGTGTGCAGTAACTTTAACTATAAGTACTTCATCATGGCCCGCAGTTGTTACTTTTGTAAACATGACGGGAACAGGGGGTGCAAATACATTAGATAGTGACTTTACAACCTTAGGAGATACTGATAGTTATATAGTATTAGAAAGTGCGGCGGGAGTTAGACATACTGTAGATGCTAAATTTTATGGGGCGGGGGGAGATCAACCTGCCGGCGGTATTGCTGGTCTTAGTGTTTCTGTGGACATATATAATAATACTTTTATAAATAATAGTTCTTGGACAGCAACACTTGTGGTTGCAAGAAAAATACAATCTTTAAGTGTTGATAATAATGGAGCAGATGTACTAAATTTAGAAAATTCAGTAAGTTCTACTGCTTTAACAAATGCGTCTTTTTATATAGAGGGTGCAAGAGTTATAGACACTTCAGCGTCCACTAGTTCTGAAGATACAACCGCAAAAGTTGAGGGCTCAACTCTACAGTTTAGAACAGGAGAATTGGGACAGCCACCAATTCAACAAGTTCATGGTGTATCAGGTGGAGTAACAGTAACAGGCGCAGGTGCTGGAAAAGCTATAAGGCAAGTGGCCTCAGGGTATGGGTTTACAGCCTTAGATACCTACGGGTATCCTGATACAGTAACTTACACGGATGCTTCAGAACCTCCCTTTGAAATTAGTTCTAGTGGAGGAAGTGCTCCAAACTTTAATTTAACTGCAGCTCAACGAAGAGAAGTAGATGAGGTAGTGATTAGAATTAACTATCCTCAGCTAATTACTTATAATAATAAAGGGGGCGATAAAGAGTCTGCTAGTGCTCACTATGTATTTCAGGTTGCTTTAAGTCAGGACGGAGGCGCTACTTTTGGTTCTTGGAAAACTTTATTTAGCCAGTCTGGGGGTAAAGTTGTACATACAGCAAGAACAACTGCTCCTATATCGTTTGATCATACTATAGGTCTTGCTAGATTTCGACCTTTTGATGATTTTAAAATAAGAATAATTCGTTTGACAAGAGACTTAGGTCTTCCTGTATGGACAAACGGTACAAACGGAGGTAGAACAGATAAAGACGAGTGGAGCCTTCAAGCTTCTGCGTCTATAAGTGGTGCGGATCTTCAAGCAACAATCAAAGATAATTTTAGCTATCCTTTTACTGCGCACGCTGCAATTAGTTTTTCTTCAAAAACTTATAATAGCTTACCTAGTAGAAGTTATCTATTACGAGGCTTAAAAGTAAGAATACCAAGTTCATACACCCCGAGAGAATACACAGAAGATGGCATAGCTAGATACGATACTTTTTGGGATGGAGATTTTAAAAAAGAAGGTGATAAATATTTATTATACTATACAGATAATCCTGCTTGGGTTTTTTATGATATAGTTTCAAATAATCGTTATGGTGCGGGAAAATGGATTGATAGTAATTTTATAAATAAATTTGCACTATATAGAATAGCCAAATACTGTGATGAGTTAGTTGAAGATGGAAGTATGTATTCCCTCTCGGGTACTAATCGTTTAGTAGAAGGAAACTTTTATAAAATTAAAGAAGTTGGTAATACTAGTTGGACAAGTGCGGGAGCAAATAGTAATGAAGTTGGTATAATTTTCAAAGCAACTAGTAATTTTTTAATTGATAAAGTTGGAAAGGTTGCTGGATTAGAGCCAAGATTTCGCGCAAATATATTTTTAACTAAATCTACTGACGTATATAAAGTTTTAAAAGACATGGCCAGTGTTTTTACTGGAATGTTATACTGGCTAGATGGTAAAATTACTCCTGTGCAAGACGTACCGGGAGATCCTGTTTATACTTTTTCAAAAGCAAATGTTATTGATGGAGTATTCAATTATGAAAGTACTGGTCGTAAAACTCGTGCAAATCAAGTTGTAGTTACTTGGAATGATCCAAAAGCTAACTATGAACCTGTTCCACTAATAGTAGAAGATCAAGAGGATATTGTTAAAAGTAAACGATTGGTAACTGAAAATGCTGTTGCTATGGGAGCTACATCAGAGGGGCAGGCAAAAAGATATGGCAGATGGAAGCTTTGGACCGCTCAGAATCAAAAAGAAGTAGTTAGTTTTAAAACAGGATTACAGGGTGGATTTATTCGCCCGGGGGATGTTATTAATGTTCAAGATAGAGATCGATATGGAGTAGACTATAGCGGCTTAATAAAAGAAACTCAAAGTAGTACAGAAATTCTGTTAGACCGAGAAATTACAAATATTACTAATGGAGCTACGTGGACAATTAGTACTCTTGTAACTAAACCAGCTGCTTTTTATACTGGTGTTGAACCTATACGAATAGACGCAAATGGTCATAAAGTAACAACTGGAGGAACTTTATACCAGCGAGGAGACAGATTTACAGGAAAGTTTTTCGTACCTCCGGATAGAGACAACATTGAAACAGGAACTCTTACTTCCGCTACTGGAATGCGGGCTTGGTTGGCGGAATCTACAAGTGGTTCAGACGACATATATGATGTTAGTTCCGAAACTGCAGAAACTCTTGTATCAAATGCGCACATATTAGTAAAAAATGATGATGCTTTTTCTGACGATATTGAAGGAAACTCCTTTACTTCTACAGGGAGTCTTTCTAACAGTGCTACTGGCGTTTATAGTCCAGAAATATTACCCTTAGAATGGGCTCCGCATACTTTTATAGTTACAAAAGATGTTAATCTTACTAGTGGCACTCCTGATTTTACAACAGTGGGGGGATTAACCAAAGTAACTGTTAGTTCTGCATATTCAACTTTTGAGCTACCTGTTGCGGGCACAGTATGGGCTCTTCAATCTTCTGATGCAGAAGGTACAAATATTCTTGGCTCGAAAAAAGAATACAGAGTTTTAGGTATTGTATTAGAAGATGAAAAAAATCAATATTCAATTTCTGCAGTAGAGCATTACAACGCAAAGTATGATGCAGTAGATATTGACTATGCTCTAGGAGCTACTCCTAGTAATGTTTTTCCTATTATTGAAGACCCAGATGAAGATGTTCCTGCTCCTGGAAATATTTATATTGTACTAGAGACAGACTCAACAAAACCTGGAGAAGAAATAAGACTGGAATGGACTAAGCCAGTGGAGACTTATACAAACAGTCTTGGAAATCTTAAAACTCGAGACTATTCTTTCTTTAGTGAGTATGAGCTTCACCACAATATTCCTGACATTGAGTCCCCTATAAGAACAACTACAAACTATCATAGTTTTGTAAGAGTTCCTGATGGTTACTATACATTTAGGGTACGTACCGTATCAAGAAAGCAAAATTACTCTGACTTTATTGCGACAGAATATCTTGTGGATGACCCTTTTGCAACCGATGTTCCTAGAGTAGTAGGAGGAATACCAAAAGGATTAATTGCGAATAGTACTTTTTATAAGGTAGCCGGGTCTAATTCTTTAGACTATGACTCTTTGTATAGGTTGGAATGGGAAAGTTCTACTCCTATAGGTCACTCTATTGGAAGTGAGTTTACTTTAAGCTCTGCTAATACTGCAGCAATTAGTGTCTCTCTAAATGATATTCCCTTATATGGATTAGTAAACAATGGATTTCCTCGTGCAGAATATTCGCCGAGTACTTATCCTGCAGATAGAGGAGTAGATGGAACCGAACCAGATTCAACTTGGCACTACTTGCTTTTTGATGGCGGTAACTGTACTCTTGCTCACTGGAATACTACTACTCTTGACGGGCTGCCCTTTATGCAAAAAATTCCAGAATTGGGAGACGAAGGAATTAATTTCCTGGAATGGATTAGCATTTCTGGGTATAGAGGAGCTTCCCAATCTTGGACATCAGCAGGAACTATGTACAGTCTTACTGGTGGAACAAATAAACTAAAGGGAAATGGAACTCTTTGGAATACAAGTACAAGCTCACAACATTTATTACCTCGAGATATTATTCACTTTGATGGTATTGGAAGTGATGGAAAGGGCTTTGCGCATTTTAAAATAGATGATCTTTCTCTTTTAAGCTCAAAACAAACACTAGAACTTGATCTTCGTGCTTACTTTGAAGAAGCAGGTGGAGACCTTGCGGCTAAGAATATTAATATAAAAGATACCCTTTATTGGCAAGATGGAGATATAGTAAGTTTTGAAAGGGTAAAATTAAGTAATGGAGCAGATAGTCCTATAAATGGAAAAAATTATTATATACACGTAGACTATCATGATGGACTAAATCCTTCGGAGTATAATAGAGCTCTTCTATATAAAACATATGAGGCAGCTGTTAATCCCGATAGTATAGAAGAGTTGGCGGGTACTTTCACGGCACAAGAAACTTATACTATTCTTACTGTAGGAAATACTTCATGGAGTGCAATAGGGGGTCCATCAAGTCCAAGCCCAGGAGATACTTTTACTGCTACTGGGCCAGGTTCTGGTACTGGAGTAGCAATAGCTTCTAAACACTTAGTATCTTCTTCTGATCTTGGAGGAACTTTTGAAGACTACACCGGATATGTGTATAGAACTAAAATTAAAGCAGCAAAAGTAACCGCAGTATTAGACGACACTACAGTACTTCTTGATAGAAGTTTTGAAACAGATATTACTTCAAGAACTATTTATAGACTTACTTATAGGCCTGGATATAATAATGATGCCGTATTTGGAAGAGTTAAGTGGAGCGGTTATGATAACTCTGCAGGTGCGCATCAATTTATTTTAGACAAGTTTATTACCGTAGATCCTGGATTAGTTGTACAAGGCCTTCAAGTTCTTGTGACTCCTTCGACTTCTGTTCTTCAGTATAATGCGGATGGCACTACTCAGACTACCAATGTAAATGGGGATATAACAGCTAGAATTGATGCGATCGGATTTAAAAATCCACAATTTAGAATTGTAGAAGTAGAGGGCGGGGGCACTGGAGTAGATAGAAGTGACTACACGGCGACTTGGAATAATCCAACAAATACTGGAGGATTCTTTTATAGTGAAGTTATAGCAACAGGAGCTAACCCGAACGAATCTGATAATATACCTTTTGAAGAAGGCGAACCTCTTGTAATTACAGCGGAAGTAAGAGAGTCAAAAGCAATAGATATTAATGCTTTTGGTACTGGTCAGATTACAAAAGTAACTTCAGGGTCAGATGGACTTGATGGTAAAACAGTTCATTTAACCTCTGAAGATTATAGCATTATTTACGACGAAAGCGGTGCAAATCCTTCATTAAACGGAACAGATACTACAATAACACTTACTGCGGAAGCTAATAACTTTACAAATCCGCAATTTAAATGGACAGCTATAGAAAGTTTTGCTGATGATACTAGTTTTACTTTTAGTGATAGCGGGGGAAGTTATGCTTGGGGCACGTTCAAAGAGAATGACTCAGGTACTGGAAATGACTTTATTTCAACCGCTACTATTGCTTTACCAAGTACTTATCTAGGTAATTGGAACAATACTAAGCTACAAAAACAGTTTACAGTAAAAGTAGAAGTTGCTGAAGAAGATGATCCAACTACAGTAGTAGAAGCATTCGATGAAGTATCTATTATCGGAGTTCACGCAGGGAACGGAGGAAAGTGGGTAATTCTTAGTAATCCTAGCCATACTGTTGTTACCGATGGTGCTGGAAGTATAGACGCTGCCTATAATTCAAATACAAATGAAGTGGGATTCGCAACAGCAGAAAATTCAGGAACAACTATAGAGGTTGGAAGAGGCGATAAAATTCTTTCTCCTTACACTGTTACTGTTAATGGAGAGACAGAGCAAGGAAGCGAAACTGATTGGAATGATCTTTCCTACGACGAAAAAGAGAATAAATATTTTATAAAATATACTGAAAACTCTGACGGTTACTTTAATAAAGGTGATGTAAGTTTTAATGGTAATTTAACAGTTCTTGGAGATCATGAGTTTTC
>Ga0255768_10004104_pt1 | contig 14313 bp, 18 predicted proteins | sample 071ome_33_FD_179983 | JGI IMG/M metagenome (GOLD analysis project Ga0255768, IMG submission 179983) | Coastal salt marsh microbial communities from the Groves Creek Marsh, Skidaway Island, Georgia - 071412AT metaG (version 2) | ecosystem: Environmental > Aquatic > Marine > Intertidal zone >...
CCCGACCCGGCGACGACGACCCGGGCGCCATCGCGCTGATGCATCGGCTGGCCGAAAACAGCCGCAAGCGATGGCCTGACTGGGCGCAGCCGGCGGCGAAGGTCGGAATTTCCGCCAAGGCCGCCGGGTAGCACCCGCCTACCCACTCGCGACCGGACAGGAAAGGGAGCCATGTCGCTCGACATCGAATTCTGGGCCGACCCTGCTTGACCGTGGTGTTGGGTGACGGCCCGTTGGGTCGTCGATGAGGTCAAGGACCAGCGTGATCTGGAGATCACCTGGCAGCCGTTCAGCCTGCTGTTGAAGAACCAGCCGGCCGAAGGCACCCCGTACTACGACGGCGTGCTCCGGACGTACAAGATGCTCCGCGTCATGGAGTCCGTCCGAGCCACGGAGGGCAACGACGGCGTGTTCGCGCTGTACTGGGAACTCGGCGCGCGCATCCACCACGACAAGGATCGCGAGTTCGACATCGCCGATGCACTCGAAGCGGCGGGCCTTCCGGCGACGCATGCCGAGGCCTTCGAGGACGAACGCTTCGACACCGAGATCCGAAGCAGGCACGACGCTGGCCTCGCGCTCACGGGTGACGATGTCGGCACCCCCATCATCGCCATGGACACCCCCGGCGGCCGCCAGGGCATCTTCGGTCCGGTCATCACGGCCGTCCCGAATTCCGAAGATTCCCTGCGGCTCTGGGACGGTATGGTCGCCATGATGAGCGTCGACGGCTTCTGGGAACTCAAGCGCACCCGGACGCGTCGCCCCGAGTTTCCGGCCCGGCCCGAATGAGCGCCGACACCCCGCCGACCGAAACCGGCGGCAATCTTCCTCCCGTCGAGGAGGCGTCGATCTACCACCTGCTCAAGCCCGAGGTGCTGGAGCACGGTGACGGGCGCGCCGTTCTGCGTTTCACCCCGGAACCGATCTGGACGATCGGCGCCGGCGTGGTGCAGGGCGGCATCGTCACCGCCATGCTCGATATGGCGATGGCGTTCGCCTCCAACGGACTCTCGACGGCGACCATCACCGTCGACATCCTGCGGCCGGCCACCGGTCGGCTCACCGCCACCGGCGAGGTCACGAAGTTAGGGCGCCGTCTCCTGTTCGCTACCGGCGAATTGCACGACGACGACGGTCGGCTTGTCGCTCGGGGCAACCAGACAGCGATTCCGCCGGGCTGATCAGACCACGCCGGCGAGTACGGACACCTACAGCACGTCGTCGAGCACGGTGCAGGCCCGGGCAATGTCGTCGCTGGAGTTGTAGTGCACCGCCGACACGCGTACCACGCCGTCATCGATGTCGAGACCGAGCGAACCGACAAGTCGATGCGCGTAGAAATTGCCGTGGCCACAGGAGACCTTGGCCGCGATCAGCGCGTCGTAGATCGACGCCGATGTCGTGCCCGGCACATGGAAGGCGACCGTCGGAGCCCGAACGGCGTGGTCGGCGGTCGGCGCACCGACGAGACGTGCCCGGTCGTGGGCGATCAGCATCTCGACAAGCGGAGTCGTGATCTCGGCCTCATGGACCGCAAAGGCGTCAAAGAGTGAGGCGACCCGATCCCGTCGGGTGGTTCCCTCGATGCCGTGATGGGCGACCAGGGTGTCGTAGTAGTCGGCGATGCCTGCGACCGAACCGATCGCTGCGTGATCGGGGCCGGCTGGGGTCAGCCACCCCTCCGGCGTCGTGTCCTTGAAGTAGTGGCCTTGGTTGGTCATCTGCTCGAGCAACGAACGGCGGGTGTACATGAGCCCGACGTGAGGTCCGTACGTCTTGTACGTCGAGTACAGGTAGACGTCGCAGTCGAGCGCGGCGACGTCGGGAAGGCCGTGCGGTGCATAGGACACGCCATCGACCACGATGTGCCCGCCCGCTGCGTGCACGCGATCGGCGAGTGCCCGGATCGGATTGATGGTGGCGGCGATGTTCGACGCGTGGGTGACGGCAAGAAGACGGGTTCGATCGGTGATCAGTTCGTCGAGGTCGGCGGGATCGAGCAGGCCGGTCTCAGGGTCAACCGCCCATTCCTTCACGACGATGCCCGTGTCGGCGAGACGTCTCCATGCGCCCTGATTGGCCTCGTGATCCTGCCCAGTGACGATGATCTCGTCACCGTCGTCCCACATCGGCCGCATGGCCTTGGCCAGCACATAGGTGTTCTGACTGGTCGACGGACCGAAATGGATCTCGCCCTCGCCGGCCGCGAAGAGCTCAGCCATCACCGCACGCGAGCGATCCATCGCCTCGGTGGCAACAACCGACGGGCCGAAGTCCCAGTTGGGCTGGCATTTGGCGTGGGCGAACAGATCGGCGAGAAGATCGACGACCTGACTCGGGCAGTAACTGCCGCCGGCGTTCTCCAGGTGCGCCCACTGCCCCATCTCGGGGTGCGCAAAGGCCGGGAACTGAGCCCGGACGAAATCGAGATCGAGGGTCGTCATGCGGGCACGCTAGCCCGCACCCGTCGGGTCAGGAGGCGAGTGCCTGGTCGGTGCAGCCGCCCTGGCCGGTGAGCAGGGCGCGGATGTCGGCGGGGATGTCCTCGGGGTTGTCCCGCAGGGTCGACTCGAGTTCCTTGAAGGCCGCGAAGTCACGCCCCGAATCGGCAGCAGCAGCTGCGTCGGTGAGCTGGTTGGAACCGTCGATCTCGCCACCGAAGTACTCGACGATCTCGACGAAGGCACACTCGCAGTACGTCGCGACCTGGTCAAGGTTCAACTCGACCTCGGCGCCCTCGGTGTTGGCTTCCGTGCACGCCCGGATGAAGTTTGGGCGGAGGTTGCCGTCGTCTTCGGCCTCGGCCCACGACTGCGGGTCATTGGAGGAGCCACAGGCGCTCGCGAACACGAGCACGCTGAAAAGCATCGCAAAGATGGTGAGGGATCGCTTCGTCGTTCGCATGACGAGACGAGGGTAGCGGCGAGTGTCGCCCGGGCTGCGCCGCCGTGCCGAAAATGGTGGTGACGCTGACTAGCTGGTCCCGAGCTCTCGGGCCCGAGCGAAGACCGAATCGAGCATTTCTTCGGTGAGTCGGCCGGTGAAGGTGTTCTGCTGGCTCACGTGGAAACTGCACAGCAGGGTTTTGCCATCGTCGAGTGGCACCTCCACGCCGTGGCCGAACTTGGGTCGAGGCCGAACGCCGAGTTCCTGGCATGCCACCTGATACCCGAAACCACCCAGCACGACGATCACTTTCAGGTTGGTGAGCGCCTCGAGCTCCCGCTGAAAGAAGGGACGACAGGTGTCGCGCTCGACCGTGGTCGGCTTGTTCTCCGGTGGGGCGCATTTGACCGGCGACGTGATCCACGCACCGTCCATCTCGAGCCCGTCATCGACGCTCACCGAGTTGGGCTGGTTCGCATACCCGGCGCGGTGCAGCGCCCGGTAGAGCCAGTCGCCTGAGCGATCGCCGGTGAACATCCGCCCGGTGCGGTTTGCGCCATGCGCCGCCGGTGCCAGTCCGACGACGAGCAGGTGAGCAGCGGGATCACCGAAGCCGGGTACGCCCCGTGCCCAGTAGTCGTGGTCCTCGTAGGCCTTGCGTTTTTCCCGCCCGATCTGTTCGCGCCACTCGACCAGTCGAGGACACGCACGACACGCACCGACCTCCTCGGCCAACGCTCGGAGTTCGGCGGCGGGTTCTCGCTGACGGTAGGCCACGGGCGCAGGCTACGTTGACCAGTCGATGGCACGTCGCTCCACTCCCCCCAAACCCACCCTCGTCTTGTTCGTCCGCCACGGTCAGACCCCGACCACCGGCGCCTCTCTGCCAGGCCGGGCCCCGAACCTGCACCTCGCCGACACGGGCGTGGCCCAAGCCGAGGCCGCCGCGGCGCGTATCGCTGCGTTGAAGCACGTCGCGGCGATCTACGCGTCGCCGATGGAGCGCACCCGAGAGACCGCGGCACCGATCGCAAGAGCCCGCAAGCTGCGCGTCCGTCAAGCGAAAGGCTTGATCGAGTGCGACTTCGGCGAATGGACCGGAAAGAAGCTGGCGGACCTCCGCAAACTCGACGCCTGGAAGACCGTGCAGCGCTATCCCAGCGGCTTCCGATTCCCGGGCGGCGAGTCGTTCGCAGAGATGCAGTCACGCGCCGTCGACACCACCCACGAACTCGTTGCCGCCCACCCCGGCGAGACCATCGTCGCCGTCTCCCATGCCGACGTGATCAAGGCGATCGTCGCCGCCGCCACCGGCACCCACCTGGATCTCTTCCAGCGCATCGTGGTGTCGCCGTGCTCGATCACCGCGATCCTCTACAGCCCCGAGGGGCCGGTCGTCCTGACGGTCAACTCCACCGGTGACGACCTCGCCACCCTCGCGCCCTCATGAACGAATCCTTTTCCTTCGACGACCTTGAGTTCTTCACGGTCGGCACGCTCGGCCCACGGGGTGAGCGGGTCTTCTACCTACAGGGACGTGGCGACGGGCGATTGGTGTCGCTCCGACTTGAGAAGCAGCAGGTGGCGAGCCTCGCCGACTACCTGACGCAGGTGCTCGATGACCTTCCCGAGGCCTCGATCGGCCCACTCCCTTCGGATCTGAGCCTGCGCGAACCGGTCGTTGCGGCGTGGACGGTCGGGGCAATCGGCATCGCGTACTCCGCCGACGACGACCGACTCGTGATCCTTGCGGAGGAAATGACCGACGACGACAACGACGATCCTGCCCAGGCTCGCTTCACGCTGTGTCGTGAGCAGGTCGTCGGCCTCATCGACCGGGCCCGCGACGTCGTGTCGGCGGGCCGACCCCCGTGTCCGTACTGCGGCAGCCCGCTCCAGCCCCGCAACGGGGACTGGTGCGCCTGCTCCAACTGACACCGTGGCCGCACCAAACGCCGACGAGGAGTCGCCGTTCCTCTCCCGTGACCCCATCGCCACCGACCGGGCACTCGGCCTGCTCACGGAAGGCGAGGTCGAGCTCGTCGGTCGCATGCCGTACTCGAGCAACGCAACCTTTCTCGTCGACATCGAGCACGGCGGCCTCCGGGCCCAAGGCATCTACAAGCCGCTGCGAGGCGAGTCACCCCTGTGGGATTTCCCCGACGGCCTCTACAAGCGCGAGATCGCAGCGTTCGTCACGAGCGAAGCGCTCGGTTGGGATCTTGTCCCGCCCACCGTCGAACGCGAGCTCGTCCACGGTGTCGGCTCACTCCAACTCTTCATGCCGTGCGTGTTCGAGGAGCACTACTACACACTCCATGAGGAATCCGATCGCTACGACGATGAGTTCCGCAGGATCTGCGCCTTCGACATCGTGATCAACAACACCGACCGTAAGGCCGGCCACTGTGTGCTGGGTGTCGATGACAAGATCTGGGCCATCGACCACGGTGTCGCATTCCATCAGGAGTTCAAGCTCCGAACGGTGCTCTGGGACTTCGTCGACGAGGACATTCCCGACGCGTGGTGCGACGACCTCTGGCGCCTCGTCGACCATCCTCCGGCGCAGTTCGAGGATCTGCTGAATCCGTTCGAGCGAGACGCCGTGACGACCCGGACAACCGCACTCGGCACCGCCCGGCGTTTCCCCCGAGACGACACCGGGGGACGTCGCTATCCCTGGCCATTGGTCTGACCTCCCGCCGACGATGCAGGCTTGGGATCGCTGAACTTTCGGCGATCTTCCCGCTCGCTCAAGAAAAGTCCAAAAAGCACCCTGCACAACCCGGCACCGAAAAATCAGGTGTGCTATCTTAGGAAGATCACGTCGCCTCCTCGGAATCCCGAGCGGGGCGATTTCCCGTTTTCGGGCCACTGCGCACTAGGCCGACGTGCACCTGCGTCGAAAACGACGAACCCCCGGCCGAGGCCGGGGGTTCGGTTAATCAGCAGAAGGCTGGTGTCAGCGAGACTTGAGCGCCTCGATGAGGGCCGGCATCACCTTGTGGACGTCGCCCACGATGCCGAGGTCGGCGACGGCGAAGATCGGCGCCTCCGGATCCTTGTTGATGGCGATGATGTTCTTGGAGCCCTTCATGCCGACAAGGTGCTGCGTTGCACCAGAGATACCGGCAGCGATGTAGACGGTGGGCTTCACGACCTTGCCGGTCTGGCCGACCTGCATCGAGTAGGGCACCCAGCCGGCATCGACGATCGCACGACTCGCGCCAGCGGCGCCGCCAACGGCGGACGCCAGTTCGTCGACGAGCGAGAACGCATCGGCCTCGCCCAAGCCACGACCACCGGAGACCACGATGGCCGCCTCGTCGAGCTTCGGGCCGTCGGACTCTTCGACATGGCTGTTGGTCACCTTGGCCGCTCCGACCGCGCCGAGATCCGGCACATCGAGATCCTCGGTGTCGGCCTCAGCCCCACCGACGCCCTCGGCCTCGAACGACTTCGGACGGATGAGGAAGATCCCCGGCTTGCCCGACGTGTTCTTGGTACGGACATCGGTGACGCCGCCGAACACCGGCTCGGAACCGATGAGTTCGTCGCCGTCGGCCTCAAGAGCCACACAGTTGGTGATGACACCGGTATCGAGCTTCACCGACAAACGAGCGGCGACATCGCGCCCGTCCTGGGTGGTGCCCAGCAAGAACGCATCAGGAGCGTCAACGACGCCTTCCTCGATGGCGTTGGCGACGGCTGCGGCGACAGCGACACCCTGCAGGCCACCGTCGAGGTCGCCCGTGCTGTAGACGGTCTCGGCTCCGTGCTCGCCGAGCTCCTCGGCGTAGTCGTCGCCGTCGCCCGCCATGAACACCTCGACGGTGTCGGCCAGCTCACGAGCCGCAGCGAGCATCTCGAGCGTGATGGAGGCAACGGCATCGCCGTTCGCCTCACCGAAAACCCAGATCTTGTCGAGTCCCATGATCAGTGCCTCCTAGAGAACCTTGAGATCGTCGAGGAAAGCGACGATGCGCTCGTAGGCGTCGCCCTCGTCCTCGATGACTTCGCCGGCCTCGCGAGCGGGGGCATCGGCGATCGAAACGATTTCCTGACCGGCGCCGGCCCAACCGACCGAACCGGCGTCGATGCCAAGACCGCCGAGGTCGAGCTCGTCGACCGGCTTGGACTTGGCCGCCATGATGCCCTTGAACGACGGGTAGCGGGGCTCGACCACACCGGCGGTCACGGAGACCAGTGCCGGCAGCGGACACTCGACTTCGTCGTAGCCGGCTTCGGTCTGGCGCTGGACCTTGGCCATGCCGCCGTCAACGGCGACCGACTTCGCAAAGGTCACCGACGGGAGATCCATGAGGGCAGCGACCTGCTCCGGGACGGTGCCCGTGTAGCCGTCGCTCGACTCGGTCGCGGCGAGGACCAGATCGGGCTCCTGGCGAGCGATCGCCGCAGCGAGCACCTTTGCCGTGCCGAGGGCATCGGAGCCCTTCAGGGCTTCATCGCTGATCAGCGTGGCGCTTGCCGCACCCATCGCAAGGGCGGTGCGCAGACCAGCCGTCTCGTTATTCGGAGCCATCGACACGAGGTGAACTTCGCCTTCACCAGCAGCATCGACAAGCTGCAGAGCCATCTCGACCCCGTAGGAATCCGACTCGTCAAGGATGAGCTTCGCATCCCGAACGAGCGTCTTGCTCTCGGGATCAAGCGCACCCGGGTCGGCCGGATCCGGGATCTGCTTTACACAGACAACAACCTTCATACCGGCCGAGTCTGCCACCGGGCCGGAAAAAACGCGCCACCGGGCGATCGGCAAATTCCGCAAACCTTCAGGGTTGCATCACCGCTGGTACCGTCACCGCCTGTGCGGATTCTGTTCATCGTGAACTCCGTGGCCTCGTCGGTCACCGCTCGACGACGGGTCGTGATCCACAAGGCGTTGTCCACCGACCACGACGTCACCCTCGCCGAAACGAGTCGGCGGGGCCACGCCACCCGTCTCGCTCAATCCGCCGCCCGGGAGAGCTACGACCTCGTCGTCGTGCTCGGCGGTGACGGCACGCTCAACGAGGCAGCCAACGGACTCGCGGGCACAGATACCGCTCTCGCCACCCTCCCCGGGGGCTCCACCAACGTCTTTGCACGAATCCTCGGCCTCCCGGACGACAGCGTCGACGCCGTCAACGTGCTCCTCGAAGCGCTCGATGCTGGCAACATCAACCGCATCGGTCTCGGCGCAGTCGAGGGGCGCTACTTTCTCTTCCACTGCGGCGTCGGCTTCGATGCCGCAGTGGTCGAACAAGTCGAACGCCGAGGTCCCTGGAAACGGTGGGCCGGCCATCCACTGTTCATGTACGCGGCCATCGATACCTGGATCCGACGGGTCGATCGCACCAACCCGCCACTTCGTCTCATCGACGCGAACGGGCAGGAACGCACACGCGGCCACTTCTCGATCATCATGAACGCGAACCCCTACACCTTCCTCGGCAACCGGGCGTTCGAACTCGTTCCGGAACTCACCCTCCAGGACCCGCTTGCGGCCGTGACCCTTGAGGAACTCAACCTGCGCACGCTCGGCCCGGTCGCTGCCGCTGCGCTCGCCCATCGACCGCTGGAAGGGCGCAGGCACCTCGACATCGCCACGGGTGTGCGCTCGCTCGTCATCGAAAGCGACCCGCCCTCGCCCTACCAGGTCGACGGCGACCACCTCGGTGCCAGCAAGCGGCTCCGCTTCACCTGGACACCAAACCACCTGTCGCTCTTGATGCCGCTGCGCTGAGCTCGGGTTGATGCCGCCGCGCCGAGCTGCTTCAGGTCTGGAGGGTGTCGAGTACGTCTCGGGCGACGTCGGGAACGTCGGTGCAGATCCCGTCGACGCCGAACCCGGCGAGCACCTTCATTCGCTCGGGGTCGTTGACTGTCCAGACATTGACCGCCAGCCCCTCGTCCTGTGCCCGCTCGACCAGGGACGCCGTGACCAGCGGGTCGTACGGGTGAATCGCGGTCATCTCGTGCGCACACGCCCGAGCGATCGCCATCGCCGGATCGCCGATGGCGAACAGGTACGCCAACGGGATCGCCGGATCGACCGCGTGCAGTCGATCGAGCGTGTCAATGTTGAACGAGGACACAATCGTGCGCTCCGGCCCGAGGTAGGCCTGCACGACGCCGGCGACGGCCTCCGAGACCAGGTGATCGGCGTCGTAATCCGGGTCGCTCGGCAGGTTCTTGATCTCGATGTTCACGCCCATGCCGTGACACTCCTCGAGCGCCTCGGCGAGGCTCGGGATGAATTCGGGCAACTCGTCGACCGTCAATTCTGCGAGCACCCGGCCATCAGCGAGCTGGGCGTCGTGGTGCACGACGACCACGCCATCGGCGGTGCGGCGGGCGTCAAGCTCGACCCATTCGGCGCCGAACTCACGGGCAAGGCGAAACGCCGGAAGGGTGTTCTCCCGGGCAGCTTCACGGGCGCCGCGGTGGGCGATCACGGTGGGGGCCGATGCCATGGACTCAGTCTTCCACTTCTTCGGAACACGCGTGGTGATCAGTACGACTTTCAGTACCAAATCGTCGGAAAGCGGACAGGACGATCCCGCCGTTTCCAAAAAGAGGAACCGGTTCCAACTTTTCCTTGCCTCGCGGTAGAACCCGTTCCTAATATCGGCCAAGACCGGGACATCGCCCGGATCGCCATATCCGAGGGGGACACTCGTGGCACTGACCGCTGACGCTTTTTCCAGCAGTGTTGACTGGCGAAAGGATGCACGCTGTCGCGACACCGACCCGGGCCTGTTCTTCCCCATCGGCACCACCGGTTTGGCAATCGAACAGATCCAGAACGCCAAGGATGTCTGCGATCAGTGCAACGCCAAGGCCGCCTGCCTCGAGTTCGCGTTGAGCACCAACCAGGACACCGGTGTCTGGGGCGGCACCTCCGAAGAGGAGCGTCGGGTGATCCGTCGAGCACGCCGCAAGCAGCGGGCCGCCGCCCAGGCCTGACCCACTAGTCGGATCAGCCGACCACCACCGGATCGCTGCGTCGCCGCGGGACCCGGATCTCCACCAGCGTGCCCCGAGGATCCTCGGTGCGCGCTGCGCCGATCGTGATCGTTCCTCCAAGGTCGGAGACGACGAAGGTCCGCACGATGGCAAGACCCAAGCCTGCGTCTCGATCGAGCGAGAACCCGTCGGGAACGCCGGCACCGTCATCGCGTACCCGAACGACGAGGTCGCGGTGATCGCGGGCAACCTCGACCTCCACACTTGCGCCCGCTCCCGGGCGGGCATGGTCGACCGCGTTCTGGACCAATTCGACGAGCGCCACCGCGAGCGGCATTGCTACTTCGCCCGGCAACTCCCCCACCCCGCCGTTGACCTCGACCCGCAGGGGTCGATCCGGTGACGTGAGGCCCTCCTGGACGAGCTTGACCACGCGCCGCACGACAGAGTCGAAGTCGACCTCGTCGGTGGCGTCAGTGGCCAATGTCTCGTGCACGATCGCAATCGACCCAATCCGGCGAGCACTCTGCGCGACAGCATTCTTGGCCTCGGATGACGTCAGCCGGCGCGACTGGAGCTGCAGCAGTGACTGGATCGTCTGCAGGTTGTTCTTCACCCGGTGGTGGATCTCACGAATCGTGGCGTCCTTGGAAACGAGCAGCCGCTCTCGACTTCGCAACTCACTGACGTCGCGAGTGAGCACGAGTACCCCGGTGGAGCGTCCGCTTGCGAGCAACGGATGACACCGCAGCACGACCGACAGGTCGTCGCCATGATCGATCTCGGTGATCGTGCTCAGGCGGGTCTCCAGCGCCCGGCGCACGACGGCGTCGTCAATTCCGATCGAGTCGAGGCCGCGGCCGATGAGTTCGGCCTGCACGCCGAGTCGGTGCAGCGCCGACACGGCATTCGGCGAGGCGAACTCGATGCGGCGCTCGCGGTCGAGCACCATCACGCCATCACCGACGCGAGGTTCTCGGAATTCACCGAGCTTCTCAGGCCGCCCGAGCGGGAAGGTTCCCTCCTCGACCATCACTGCGAACCGCTGGAACAGCTCGCGGTACTCGCGCTCCAGGCCACTGTGGATTCTGGTGAGTCCGGCTTCGCCCTCCCGAGTGAGCACAGCGATGATCTCGCCCTCGTGACGCACCGGCACATGGTCGACCATGACGCTGCGAGTCCAGTTCGAATTCGACTGACCCTCGAGCACGGTGGTGTCGAGGGTCTCCGACGAAACCTGCTCCGCCATCGGACTCTCGAACCGCAGGCCATCGATGAAACAGCGCTGAACCATGGGCCGCGCCGACGACGCGACGACCCGGCCCACGGGATCACCCGCGTGCGATGTCGGCCCGGTAGAGGACCGGATGTGGCCGAGCACGACGAAGGAGGTCGCATCCAAGTCGACCGGTGCGTACAGCAACAGGTCGGCAAACGCGAGATCGCAGGGCAGGGCCCACGACCCGACCAGACGCTGAAGATGCGAGATCGCAACGTTTGGCAGCGGCGTGTTGGCTGCGGCCAACTCGGCAAGGCTCGCCATCGCTCAGCGCCGCTCGGCGATCAGCCGATCAGCCGATCAGCCGAACCCGATCGGGTTGCTGCCGGCCGGACCGAGTTCGACGAAGGCGAGACGAGCCGCCGGAACGGCGACTTCCTTCCCCTTGTCGTCGGTCAGCCAGAGCACACCCTCGCCACCGCTGATGGCGGTGTCGATCCGAGCCTTCAGGTCGTCTCGGTCGGTGTCGTCGGCGAGCTGCAGCACGATCGGCTGGGGATTGTCGGTGACGCCAATGCGAATGTCCACGATGAAGGTTCTCCAGTTTCGGGGGGTGTGATCAACCGTTGATCTTGAGTTCGGGATGGGTGCGCTTGCTTGGTCCGTGCGCAAGCACCCACTTTGCCATCTCCACGAACGCACGCGACGCCTCGTTTTCGGGATCGATGGCCATGACAGGACGGCCCTGGTCGGAACCCTCCCGCATCGGCATGGTCATGGGGACCTGCCCGATGAGATCCACCTCGAGGCGATCGGCAAGGTCTTTCCCGCCGCCGGAACCGAAGAGGTGATACTGCTTACCGTCATCTCCGGTGAACCAGGACATGTTCTCGATCACGCCCTTCACCTTGATGTTGACCTGATCGAACATGAACGCCGAACGCTGGGCGACCTTCTGGGCGGCCGGGTTGGGGGTGGTGACGACGAAGGCCTCTGCCGTGGGCAGGAACGATGCGAGTGACAACGAGATGTCACCGGTGCCGGGCGGCAGGTCGACAAGAAGGAAATCGGGTTCGTCCCAGAACACGTCGGTGAGGAACTGCTCGAGCGCCTTGTGCAGCATTGGTCCCCGCCAAATGACCGGCTGATCTTCCTGCGCGAAGAACCCCATCGAGATGCAGCGGACGCCGTGCGTGCTGGGGGGCACGATCATGTCGTCGATCACGGTGGGTGGAAGCTCGACACCGAGCATGCGCGGAATCGAGAAGCCCCAGACGTCGGCGTCGACGACGGCGACCGACTTGCCTTGCTGCGCAAGCGCGATGGCCAGGTTGGCAGTGACCGACGACTTGCCCACGCCGCCCTTGCCGGACGCAATCAGCAGGACGCGGGTGCGGTTGCCGGCCTCAGCGAACGGGATCGCTCGGCCCTCAGCGTGACCGTGCGCAGCCTGAGAACCGGCGGTGGCAGCGGGATTGCCGTGCAACATCTCGCGGACCTTCGCCCGCTGCTCATCGGTCATCACCCCGAAGTCGATGCTGACGAGGTTGACACCATCGAGAGCGGTGACCGCCTCGGTGACCTCGCTCTGGATCTGGTTGCGAAGGGGACAACCCGCGATCGTGAGGTCGATACCGACCTCGACGTGGCCTCCGTCGATCGTGGTCGACCGGACCATACCGAGGTCGACGATGCTGCGATGGAGTTCGGGATCCTGCACCGGACGCAGGGCGTCGATGACGGCGGCTTCGGTGACGGACATGGGAAGGACTCCAGGGCAGGGCGAAGTGGGGGACGGAGCGGCGTGAATTTCTCCTACCGCCGTAGGTAGAATATCGGCGTGAACACCGTCTCCCCCAGCTCGGCACCGACCGGTTCGGCGGCCTCGAGCCCTGCCGGTCGACGTGATCTCACCCCCACCGAGTTTGCATCCACGGTCACGGCAATCACCGCAGCGTTCGGCGATCCGACTCGCCGCGACATCTTCTTGTTCGCCCATGCCAGCGACGACGGCGTCACCGCAGCCGAGACCGCCAAGCACTTCGACCTGCACGCAAATGTTGCCCGGCACCACCTCGACAAGCTCGCCTCCGGCGGTTACCTCGTCGTCGAGATCGCGAAGCCGAGCGGTGGCGTCGGCCGACCATCGAAGCGCTACACCACCACCGACGATCAGGTGCATCTTGAGGTCGACGTGCGCCAGGACGACATCCTCGTGGCGCTCCTCGGGCGAGCGCTGAAGATGCTGCCCGCCGAGGTCGCCGAAGAGATGGCCGAGGAAGTCGGCCTCGAGTACGGCAAGGCGATGGCCGAGACGCTCGAGCCGTCGTCGACTCATCGATCGTTCCAAGGAGCGCTACACGCGATCGCCGATGCCCTTTCGGCCCACGGCTTCGCCGCTCGCGCCGAGCATGCCGACGAGGACGAAGAACTCCAAATCGTTGCCGAGCACTGCCCGTTCGGCGATGCCGTCGTCGAGCATCCGGTGATCTGCGCCGTCGACCGAGGGATCGTGAAGGGCATGCTCGCCCACATGATCGGCTCGACCCCCGGCGCTGATACCGCTTCGTCGCTCGCCCAAGGCGACGACGTCTGCGTCACCCACGTCTCGCTGTAGTCGAAGGCACGGAGAGGCGAACGGTCCGCCCGGACGGCTATCTTGCCGGGCCGTGACCCTGCACCTCGTGCGCCATGCCGCCGCCGGCAATCGCTCCCGCTGGGACGGCGACGACCTCGAGCGCCCACTCGACGCACGCGGCCGCCTTCAGGCGGAGTCGCTTGCCGACTTCTTCGCCGACACACCGATCCGTGCGGTGTGGTCGTCGATGGCAACCCGCTGCTCGCAGACGGTCGCACCGCTCGCCGCCCGCCACGAGCGCCCGGTCGAGCTCCGACGCGAACTCACCGAAGGGGCACGGCCGAACGATCTGCTGGAGTTAATGCGCGCAGAGGCGCTCATCGAGGGTGACCTCGTCATGTGCAGCCATGGCGACCTCATCCCCGAGGTACTCAACCGTCTCCTTCGGGAAGGCATGTCGGTCATCGGCGGGCGCGGCTGCGAGAAGGGCTCGGTCTGGACGCTCGAGGTGCGCGGCCGCGACATCGTGAGCGGCACCTACACCGCCACTCCCTGATGACACCGCTCCGTCGGGGGTGGTCGTCGACGGGGCCTATGGGTCCGGGATGACTCGGATCGACGAGTAGCACATCTCGTCGACGGTGCCTTCGTTCCACGT
>Ga0255768_10004123_pt1 | contig 14290 bp, 20 predicted proteins | sample 071ome_33_FD_179983 | JGI IMG/M metagenome (GOLD analysis project Ga0255768, IMG submission 179983) | Coastal salt marsh microbial communities from the Groves Creek Marsh, Skidaway Island, Georgia - 071412AT metaG (version 2) | ecosystem: Environmental > Aquatic > Marine > Intertidal zone >...
CCTGTGGGTAAGGGGAGGAGCTTATTGCTCCTCCCCCCACTGGTTTAGGTGATGTTGCGAATAACACCTTGGTTGTCAGGAGCGGTGCAACCCAAGTTGCCATAGTAAAACAAGGTAGCATCGTAGCTTGCCTTGTTAGCAACGCGGTGCAGCACGTTTCCATCCGTGTCATCGAAGTCCAGATCCTGGAGTTCGTAACGCTGGATTTCGTTTTCATCAAGGAAGAACAGTTGGCTCTTGCCTGCGTTCTGTCCGTCCAATGGCGTGTCACGATCCCAGAAGATGGGGATATCACCCCAAGAAATAGCCTTAAAGCCACCCTTGAGTTCCATCGTGTCCGTGTAGCGACGATCCGCAACCATCAGGTTTGCAATTTTGCGGAACTGAGTGCGATCAGTAATGCCGCACGTTAGAGCCGCTTCACCATTAGCCTCGATTTCCAAGATGGCGTCATCGAGAGTCGTAGCGGTAAGTGCACCGCCAGCGTCTACCACAGTAGACTTCCACTCAGGATACGAGCTGCGACTGATGCCTTGAAGCGTTGCCACTTCACTGCCATCATCGACAATGCCCACAAGACCCATCATTTCTTGGTTCATACTGCCGAAACGAGTGATGTAGTCATTGTCTGCTACAGTGCCGAGCGTAGCAGACGTGCCATCAGCATCGGTAATCGTAATCGTATTGCCACTGACGGAGCTAACCAAAAATCCAGTAGCCGGACTGTTGATATCATCGCCCGTCAAGTCTCCATGCACATCAATAAGCATGTTGACCTTTACGTTATGACCAGCGTCAAGGGGCAAAGTGGAGGTAATAGTACTTGGCTGATTAATGCGTCCTATAACGCCTGTCCCATTGCCAAAATACTGACGGTTAAAGTCGTTCTTCAGATCGCGCTGAATACCTTCCATCTCAGCACTGACGACTTTGGCCCAAGCACCTGCATCATTCTTCGTAGAAGCAATCGTCGGATGAGTGATGCGAATCGTAGCGTAGTTAAACGCATACGGGATAGCGCATTCTACAAACGTCTGGTTCTGTGCCGTAGGAAGCGTGCCATCATCGGGACGCGCACCAATAGCTTCAGAGGGACGGATGTTGATCGGCACAATAGCATTGCGCCCCGAGACAGAGGTCATCTCGGTGTTCTTTTCCAATCGGGTGGACAGCACCGTAGCGGTGTTGACCGTAGAGCGTAGGCGAGGAAGATACAGCTGCTTCATCGCCTTATCCATCGTACTTAGTGTTGCTGGCATTTCTTTTTCTCTCTGCTTTTAATTACCCCAAAGCAGCATTTTCGCTATGCCGTATAAAGTTCTTCAGTACCTTCTGAAAGTTTCTACCAGTGGGATTAAACGAGCGATCCTTGGGATCTTTAAGCCCCTTCAAGATGTCTTCCGTTGCAGTGGCTGTGCTCGTTGAACCCTTTACTGGCGGTTCCTCAGCTGCCTCTGTCGTTCTTTTATCAACATAGGCTTGCTGCTTGGAGTGTGACGCCTGTCGGCGTTCGTGGTCGATGTGTTTATATAGTCGAGAAGCTTTTTCCATATCGAACTTCTGTCCGTATTGTTCCAAGCCCCTCTTTGTTACGAGCGCTGCCATAGATTGACGATCAAAATCAGACTCGATGCCCAACTGATCGGCCAAGCTATTTAAGTGCGACTCGTATTGCTTGGTAATATTATCATTAGCTTGATGAGAAAGAGCACGCTCGATACGATTAAGGCGTTCAGTGTATTCGTTAAACTGATTCTGACTAATCGTTTCGGTGGCCTTGACCATCCACTCTAATGACTCGCGAGGTACCTCAGGGTTGTTTTTGATCAACACATCAAGCACCGTTTCTTGTGCCTGACCTTGCGTCTGACCTTGCTGCATGGCATGCGCTACCGCTTGGGCAGTGCGCGTCTGCATCTGTTCCAACAACTCGGGCGTTATCTGCGCCCCCTGTGATACCTCTGGTTCCTGAATGGGCTCTTCTGGCTGGACAGGTTGCTCCGCAACGCTCTCCCCCTCTGGCTGTTCAGGTGCTGCTTGTTGCGTAGGTGACTCTCCCATAAGCTCAGCCATGGTTGCGTCATCTATTTCTACAGGTACTTCTATATTGGACTGGGACTCACTCGACGGTAAATCTCCTCCAGTTACTTCAGACATACATTACCTCACTTATATTTAGGTGGGTTGCTGCCTAACGTCTTATTCTTAAACTGAGACATCGGATACGTGGAACACATAGTGCGTTCTCCTGCCTGCGCGTTTGCGCCAAACGGGTCGCGATTCCCCTTGCCGGACGTATGTCCGCAGTGGCCTATGTGTCCATTCTGGTTCATTCCACTCTTCTTCATCATCCTGCTCCTACCTGTTGAGTTTGAGCTTCCCCTCCCATAGCACCACTATCCACTATGCGCTGAGAAACCTGTTCATTGGTTCCTTTTGCTGCCTGTGCAGCCTGCATCATCTGCTGCTGTTTCTGCTGCATGATCTGCTGGTGCTGCATTGCTCGTTGCTGTATAGCCTGTTTTACCTCGTCCTCTTCTTGTGAGAACTCGTAGGTAAGCATGTAGTCTTTGATTATCTGAAACTGCACTTGGTGGTTGTCTACCTCTGGCAGGATTGCCTCTGCGTCATTGCCTTCTCTTAAGTCGCGCAGCACACGCCTTGCTTTCTTAGCATCTAACACATACTCGGAGTCAAACCCGTCTAACTTCATGTCTTCCAATATCTTACCGCGCACAGCAGGGTTGCGAATATCTCCAAGCAGGCCCATCTTAACCGCCTGAAGGATCTTCTCCGTCCGACCTACCTGCGACTCTTCAAGCCCAACAGTAGACGATACGGTCATATCATCAGCCGAGGCCATATCCGCTTTAGAGTAGTAGTAGGATTGCAGCTCTTGGTTCTCTCCAATAACCTTGACCATGCGCTCTTCGTCCCAATACTTAGCCATGATCCGTAGGTTGCGGTGATAGTGCTCGGACAACCCTATGCGCCAGTTTCTTACTGCTTGACCAAACCGCTTGTACGCTCGTTCAAATAGAAACTCTACTGCGGCTCCGGTTTCTAAGCCGGACGACCCTACAGGCAAGTTGCCTCGCATGATCTCTGGCAGGCCTACCTGCTGGTTCATGCTCGCAACAACCTTTGACCGCTCATCCATGACCTGTGTAGGAAGGGGCATACCCGGCATGCGCTCGGGCTTAAACCCACCCGACGCTTGAGGAGACCAGCGATATACCGCACCCGATCTGCCCGTTACTTTAGAGATGCCCGATCCTTCGGGTATCAACCACTGGGGGGATACATTCTGCTTTCTGTTCTGGACAATAGCAGAGTCAATAGCATTGAGGCGTTTCTGCTGCGGGATGAGGTCAGGTATTGGCCCCTCTCCCCAAAACATGCCAGGCACATCTCTATACTTGATAAGAGTGTAGGGCAGCTTACCGTCGCAGGAGTCCAGCTTGCCTTTATAGAGCAGCTTATTGGCAACGGATATGGTCAGTATGCCCTCTTTAAACTTCTTAGAAGGGGCATGTCGAAAGATCTTTAGCAGGGCCTTGTCTGAGTCTTGGTCTTGGTTGCCGCTAAAGATACCGCTGCCAAACTGAGTTACAGGTGAAGAGCCGAAGTCTTCTGTGTTAAGAGCCTCGGACATCACGTCTTTAGCCTTAGACCCAAACAGATCCTTAATACGGTCTACATCTACTGGGTCTGTCTCAACTACCCAACCATGCTGCTGAACATCGCGCCAGTCCCTCGATGGCATAGGATACCAGTTAAGCAGGTTGCACACGCGCTCGTCTAAGTTGCCTACCCTAAACTCGTCGTAGACGTATGCCCCATCGCGCATCTTCTTCTTAGTGACGGACTCCATAAGAGGAGTGCCGTATATGTCGTACTCTAACGCCTCTTGGTAGACTAGCTCGGTCTGACAATCGGGACACCTATCTGTCTGGGCAGCTTGCTTGCGCTCCGTCCAACCGCAGGAAGGGCAGGCCACTTGGTCATACTTCTGCTGCTGAGAGACCGTTTCCATCTGTGGTCGACGGACCAGATCTCCCTTGTGGCTGTCCCACGAAGAAGAAAGGATCGCATTGCCGGAAAGAGCTAACCACCCTGCTGCACTGGGCAGGAGTCGCCCTTCCGTATTCATGCGGTCAAACTCAGAGATCAATGCCCTACGGGCAGCTTTAGCAGCCTCTACATCATCCTGATCACGAGTCGCAGGGCGCACGTCAGGGTGTGTATTGCCTGACGTAAAAAGGTCTACCAGATAGTCGTAAAATTCTATTAATACATTGTCTACGGGCGTTGGGACCCAGTCCTCTACAGCATGACGCTCAAAGCGATTAGAGTGTGGAGAAAAGCGCACCCACTGTTCACCGATAAGGAAGTGCATTGCCTCCCTCACCCGATACTCCAAGCCAGAGCGTCCCTGTCTTGCATAGCCCCACACATCGTCAATAAAGCCTAACCACTCCTCCTCGGAGGACGGAGCCTTAGATAGAGCATGAACAGGAGACTGAGATATAGTAGATTTAGCCATGTCAGTATATTGTCCTTACATATGTACCATACGCAATATATGGTATACTGTCAAGCAACTATACAGTATATAGATCATCCCCTATCACTGGGCGTAACTTACTCACACTACCTTGCCCTTCTAACATCCGCATACAGGCGGGCATTAGACGCATCGCCGTTAAGACAAATATCAACCCACAGGCCACCAGCATTAGGAGGACCGAAACCCTTTTCGACCTCCCATCCGTCATGCTTATTAAGCGTTTTATATGTTGGTAATTGGACGTGAACCTGCTCATCTTGGTATTCTCTTCCCCTTTCGGATATGCGGAAGCGTGGGATAGGCATCTCTAATTGGGAATGGATATGCCCAGAAAGGAATAAGTCAGCATCAGGGTACATAACTGCCCTGCGAGCCGACTTAATCGCACCGCGTGTAACTGGGGCATTGCCCCCATCACCATGGGTATAGGCGATCTTTAGGGCTTGGCAGAACGTCTTGCCGTCTGGACGCAGATACCTGTATAGGATCCATCCGCGATACGGCATTTCATAGATAGTAGACCCAGAGCGCAGCCGAAGAAGCTCGATTGCTCTGGTAATTAGGCGGGTTTCGTTGTTTCTAAAGACAGAAGATTCGTGGTTGCCCCATGCCCAAATAGCTATATTTTTGGCGTAAGGCTCTAAAAATTCTACAGTTTCGTCTACAATGTCGTCAAAATAGGAGTTTAAGTAGGATGCCTTTATGGAAGACTTAGCGGCTCTCCTATCATTCCGACCCTGCATGGCATCAAACCAATCCCCCAAAAATATGATTGGGCAATCTGCTTCAAGGGCTTGGTCTAAATGCTTCTTTAATGACTTTCTATCGCACTGCTTAGAATCAAAGTGCTGATCCGACATAACAAGCATGGTGCTTGTCGTTGCCGAACTCATCTTGTCTACGGTATGGGATAATCGAACTACCCCTTCAGATATTCTCTCCAACTGCATCGTCAAACACATCCTCTAATGTGAATGACAAGGATGGATTTAGCGGCCCATCTTCCGTTATGAGCATGTCAACTAGCGCCTGCACCCCACGCTTCCAATCGTTTGGGTTAATCAGTCTTAACTGCACGTCATTATATGGGATAGACCAACTGCTCCCCTCTTCCATATGCGACGTAATCCAGATTTCCTCATCTAAGTTAGGAATTAGCTTAAACCCCTTGCCCATCTTGGTGTTAAAGATCATCTGAACCAAGACTGTAGGGTTTATAGCTGTGAGTTCTGGCTCGCTCTTTACTTCTTTTTTGATAGGCTTGGGTTCTACTACTACCTCCTTTTTGGCAGGCTTATTCGCTGCCGATGTGAGGTTTACTGCAAGGGGAACGCCTGTTGAGGTCAACAGCGTAGCGGTCTGATCCATCCTCTGACCTTTGTGACCTACGCCCAGTATATGATCTACCTCACCTTGAGGCTCAGAGTGGGGATCGCCCAATGGCATTATAAAGCTCCTTCTACGTCTTGGACCGATGAGGGATTATTGGGATCAAACCATCCCTGAGGCTCCTCTGGGTAATGTTCCTTCCAGCGTATCTGCATAGCCACATTGGAAAAACGATCCATAAGTTGGTATCGCTCTTCTCGCTCCTTATTTAACTGCCTTAGAAGGGCGGCAATAACAAAAAGAAAACACATCAATGTAAACGCTATAATGGCAAAAGTCATACGAGGTTTCCTACGGTTGAGGGGTATATGGGTATTCGTTCTTTCTCCTGCTTGGCCTTAGCTTGATCTACCAGTTTATCTACTATGCTATGCTCCTCGATGTCTTCCAGTTCTGGGTCAAAAGGTTCACCGTCTATATAGGGTAGCATTACCCTACCTTCCATGGCGCTGATCTCCAGCGTCCTGCGGAACATCTCTATGGCTATAAGCCACGCCATAACCAAGTCATCATGCCCCCCAGGAAGAGCTTCAAAGCGCGTCCCGGCCTTATTTAAAGCGAAGATTTCAAACTGGGCAAGCAACAGCTGGCTGCGCACGATAACGGATCCATCCTGCATCATGGCCCTGCCAGAAGCAATAATCTCAGCGCGAGTGCGTAGGTTTGTGTTAAACCCCAACTTTGAGGTCTGCTTGTCATACGCCTCTCCGCTGTTATTGGCCTGCAAATAGATATTCGGATACCCCAGCCGCGACAAAATCCGGTTAGAGCCGCCGTCTGCGTTGTTCTCGATGCCTATAAGCGCATTGTTATACCACGTTCCATACTGGTAAGCGATCTCTCCGAAGGTTATAGGGTCTATCTTGCCCTGCACCTCGAATACCTGCTCTCCCGTCTCAACGCAAATGCCTTCAAGAACAGAGTCATCCCCTCGTTCCAGCCCCTCAGCCACATCACCGCCAATGACGTAGGTCAACTCCTGCTGTGGCTTACTCCAAATCCTCTGTTCCATTACGCTGCCTTGAAGGTATACCCCTTACCATTTTCGTTCTGTGCTAATACTCCAACATCGGGAGCAGTAACCTTTTCTCGTAGACTGCGCACCAGTTTGTGAGAAAAAGCCAGCTTCTGACCTATAGGAACAAATGCTCCATACGCTCGGGCTTCTATCTCATCCTCATCCCACATCGCTACAAGGCGATCCTTGGCATCTCTGGGTATATGTGGGTTATCAAACATAGACCACTGGTGGAAGGATATGCCCCGCTTGTCTCTCTGGAGATACAGCTCTTCATATATCCAAGGCACACCCCTATCATCAAGCGGTGTCATTGTTCCTGTCAGGAATCCGTTAAAGTCAGCCAAGCGAGCAGTGCATTCCGAGTAAATAGGCTTGGGCTGCACCTCGTTTAGGCGCACCTTATGCAGGCGCACCCCTTGAAACGTCTTTCTTTTCTGTGTGGAAAACTTAAACGTGATGGTAGAGCCATTGGTAAACTTCAACAGGTGGTTAGACCAGCCATTCTTGTCGCTATACTGGCAAGAGTCATCCACCATATTCCACATTATACCCTTTTCGTCCGTGCCTAAGACTTGCTCATAGAAGATCTTCTCCGTATCCATGATGGACACATCTTCCGTGTCGGACACAACCCATATTCTTAGGGGAGTTTGGGCAAAACGCTCCCCCTCCTTCCTAAATGATTTGGTTATAGGGTCGATCCATAGGGCATCTGCAGTATCTTCAATAGCTCCGAGGAAGGATTTGCCCCCCCTGTTACCGGCGGTGGCCCATTTATTGACCGATTGATCAAGTAGCCACCCTACTTGGCAGGCATTTACAGGCTCATACCCCTGATCTTTGACCTTCTCGTAGCCCCCATAAAACTTTCCTCCATAAAACCCAAAAGGCTGGAAAGAAAAGAACGGGGTTTGCATAAGCCGAACCACATCCTCATACGCCTGTGGCTTGGCTTCAGCTATTATAGGGAGCAGGTCAGGTCGGCTATTAAGCGTCCCTGCCAGCTCTACTATAGGTTCAAAGTCTGACATAAGCTAATAAGCTACAGCTAATAAGCGACTACCACTTAACCTTATCCGCCCAATAAGCAGCACTCATTTTTCCTTTTGCTATATTCTTAGAATGCCTCGCCTTGAAGCTGGCGCGTTTTTTCTTCATTGTCTCAGACTCCCCAGCTTTAGGCTTGCCTGCCGTCTTAGCACCCTGCTCTCCAAAGCGTATCGTCTTGACCTTATCCCCTTCTTTAGCCACTACGACATGGGACTTCTTAGGATGATTGGGCGTTCTCTTGGGCTTGTTAAAACCAGACACGCCTGCTCTGGCAAGCCTTGGATCCTTCTTAGCCATTAGTATTTCCCCTTCTTTTTCTTAGCCTTAGCCTTAGCTTTTTCACGAGCCTTGGCTGCTGCGGCCTTACCTTTTTTGGTGTACGCATACGTTTTGTTTCCGACTTTAGGCATCTTGCCCTCCTTGTTAAGCTGCGACCTCGAACAGGTCTTTTTGTTGATCTTTACTCTTGGGCGGCTCCCACCTCTGATACCGTTTTACCACTATGTCTAAACATTCAGCAGGCGTTAAATGCTTCAGATCAGTATTAACAGACATCTTTAGCATATCCCTCCACCAGTTTGTGCTATCCATAGAGTCAAACCTCCTCATATAAGAGTATCTACGCAGTGCCCAACCGTGTAGATGTATGTCAGAAGGGATTCTATCAAGCGTTCTTCTTAGCCAATCTTCTCTATTTGTCCTTGGAGGTAGCAGTCCTATTCCAAGCCAGTTCCCACGCTCTTTTGCCAGTGGAATTAAGTCATCCAGAAGCTCTTCCGGATCAGTGTCATGATAAGTAGGGAATCCACCGAACTTTTCATAGTTATCCAGTGACCGTTTCCAATCCCCAGATATGTCATCCAACCCAGCTATAGCGTCAGCCATTAAGCCCCACTCCTCATACCAGTCTTTGTAGGCATATCCGTCAATCTTAACCCCTGTAGTAAGCTCACTGTAAGCACCTGAGTCTATGAGGAGGTGACGGAATGAAGGAAGATACCGCTGAATCCAGCTTTTTCTTCTCGATTGCAAGTGATACGACAATAGTATTGGCATATCACGAGCCGCATGTGCTTGAAGCTGATTATCAGGGCTCGCCAGATAGATTCGCATTAACTTGGAACTTTGTCCTTTCGTCTTTTTTTATAGTGCCATCAGCACTAACCTTATGACCTGTAACATTTAAATAGAAGTTTGCAGTGAAGTTGCACCCCTCCTCGATACCGTGTAAACCTTCAAGGATCCTCCTCCTCTTCGGCCCATCCGGTATAACCTCTTTAATAGCCTCGTCAAGCTCTTTAAACGTCAATCAATCCACCGTATATTGACATATGCAGGGCCTTCGCCCACTACATCTTGTAGCTTTTGAATAGCTTTCCTACTGCTCCACACAGCTGGTTTACCATCTTCAGATACACCCTCAGACAATCCAACGGCCAGGCATCCTTGTAATTGGTGAGCATAATTTGCAGAATGGATCAAGCAGGCGTAACGAGTGCCGTTACCCTCATATAGAGAGACTTCTCCCCCTACGAATACATAACAGTCCCCAAACTTTTCACTCTCCCACGGGAGAAGCGTATACATGCCAGAGGGTATGCAGGATTTGAAGGGTTTATTATCTCTCCACGGCTGCTCTATGCCATGCAGCCTTACCTGTTCTCCATCCTTCTCTACGTACACATCAGACACCGTTCCATCAGCTGAGGTAGACTTACGAACTACGTTTATAGTGGGCCAGTTTACATTGGTAGGCATTGGTGTTAATCCTTGCGTGATGTGATAATTATCGAGAGACGTTATGTAAACCTATGCAGGACATGAAGCTACGGGTAATTACATTGTCTCTACGAACTCTTTCTGACAATATCCTTAATTAACGGACATCCTACTTACAGGTGTAAGGACATTAGCACTAACAGGTATTATCGATAGTAAATAATAATCCATTTTTATCGTTATTTATCCATTATCAAGTAACGTCTGGAACAGCTCTTCCTTACTCCAAGACTGCATTAACGCAATAAACATAGGCCATGTCAACACGACCATCGGATCCATGTTGTTTTTCTTCAAAAACAGAAAGTCATTATCGCCAAGCCACGCCTCAAGCACTTTAAAACCCGCTCCGTCTTTCCGCGCTTTAACCTCGGCAATAAACTGTCCAATCTGAATATCGCCCTTAAATCCTTCTGCGGCTCCTGACAACGGAACCCGCTTTGCCTCTACGCCGGATTCTTTTAGCTTGTTGACCAATTCGCGCTCAACCCTGAGCCCTTTATCTCTACTCGGTTTTCCCAAAAGACGCGCCCCATGGCGTGCGTATAATCACACGCGGTTAAGTTGCGAGAGTTATATTTTTTTTAAATTATAATTATAAGATGGTTTCTGTTTCTTCTTAAACCGAGAGTAGTATGCATCCTTCTCAGCTTTTGATCGAGTGCGCCTCCAAACCTTAGACCCAGGTTTACATAATCTAAACACCAAAGGATCATTGTCTTTGAGCAAAAGAACCACATGGCCGCTTTCTTTCAGCTCCTTAGACATCCACTTCGCCGTGAGTCGCAACTGAGGGTCGTCCTCGTCTTCATGAAGAAACGAAGACAAAATCCTTCTCATCTCCCCTGTATTGCGAGGATAATGCACTAACTGTGTTGGAGACCATTTCGCCATAATTATCCAATATTAAATAAAATAAAAAACTTCTTTTTACTCAAAGCGCTTACCCATATATTATTACATATATATACACAATGTCAAGATTATTGTCCTTATTGGTGGAATTTTTATGAGTAAAGAAAAAGAACTATTAATAGACGCATTGTTTGAGATAGAGCGAACACAGCTAACAATGACCCACTGCAGGAATAAAGGAGGATACCACGAGCCCTTTGTAATCGAACAGATCGTGAGAAACAACATCCTAAAAGAGCGGATAAAAGTCTTACTGGAGGAAATTAAGAAAAGTTAGCCTTGACATCGTAAGGACAATATCCTTACATTGATGTCATGGATACGCACTCCCTTTCGCGGCTGGTCCGCACAGTTAGCCAGATGAGCTTCGGCGGCCAGTCGAGTGCGTGTCCATCTTCCAAAAGAGGTCGTTCAGGAGGGTTGCCGCTACCGTAACCCCCCTGTTCGGTCTGGAGGGGTGATACGGTGAGAAGGCCCTCTTTGTCCTCGACATGATTCTCAAGTAAGGCTCGTAGGTCTACCTACGCATGGATAGCATCCACTCACCGGCAGTCGACAGACGACTGTATACCCCCGATAATCTGAACCCCCAGAAACGATAATCTGAGTTATCAACAACGTGTGAGTGTCTACATAAAGGCATGGAGATTCTGTATTGAACAGGAAGGTAAGGAATCCAAGTCCCCCGACGCAGGAGGGGGGAATAAAGCTACGTCTAAATTGCGATGTGGTTAGCGTGATGGTTGACACCATCAGCAAACCACTGAAAAAAAACTAATAACACACATATTTAATCTTTTAAATTGTAACGCTCCTCTACAGGATCAATGTCAAGCATACTTCGGGTTAGCACATATCGGAAGGGCGATCCCAGAAGCACGAGCACAGATGCCGTCTGGATGCCCCTATCGCAGGTCAGCCACATATCCCTCAAAGAGAGAAAAGCAGTCATTCACATGAGAAATGGACATCAAATAGCCGTGACCAGAGAAGAAGCACAGAAAGTCTTAGACGTATGGGCCCCGAAGATTTGAGCCAATTTTGCATATCCGGTTCTAATGTCCCCGGGGGGAACCTACCCACCCAGGGGGTCGACCCCCATAGGGGGGGGTGTCCACCTTCACCTGCTCCACGGCAAGTCCCCTGCCCTGCAGCTGCGGCGAGCCATCAAGATCCAGCATCGGCCTTCAATGTCGAAGGGTCAGAATGTTCAGAGCGTCTGATGTGTGATAGAGCCGCATCAATACTCCCCTCTCCGGAGAAGCATATATAATGAACGAGCATACCGCCATAACTGCCCAGACATCTGAGCGTCGCCCCTCTCCTCCAGTCGACGAGATGTCTGAGGTCATCGCTGAGTGGATGGCTACTCCTCAAGCTCTTCGAGAACACGCTTCGCTCAAAGCGCTCGCTGAAGCTCACAACTGGCCGGTCTCCTCCCGCCTATACGAGATCTCCAACTCCTCCGAAGTCCTCCATCGCGCCTTAATTGTCGCCTCAGCCCCTGCCCTCGAACGTACTCGTGAGATCCTCGACAAGCTCGCAGATCGCGCTGTCAATGAAGGCTCTATACGTGCCGCAGAGGTATGGCTCCACCACAACAGAACCCTCCTCACAGACGACAAGCTCTTTCGCCATTACGAGTCCAAGGTAGATCCCGAGGCACTCGTCTCAGCCGCAGTCAACGGAGCCAAAGAGATCACCCAATTCGTATCCGATATACTCAAAGAAGAGCGGAAGGTCGATGAGGGTGTAGAGGCAGAGTGGAGCGAGGAGTAGTTCCTCTCAACTGCACATTGTGTGTATTTCTGAATTGAACAGAAGTTAGCAAAAGGGGCAAGTTACGGCCTTTGCCCCTTTTTACGCGTAGACTCGACGTAGTGGAATGTGACTTATTATATGCGTCGAGAATACTATAGCTCGCAACAAAGCTCGCCCTACGCTAGTCCATTGCACAATCATATACAGACGCGGCCAGAAAGCCCCGCGCCTGCAATGTTGCAATGGACAATCCCCCTTTGCCGACTAGGCCCACGAAGTATACGCTTCGGCTCTTTGGTTGTGATGTAAACAGACTTGATTATATGCAACCAATCTGCGTAAACGCAGACCGACCCCGATTCCATGCCGAGTCAACAGAACTCCTACGCATTCACGCTGCCACCGAACGTCGTCACTCCATCGGGGGCAAGAAATCCCATAAAACGCACGAAAAAAAGACGCGTAAGGAACAAGGTTATTATATGCGACTTTTTTAAGCTGTGCTTCAGAGCTGATGCTCTGATTTATTGGATTTTGCTTGCACCTCGCGTGTAAGTGGGCAAATAGTTCGTTGCCATCGGGGTAACGGCATAACACAAAAGGAGTGTCATCATGCTACCAGTTCACGAAGGACAATTCATCGGACTCGCCATCGCAATCATCGGAGGAGGTGGCATGTGCCTCTGGCACTACATCGACGGACTCAAGGAGGAAGCCGCACGCGCTCATGAGCAAGCCGCACGTGCTGAGGAAAAAATTGCAGAATTAAACGGGCACAGGAGTCCCAGCGTTTACAGAGAAGATAAGAAGGAGTGGCTCGATGAGAACAAGGAGCATTTGAGGGCTGAAATGAAAGATTTAGACTCCGAAGAATTGCGTAAGAAGTGCGAAGGAATGCTCGTAAGTGCGTTGTATTGGGAAGATATGTTCAACTGGGCCCATGGAGAGCACCGAAAGGCCGAACAAACATTGGAGAGTGTCGGCAAGATCGTAGATGACGCAGGCTACCCCGATAAAGATGAACTTCCATTCTAATCACACCATCACTGGGAGGGAGGCACTCGCTTCCCTCCCCTACCCATAACCAAAGGAGTTGTCATCATGAGTTACGTACGCCAGATAGATCCAGATTCGGGTTATGTTGAGAGTTATAATTTAGACAACCCCGAACTTGAAGAGAGAGAACCTACCCTGAGCGGGTGGCATGGGATGGATCGCGGTTGGGTTACATACCTGTTCCACTTTCCATTCGTACCCCTATCCAGAACCAATAGAAATTTCTAATTGGATATGTAAGGGCTTTGTCCTTACATTATCCTTACACTTCCGCAGAAGAGCGGAGACAGGTGTAGGGTCGGGAGATGCGAACTCCTGACCCTACATAACTACCACACCCAATCATCTACAAAGGAGATGAACAATGGTAGCTTCTACAAATATCGAAGCAATTCGAGAACTCGTCAAGGACGAGAGCGCAAATGAGTACTACGTTGCGTCCTTCAAGGACTACAAAGCGGCGATTCTGGCCGCGCAGCGTATCGCAGATGCCGAGCAGATCAACGTCTACATTCGGGAGGTAGGCCGCAACTTCGCAGTGTGGCTCAAGCGCGGATACCGCACCGACATGACGGTTCGTCCCTCTGCCTTGTCTCGCAGGCCGAACGTCGATGCGAAGGAGATCGAAGCGTCCGCTGAACTGGACGAGCAATACCGCATGAAGTTGCAGTCCTCCGCTTGGGACATTCTTCGAGCTGAGGATCCGGAAGAGGCACTCAATCAGATTCTTGGGAGTGTCGAATCGGACC
>Ga0255768_10004142_pt1 | contig 14252 bp, 12 predicted proteins | sample 071ome_33_FD_179983 | JGI IMG/M metagenome (GOLD analysis project Ga0255768, IMG submission 179983) | Coastal salt marsh microbial communities from the Groves Creek Marsh, Skidaway Island, Georgia - 071412AT metaG (version 2) | ecosystem: Environmental > Aquatic > Marine > Intertidal zone >...
GATTAAAAAAACGTTCCAAAATTTTAATGGTTTTGCAAGTTAATTGATCGCTTATCTGCCGGTGTATGAAAAAGAATGTTCTTTAGTCTCAAAAATAATTAAATTTTATCGCCAAAAGAATTTGGTGTTAACGCCGCTGGACCAGCTTGAACCCTGAATGCCTGAGCTTCTATGATAAGTTTGTGTAAATTGTTACAATGGCAATCAACGCAAGCGCAATGAGTGCCGCACGGCGAAAATGTTCGTTGCCCTGCTGACGAAAAAACTGTGCGCCCAAATAATTTGACAACACATATATGGGGGCACTGATGATGCCAAACGTTAAAACGTCATTGCTGAACTGACCGTAAACAAGTAAAGCAGCAAAGTTAATCAATGACATTGAACTGAGTGCAATGACAATATTGCCGCGGGTAGTGCTTGCATTATCCGGTAATGACATTAACGCTGTCACTAGGGGAGGCCCGCCCATTCCAGCAGCGCCTTGTATAAATCCGCCTACCAACCCTGAACCTGACATAACAGACTTGCCGACAACACCCTTTATACGCCAGCCCGAAGCGAGAAGAGCCACGGTCATTAGTAGAGTAAAAGAAATGACCAGTTTCATTTTAGCGGGATTGACCTCAACTAAAACAGCGGTACCTAAGGGCACGGCAACAATAATACCGATTAACATCGGCATAACAGTCTTTAAATTCGAATCACGAATACTAGTTGGCACGAGGTAAAGTATCGTTGGAATCTCAATTATAACGAGGATAGCAACAGCAACAACTGGCGGGAGTGTGAAACTAAGCGTTGGCACAATTACAAGTGCTGCGCCGAAACCGAGAAAGCCCCGCATGAACCCCCCAGCCACTATGCTAAGCAGACAAATTAATAAATTTTCATAACCAAGCCCAAGAAAATCCATTTTTCTAATTTATCAACCCTTAGTTCGCTGTTTACAAATTTCATACATCGCCAAGCCAAATACAGATAAAAAGATTAGCCCCCCGCCAAAAAGGGTACCGTGACTTACGAACTCATCAAAGAAGATCCAAACCCATATTGGTCCAAGCGCAAATTCAAGAAGCATAATAAGAGGGATTTCAGCAGCCTTTAAAACTTTTGTAGACAGCACTAGAAGGGTTTGCCCACAACCTTGCAAGACGCCGCCCCAAATAAAACATAATGCTATGTCGCGTATTTCTGGTACAGCGCTCCACTGACTAAAGATCAATCCAACGACCATGCTAAAGAGCCCAGTAAGTAATAGCACTGGCAACATTTCTACATGCCTATTTCGCCGAAGGGTGACAGCAAAGCAGGAAAAACAAAAGGCTGTCATCAAAGCAAAGACTACGCCCACCAATCCCTCTGAAGTAACGTCATTAGCTATAATAGAGAAGATACCAATGCTCGCAGTGGCCATCGCGAGCTGGGTGGCTCTGTCAATGCGCTCCCCTATCACAAAAAATGCAATTAGGGCCGTAATAAAGGGCGCGAGGGCAATGGTAAATGTTGTATTGGCAACTGTAGTGTTTGAGAAAGCAAAAACATAAAAGGTCTGAGCTCCAGTAAAAAACAGGGCGCCAAGTATACCTTGCCTTCCGATGCTCCAGATTGCCGAAAAAACCCGCTGCCTGTAAAGAGCAGTCAAGACGACTAACATCACAAATGAAAGTGCGAGCCCTCGAAAAAAAACAACTCCAAACGGATCAATATTGTCTAAGCTGCGAAAAATAAGGCCAGCAGTGCTCACAATGGTTGCTGATGCAATCATCATTTTAATTGCTGAGTGCCGTTTTACAACTGAAGAAAGAAAAGTCACCATCGATAAGTCCAAAGGCCTGCAAGTTTTGGGAGAACCGGGTAAAAGCTAAATTTTGACTTAACAGACAAAGCGGCTTAAAAACGGCATTCAGAGTACTGGCTGGCTTGACATGCAGTCGCCTGCGCGACAATTTCATCAAAAGTTCGCGCTGGCAATTCTGCAGCAATTGCCTGAACCATAAACGCAGCGTTGGGGTCAAATTCAGCTGATAACAAGAACCAATACAGCGCCTTTCTTAGACTTTTTTCGACACCCATTCCTTCGTGGTAGCTGTTTGCAAGAGCCGTAAAAGCAAACGGATAACCCTGCTTCGCCGATTGCCTAAAAAGCTCAACAGCTCGCAGTTGGTCTTGGGCCACCCCCTGGCCAGTCTGGTAGAGCAAACCAAGACTTGCCTGTGCAACTTTGTCACCAGATTCTGCCAATGGTACCCATAGTTTGACTGCCTCATCTGGTTTGCCCTCTGAGAGTTTTACAAAGCCAGAATTTAAATCATCTGCAACGGCTGAGGACATATAAAACGCAACCATGGCGATCAATATTATCTTTAGCCACTGCAAATTTTTCTCTCCTAAATATGAGCTTTTGGGCAAATCAAATTGGCAAACATTAAATTTTAGCCATATGATCTTAAAACATGTAGGCTATGAGCGACTTTTTAAAAGTTAAACATCAATCATGTGAGGCGCGTCAATGATCATTTATCGATCAGCAAAAGTGATTGAAGAACTATTCTTGTCAGCCATCCAGAAAATCACTGCACCCAAATCCGTAAAAGATACAATTTACGGAACCTTTCTTGCCCTTGCAGCTTTGTTCTGCCTGTTGTTTGCATTTGAGCAGTTGATTGGCCGTTGACATGTTGATTGATTAGCTTTTAATGCGCAGTCACTGGGAGCCCATGAAATATTCAAGAATAGCTGTTTGATCAAGGGTCCCCATCCCAGCTTTTTCTGCACTGATGAACTCTTCTCGAGCCACTCTTCCAAATTGAACTTTGTGGTTTGCAATTTCTGCAAGCTCTATTGCCATATTCAAATCCTTAACCGCCATAAAAATCGGAAAGTCTGGCGTCAGGTCGCCTGCAAGAACTTTTTTAGGATAATTTGTATTGAGTTGACCAAGCCCAGCCGCCGTTGAACTCATCAATTTTGCCATAGCCCTTACATCAAGTCCCGCAGCCTTTGCTAGAGAAAGCGTTTCTCCAGTCAATGCGTTATTGACCATAGCCATGTAATTATTGACAAGTTTTGCTTTCAAGCCGCAACCTACTGGACCAACATGAAGAATTGTATCGCCAACGGCGTTGAAAACACCATCAAGCGCTGCAACGTCATCTGCCTCTCCACCCGCCATCACGAGAAGGTTGCCGGTGATTGCCTCCCGAGGTGTCCGGCCAACAGGTGCATCAACAAATCTGTGACCCCGGTTGGCAACACGCTTTGCTGTTTCCATCAATTTTGGGTATGAGCCCGTCGACATATCCACAATAAGGCTGTTTGGTGCACAGGTTTCCAAAACGCCACCCTTATCAAACAACACTGCATCAACAATATCACTGTTTGGCAGTATCATCATAATTACATTACGTTGATCAGCCGCCTCACAGGGATTAGTCGATCCGGCCGAGACGACGCCCTTAAATCCGTCGACAACATTCTGCTGAATGTCGCACACAGCAACGTCAAAGCCCTCTCGAATAATGTTTTTTGCCATTGGAGCTCCCATAATTCCGAGCCCAATAAAAAGGATTTTTTGTTCCACAGTTCCCAACACTTCCTAAAGCTACACTCACATAAGAATTTGATTAAAAGAAAGTTTGATCAATACAGATACACTTTGTCTATTTAGGTAACTCTCCATATGGAAGATATCCGCCGGCAAGTGTTATGCCGCAATCAGCAACAGTGACAGAACCTGTCATGGCACTCGATAAATCAGATAACAAAAACAAAGCAATATTGGCAATCTCTGACGGCAAGGCCATTCTGCCCAGCGGCGTCATGTTGAGAATTGGTGATAAATCTCGTCCCGCTGCTTCCTGTTTTCTGATAAACGGGGTGTCAACCCAACCCGGACAGATTGTGTTGACACGGATATTTTTTTTGCTCCATTGAACAGCCATGGCCTGGGTAAGATTCTTTATTGCTGCTTTACCAGCGCCATATCCTAGTACAGGCCCAGGTCTCAAGGCCAACACTGATGACATTGTAACTATAGAACCTCCACCTGTGGCTAGCATTCGCCTGCCAACTAATTTGCAAGTAACGAATGTGCCGTTGATATGATTTTCAAGCACTCTTTTAAAATTTTCTAGTGGCATTTCTTCTATTGGTTCTCGGGTTGGCATTATGCCCGCGGAGGTCACACAACCGTTAAAGGCAGGCATGCTTGTAGAGAGCTTCTCCAGCGCAGCATCTATTGATCCTTCAGACTCAACATCACCAACCGCAAAGTGAGCGCGACGGCCAAGCGCTGTGCATAACTCTTGCGCCGCATCACCATTAATATCAATGATACCAACCGTAGCCCCTTCTTTATGCGCAGCAGTGCAAATAGCGGCTCCAATACCGCTGGCACCACCTGTAACTACAATCGATTTTTGTTGAATTTTAATCATCAAACCACAATCCTTTTCAAAGAATTTTTATCGCAAGGAGAAATGATTACACCATCCCAGACCTACAACTGCAAATTTTTCACATTTGAACAATTCGCATGAGTTGGTAACTTTGCATACAACCGTAGTACAGCTAATCGCACTGAGAATAATTTCTAGTTGAATTGAAAAAAATAATTTCTTGAAAGTTGGTACAATGAAACATGACAATCACACCCTTGACGCTATCATTGTTGGTGCAGGGTTTTCAGGCCTATATCAGCTGTATTGCTTGCGTGAAAAACTAAATCATAAAGTTAAGGTTCTTGAGGCTGGAGGTGATGTAGGGGGCACCTGGTATTGGAATCGCTACCCCGGTGCGCGTTGTGACTCTGAAAGTCATACTTACTGCTACTATTTTGACAGGCATTTGCTTGAAGAATGGTCATGGTCTGAACGGTATCCTGGACAAGCAGAAATCTTGCGCTACCTAAATTTTTGCGCCCAAAAACTGGACCTCAAAAAAGACATTCGTTTTAATGAGCGTGTGATAAAAGCCGAGTGGGACGCTAATTCACAACTTTGGCACGTAAAAACACAAACTGGTCAGACTTTCATAGCGCGTTTTTTAATTACTGCCGTTGGGTGTCTTTCTTCAGCAAATATGCCAGATATTGATGGCCTTTCTGATTTTAAAGGTGAAATTTATCACACTGGTCAATGGCCCCATGACACAGTTGATTTTGAAAAAAAGACAATCGTCGTTATCGGTACAGGCTCGACCGGAATTCAGGCAATTCCTGAAATTGCGAAGTATGCGAAAAAACTGTACGTGCTTCAGAGAACGCCTAATTATAGCGTACCCGCGCGTAATAGGCCGCTATCCAGAGATTTCCATTCGGCATTCATCGAAGACATTGATTCTTGGAGATCAAAAATGCTGGAGTCACGCCATGGACACCCATGGATAGCACCGGATCGTCAGGTCCGGAAAACCTCACCAGAAGAACGCTACAGGATTATGGAAGCTGCATGGGAACATGGTGGGCTCAGTTTTCGTGAAAGTTTTGACGATGTACTCCTAGATGAAGAGTCAAACAACATAATGTCTGAATTTATCAGGCAGAAAATCATGAGTACCGTTCACAATGTCGAAAAAGCGAAAAAATTATTACCGAAAGATCACCCGTTTGGTACCAAGCGGCCACCAATCGATACTAATTATTTTGAGACATACAACCTTGAACATGTGCATCTAATTGACGTCAGGCAAAACCCTATAGCTTCATGCTCCGCTGCAGGAATAATATTGACCGATGACACAAAAATAGAAGCGGATATGATAGTCTTTGCGACAGGCTTTGACGCGATGACCGGAGCACTGCAAAAAATGAACCTTAAAGGGAGGGACGGCCTAAAACTAGAGGAAGCATGGCTTGCTGGCCCACAAACATATCTAGGTCTAGCTGTCCCAAAATTCCCAAACATGTTCACCATAACTGGGCCTGGCAGCCCATCAGTATTAACAAACATGCCACGCGCAATTGAACAGCATGTCGATTGGATTACAAATTTGCTACGCCACATGGTTCAGAGAGGTTACTCCAAGGTTGAAGCCAGCGAGGCAGCTGCCAACGAATGGACCGAACATGTTACCGATGTAGCCAACAAAACGCTTTTACCGAAAGCTAATCATTCCTGGTACCTTGGGGCAAACGTTCCCGGGAAACCACGGGTCTTTATGCCATACGTTTTTGGATTAAATCATTATCGGAACCACTGTGATTCCATCGCGGCAAGCGGATACCAAGGCTTTCTAATCACTGAGTAAATTTACCCAAGCCGGTCAGAAAACGGAGTGGTGAGTTATGACTGGAAACGTTGAAATTTTTGACTACGTAATAATAGGCGCAGGCTCTGCAGGGTGCATTCTAGCAAACCGCCTCAGCGCATGCGGTAAGTATAGTGTCTGCGTTATTGAAGCAGGCCCAAAAGACTGGCACCCTATGCTTCATATACCAGCTGGTTTCGTCAAAACTTTAGTTAACCCAAAATTCAACTGGATGTATTCGAGCGAACCAAGTGCGGGCACCAATGGCCGCACCATACCAGCTCCCCGAGGTAAAGTACTTGGTGGATCAAGCTCAATTAATGGAATGGGTTTCAACAGAGGCCAGAAAATGGACTTTGATGTCTGGGCACAAAAAGGAAACGCAGGTTGGTCCTATGACGATATTTTGCCTTATTTCCGAAAATTTGAGAGTTATCGGTCCCAGGATGATCAATCCTATCGCGGTACCGATGGTGAAATGACCATCAGTGATCTCGATTGGCGAGACCCACTTTGTGAGGCCTATATCGAAGGAGCAGAGAGCCTCGGTATTCAGAGGAATGCAGATTACAACGGCGCGAAACAAGAGGGGATTTCATATCTTCAACGGACCGTACGCGGGCGGTTTCGCATGAGTGCTGCCCGAGCTTTTTTAAACCCAGCTAAAAGACGCCCTAATTTGCGAGTGGTTACAAACGCCCACGTTACCCGCATTCTTTTACAAGGAAAGCGCGCAACTGGCGTCACATTCAAACTCGTTAAAAATCAAGAAATAGAGCGGCAAATTGATGCAGGCCGAGAACTGATTTTATGTGCCGGCGCTATAAATTCTCCGCACCTTTTACAGCTATCAGGAATTGGCGACGCGGATCATTTAAAAGAGATTGGCTGCGAGGTACGTCATGACCTGCCAGCTGTGGGAACCAATTTTCAGGATCATTACGCGACCCGGTTGACGTACCGGGTTCGCGGAGTTAACACAATCAACAATCGAGCGCATGGACTGCCATTGATTGCTGAGATTGCAAAATACTGTTTTGGTAAAAAGTCGATATTAAACCTTGGCCCAACAGCCGTTTTTTGTTTCCTTAAGTCAAATGAGAGTCTGAGTTCCCCTGATATACAGATCAACTTTACCCCGGGAACGCACCAACGTGGCATGCAGTCTACGTTGGAGAAACAGGCCGGATTTACCATGGCGACCTGGCAACACCGTCCCGAGAGTCACGGATATATCAAGGCAAAAAGCTCAAACCCATTTGAGCACCCAGAAATTCAGCCAAATTACCTGGCCGCCGAAACTGACCAAAACGTAATTTTGGCGGCAATCAAAATATGTCGTAAGCTCGCTCAAACTGATGCCTTGAGACCTTTTATTGTAGAAGAGACTTTTCCAGGTGTTGCCTGCCAAAATGATGAGGAATTGTTGAATTCAGCGCGCGAAATCGGTCAATCAATATACCATTTGATGGGAACCTGCCGTATGGGCACCAGAAATGACAAAACTGCCGTTGTAGATGCAGACCTAAAGGTTCATGGCATTGAAAATCTTCGGGTAATTGACGCATCTATAATGCCAACTATGGTATCGGCAAACCTAAACGCAGCGGTAATGATGATTGCTGAAAAGGGGGCAGACATGGTTCTTGGAAAATCGACGACCAACACTCACTGAACTCTGAATTTGTTTATTGCCCTCAAGTCAAGTTGTATACCTAATCCAGGTGCGTTTCCAAGTTTCATCAGGTTCGATGAAGGTTCAAAAAATGCATCTACAAAGATGGTGCGAAGGGGATTTATGTTAATATCAACCTCTAAGATACCGTTTCCACCGACTGCAGCTAGCGCATGTGCTGATGCAAGCAAGCCAACACCACCACCAAGGTAATGTGGACAATAACGCTTACCTGCTGCTATTATCTTTTTGGCAACGGAGACTGTTCCTGTCAAACCACCCCATTTTGCAAGGTCAGGTTGTATCACTGACAGATATCCAGCCTCAATTAAATGATCAAAGCCATGGCCTCCGATAGTATTTTCACCACCTGCAAGCGGTGTACTTCCTGAGGATTTCAAACTCATCCACTCGTCATCAGGTCGGTCAGCGTGAATTGGCTCCTCGAGCCATTTGATGTCATACACAGAAATTTTCTGCATCATCTCCCTAGCTTCATTTAAAGTCCAAGCCTGATTTGCATCAACCATCAACTCCCCATCTTTGCCCAGCAAAGTATGGAGCAATTTGATGTTCTGGATATCCTGAGCAAAATCAAATCCAACCTTTAACTTAAGAGCATGATATCCCGCTTTAAGCGCCATTTCAGCAGTCTTCTCAGCGTTGGTCGGGTTAATACCGCTTGCATATGTCTTAACGCAATCACTGACTCCACCAAGATATTTCCAAAGGGGTGTTTCATGTCGCTGCGCCATTAAATCGTGAAAAGCAACGTCAATACCAGCGATACATTGGGCGATCGGTCCAAATTCCCCAGTTTGCAAACCCAGAACCCAGGTTTTTTGTGTCAATAGGTCGAAGGCCTCCGATGGACTGGCAAATGATTCTCCAGTCAACAGAGGTTTAAAAACACTATCAATTAGGCGAGCACGATGTTCTGCACCAACCGCTGGAAAATTACACCAGACTTCCCCAATACCAGCCACACCATCCTCGTCAATCAATTTAACTACAACCATTGGTCGGTCAAACATCGTGCCAAACGAGGTCTGAACAATGGTTTCTAGAGGATAACGATATACCAAAGCCTCAACAGATTTTATTTTGATCACACAAAATCTCCTGCAAATTAAAAAAGTAATATCTGTCTTTTGCCAAGCCTAGATGACTTTGGCTTGAAATGTTAGCTCTTCTCCCGCGGGAAAGTCGGTTCGATCTCTGTTAATTTTGCATATGCATGCAGTTCAGCCTTCATGTTTTACTTTGGTATTTTCATAGAATCAAAACTAATGAGCATCAGCATCTCTTTGGGACAAACTTAAAAGAGAGTGCTCAAATAATGTTCTGGATTTTTACGCTCTCCTCGTCAAATATTAGTAGTCATGAATATATTTCATAAGCGTTATACACACATAATTGTAGGCGCCGGTTCCGCTGGTTGCCTTTTGGCCAACCGGCTTACGTCGCGCCCACAAAACACCGTCCTTTTGATTGAGGCAGGCGATTGGGATGATGACTTCTGGTTAAAACTGCCAGTTGGCTATTACAAAACTATGAACAACCCTAAGGTTTCGCGGCACTTTGCCTGCGAGCCCGGCGACGGTTCTGGTGGTCGCTCAATCAACTGGCCGCGCGGGTGCGTGATTGGTGGGTCCAGCAGTATAAATGGACTAATCTTTATTCGCGGTCAGCATCAAAATTTTGATGATTGGTCGGCACTCGGTAATCATGGATGGTCTTATAATGAAGTTTTACCCTATTTCAGAAGACTGGAAAGATTCAATGGTGAGGCCTCTCAGTTCCACGGTATGCATGGTGAATTGCAGGTATCAAAATTGCGCAACCATCATCCTGATTGTTCTGCATGGCTGAGCGCCGCCCATCAATATGGACTTCCACTGAATGATGATTTCAATGCCGATACAACGGAAGGAGTGGGAGAGTACCATTTATCCATTGGGTCTCGATGGCGTTCTAGCTCCTCTCGCGCTTTTTTGGCGCCAGCTAAATCTCGTAAAAATCTTGATATAATGACCAAAGCATTGGTCAACCGTGTCCTTTTCGAAAACAAAAAAGCTGTTAGCGTTGAAATAATCCGAGATGGACGAAAGCAAACAATCCATGCTGAAACCGAAATCATTTTATCTGCAGGAGCGATACAATCTCCACAGGTCCTTCAACTGTCTGGGATTGGCCCCGGGGCTCTGTTGAAAAAACATAATATTGATGTAGTTGTGGACAGTCCCGGGGTTGGGCAGAATCTCCAAGATCATTATCAAATGCGTACAATCGTGCGGATGAGGTCGCATGATTCTCTTAACAAACAAATTCGTAACCCATTGTCTCTGCTCAAGATGGGTTTAGATTGGGCTTTTCGTGGTCAAGGAGCGCTTACCGTAGGCGCTGGACAAGTTGGTGGAGCTATGCGGACTCGTTTCGCTCCGACAGACCACCCAGATTTACAACTGTTTGTAATGCCACTGTCAGTTGACAAGCCCGGCGAGCCACTACACCGATACCCTGGGTTCACTAGTGCGATTTGGCAGTGCCATCCAAAATCGCGTGGATCAATTGAAATTGTTACTTCAGACCCAACCGCAGATCCAAAAATTCAACCGAATTACCTCACTGATACACTTGATCAAGACACTATGGTTGAGGGTATCAAGATCCTTCGAGAAATATATAAACAGCCAAAATTTTGTAATTTGTGGGATGCCGAGGTTGTACCCGGTGAACAAGTAAAAACAGATTTTGAGATACTTGACGCAATCCGCAAAGGCGGTGGTACCGTGTACCATCCAGTGGGAACCTGTAAAATGGGTGTTGACGCAGCTGCTGTCGTCGGACCAAATTTGAGAGTGCACGGAGTTTCAGGCCTTCGCGTTGTCGACGCGTCCATTATGCCCTTGATAACCTCTGCGAATACAAATGCTCCAACATTAATGATTGCCGAAAAAGCGGCGGACATGATCCTTGGGAGCAATTGATAATCTTTTAATCAAAAAAAACTATTCCGATATTTTTGAGAGGTTTTTTAAAGTTCTGTATATTCCTGTTGTCCAGTCCTCCTCCCCACGGCCCGCTGCACTTGCAATATTGTATACCTCACGGGCAACAGAACCTGTGGATAACGGTACTTTGGAGGATGCTCCAGCCGTTAGGGCTAGACCAATGTCCTTACGCGCCAGATCCAACATAAAAGCTGGCAAGGGATTGTCGCATAATGCTTTCTCTGGCCAAGCCGTGGTGATGTGCCCAAGCCCTGCCGGAGTCTTAGAGATTACTTCCACCATTACGTCTTGACTAACACCCGACTTGAGGCCTAGTGCTAGCCCTTCTGCCGTAACAAGGTTAGATACGGCTGAAATATAGTTGTTAACTAACTTTACGACAGAACCTGAACCTAGTTCACCACAGTATGTTATAGCCTCTCCCATGCATTCCAGGAATGGCACCACACGATCAATATCTTGTTTTTTGCCTCCAACCATGAAAGTTGATTTCCCATTGACTGCATGCGCCGATGTTCTGCCTACAGGAGCATCAACCATAGAGAACCCCCGATCGACAAGGCGTTTGCCAATCTGACGAGTTTCGTCTGGCAGTATCGTGCTCATATCAACAAATATTGCATTACCAGACATTCCATCCGCGATTCCATCTGGACCGAAAACAACCTTCTCTACTATTGATCCAATCGGCAAAATGGCAAAAATCGCCTCGCAGCCTTGTGCGGCTTCTTTTGGTGACTCCGCACCTTTTGCGCCTTGCTTTTCAAGGGCTGCTACAGCTTCTTGCGAAACGTCATAGACCGTAACGTGGTGACCATTTTTTATAAGATGAGGGCACATTGCGCTACCCATCTGCCCTAGGCCTACAAATCCAATTTTTGCCATATGCACGCCCTTTCCAAGCGACTATGTAGAAAATTTAATAGTGATGCTTCTGAGAATATTACGCAATAATGCGACACTAACTATTAGCCTAGACCAGATTTTTTTAGAGGAACCCGGCAAAACAAAAGACTATCCTCTTCAGCACAACGCCAAATTATCCGCGAATCACAGCACCGCAGTTTTTGCTGGCAGCGGCAATCACAGCATCACTGATCGCGTCGATTTCAGCCTCACTCAAAGTCGCCGTTTGCGGCGTCAATGTGATCGTGACTGCCAATGATTTTTGACCTTCAGCAATCGTCTTTCCCTGATAAACATCAAACAGCTGAACATCACTTACTAATGGTCCCGCTGCCGATTTCACCGCGCGAAGCAGCTGGCTTGCGGCCACATCTTCGGCAAGGATAAAGGCAAAATCCCGACTGACCGGCTGGAATGGAGACATTTTGAGATAGGTGCGCGCCGGCCCTCTTGATTTGGCGACCGGCACGTCTTCCAAGAATAATTCAAACCCCACAAGTGTGCTGCGCAAACCGAAATGTGCGGCAATTTGTGGGTGCAATTCACCAAATTGTGCAAGAAGGTTACGCCCTTGCAACAACCGGCCAGAACGACCCGGATGGAAATAATCAGGCCCACCTGCCTCAACCTGAAGGCTGCCGCGCCGCACGCCCAGAACCGCCAATGCCGCCTCGGCATCTCCTTTAGCATCAAATAAATCAACCATCCGGCGACTACCATGCCATTCACGTGGTGCCATCGCCCCATGCCGGATTGCCGCCGCCGCAATGCGCTGCTGATCTGGCTCATCACCAAGGAAAACCGGACCAATTTCAAACAGTGCGACATCGGCCTCGCCACGATCCTGATTACGCGCCGCCGCTGACAAAAGGTTGGGTAGCGCAGACGGTCGCATGAATGACAACTCCGCGCTAATCGGGTTGACCAGTTTCAGACTGGCATCACCACCGCCAAAAATGACCGCTTCTTTTTCTGCAAGAAACGAAAAGGTAACCGCCTCGGTCAAGCCGCGTTCAGCCAGCGCACGACGCAAGCGTAACGGGCGCGCCTGTTCGGCATTGACCGCGGGCTGTGCGACCACATGTTCGCGAGGCAGATGCGTCATTGGCAAATGATCAAACCCGAATATACGGCTCACCTCTTCGACCAGATCGGCCGCACCGTCGATATCACCGCGCCATGCGGGCGGGCTGACCTGCCATCCACCGGCATCATCACGAACTGTAAAGCCAAGGCTTTCGAGGATTGCCTGCTGGCGGGCGGGCGGCACTTGCATACCGGTCAACCGCTCAACCTTATCAGCGGCAAGGAAAATCTCACGCTGCCATTTAGCACCGTCGCCAGCGGTCACGACATGGCTTGCCTGTCCGCCGCAAATCTCGAGAATCATGCGCGCAACATAACCTGATGCCCATTCAGGCGAGGTTACATCAAGACCGCGCTCAAACCGAAAGCGTGCGTCGGAATGAATGTTCAGCTTGCGACCGGTTGTGGCAACCGCAATCTGATCAAAGATTGCAATCTCTAAAAACATCTTATCGGTGGCATCGCTGACACCCGAGCGTTCACCGCCCATGATGCCAGCAAGATCATCCGGCCCGTTCGCATCGCCGATGACGAGCATGTCCTCATCAAGCTCATAGGTCTTTTCATTCAAGGCCGTCATGGTTTGGCCAGATTTGGCCGGGCCGATAATCAACTTACCGCCATCAATCTTATCGATGTCATAGGCGTGTAACGGGCGGCCAAGATCAATCATAATATAGTTGGTGATATCCACCAGGGCGCTAATCGGGCGCTGTCCAATTGCGGTTAGCCGGTTTGCCATCCATGCGGGGCTGGCACCATTTTTAAGGCCGGTAAAAGCCCGACCTGAAACCAGCGGGCAGAGATGCGCCTGCTCCGGTTTTAAGTTCAGTTCCCATGATATCGGGCTATCAAAACTGCCCTCCAGCGGACTGGTATCGAGTGCTTTCAGCGTGCCATAGCCTGCTGCCGCCAGATCACGCGCAACGCCGCGAACGCCAAGACAATCAGCGCGGTTCGGGGTAATCGCGATTTCAATGATCGGATCATCGAGACCGGCATAGGTGGCAAAAGCCATGCCAACAGGCGCATCAGCAGCTAGGTCAATAATGCCGTCATGCTCGTCAGAAAGCTGCATTTCGCGTTCAGAACATAACATGCCATTCGACAGCTCACCGCGAATCTCGCCGGTTTTCAGGGTCAGATCAATTCCCGGAACATACGCCCCAACTGGCGCAAAAACACCCTTCATGCCAGCACGGGCATTTGGCGCGCCGCAGACAACTTGCACGGGCTCACCCGCGCCAATATTGACCATGCAAACCCGTAACTTATCTGCATTTGGATGCTGTTCTGCCGAAATCACCTCGGCAATAACGAAC
>Ga0255768_10004143_pt1 | contig 14252 bp, 12 predicted proteins | sample 071ome_33_FD_179983 | JGI IMG/M metagenome (GOLD analysis project Ga0255768, IMG submission 179983) | Coastal salt marsh microbial communities from the Groves Creek Marsh, Skidaway Island, Georgia - 071412AT metaG (version 2) | ecosystem: Environmental > Aquatic > Marine > Intertidal zone >...
AGTGAGGTGATTTTATGGCAAAAATGAACATGATTGCAGCATTAAATTCCGCACTTGACCACCAATTAGATCGCGACCCCAATGTGGTGATCTTTGGTGAAGATGTCGGTTACTTTGGAGGTGTTTTTCGAGTAACAGCTGGCTTACAGAAGAAATACGGCGAGCATAGAGTCTTCGATTCTCCGCTTGCAGAAGGTGGAATTGCAGCCATCGCCATGGGCATGGGGTTGAATGGACTTCGCCCAGTTGCGGAAATTCAATTCGCAGACTATATCTTCCCTGCTTATGACCAAATCGTCAATGAAATCGCAAAACTACGACATCGCTCAGGTGGCGAATTTTCAACACCTGTGACCATCCGAACACCTGCCGGTGGCGGCATTAAAGGTGGCCATCATCATTCACAATCCCCCGAATCTCAATTTACGCATACACCCGGACTCAAAGTTGTCTATTGTTCAAATCCAAGAAATGCCAAGGGTTTGCTCACAAGTGCAATTGAATGCAACGACCCAGTCATATTCTTTGAGCCAAAGAGATGTTACAGAGGGCCGTTTTACGGCGACCCCCACAATGTTCCAACCTGGAACGACCACCCCGATGGTGAAGTTCCTGAGGAATATTTCTCCATCCCACTTGAGCAAGCAGAAGTGGTGAGAGAAGGAGGTGCTTGCACCGTGATCGCATGGGGGACTATGGTGCATGTTGCCTCTAAGGCCATCGAAGATTCCGGCGTTGATTGTGAACTCATCGACCTGCAAACCCTCGTTCCATGGGATAGGGACACTGTTGTCAATTCAGTCAAGAAAACCGGACGATGCGTCATCGTCCATGAAGCACCAAAGACGAGTGGATTTGGTGCCGAAATGAGTGCATCCATTCAAGAAAGGTGTTTCTACAATCTCGAAGCACCAATTGAGCGTGTCACGGGTTGGGACACACCCTTCCCTCACACAACTGAATGGGACTATATACCGAGTCCAGCACGAATTGCCGAAGCAATTCGTCGAACACAGGAGGCATAAACATGGGAAGTTTTGAATTTAAGTTACCAGATATCGGAGAAGGCGTAGTTGAAGGTGAAATTGTTGAGTGGATGGTCGCAGTTGGCGACACTGTCAAGGAAGACGACCCCATTCTTTCGGTGATGACCGATAAGGCGACTGTCGAGATTCCATCGCCGTGCGATGGTGTCGTTACGAGTATGGTCGGAGATGCTGGAGACATTCTACCAGTTGGTGCTGTTTGCATCGTCTTTGAAGTTGAAGGTGCAGGAAACGCAAGTTCATCTGAAGAGGCAAAAGAGACACCAGCTGTTGTCGAGAAAGAAGAAGCGGCTCCCGCTCCTGCTGTCGAACCTGAAGTTGTTGCTCCAACACCCGCTCCAACACCTACTCCTGCACCAGCCCCAGTTGCTGCTGCTCCTGTTACCCCTCGAGCCGAAGGCACGAAGGCACTTGCTTCACCAGCAGTTCGAAAGCGAGCACGTGAAGCACATGTGAACCTTGACCTCGTCGCTGGAAGTGGACCTGCTGGAAGAATTACCCACGCCGACTTGGACACCCACATCGCTGGTGGAGCAAGTTCTGCATCAGCGTTTGCACCTGTAGGCTCCTCGGCCAAAGTTGAGTTGAACGGAACAGAGGATATCAAGGTCATCGGACTTCGAAGAAAAATTGCAGATGGTATGATGTCATCATACAGCACCATTCCACACTTCTCCTATTTCGAAGAGGTTGATGTGACCAATCTTGAAGAATTGCGACAACACTTGAATGCGACTCGCCCTGAAGGAGCTCCAAAGTTGACCTACCTTCCATTCATCATGCAGGCACTCGTCAAAGCCCTCGGTCAGCGACCAGAATGCAATGCCCTCTATGATGACGATGCGGGAGTTGTCACAAGGCATCAAGCCATCAACTTAGGTATTGCAACTCAAACCGATCGAGGATTGTATGTACCTGTTGTCAAGCATGTTGAAGCCATGGATATCTGGCAAAGTGCTGTTGAGATGACAAGGGTCACACAAGCAACTCGGGATGGAAAAGCCGGCGTTGAAGACCTGACAGGCTCAACATTCACCATCACCAGCCTCGGAAGGCTCGGTGGATTGGGTGCAACCCCAATTATTAACAAGCCAGAAGTTGGCATTCTCGGTGTCCACAATGCAACAGAACGTGCTGTTGTTCGAGACGGTCACATCGTTGTTCGAAGAATCATGAATCTCTCATCTTCGTGGGACCATCGTGTTGTCGATGGGCATGACGGTGCAAGTCTTGTCCAATTGGTCAAATCGTACCTTGAACACCCGGCAACCATCTTCATGTGAGTTGATGAACAATGCAAACAAAACAATGCCAAGTTCTCGTCGTAGGTGCTGGTCCGGGAGGCTATGTCGCCGCAATTCGTGCATCTCAACTCGGACTCAAAACAATCATCGTCGAGGGTGAGCGAGCAGGTGGAACATGCCTCATTCGAGGATGTATTCCTTCAAAGGCACTTATTCACGCTGCACATACATTCCACAACCTTGCCAGGCATGCAACCGACGCAGGTCATATGGGCATCACTATTCCGGGCCCAGCAGAATTGAAGATGGCAGGGCTCGTGGAATGGAAAGAAGACATCGTCACACGACTCAACAAAGGTGTGGAAGCACTCCTCAAGAATGCAGGAGCCGAACTTGTGCATGGATGGGCTGAATTCCAAGATGCAAAAACTGTCAAGATAGGCAGCGGAAAAGATGCAACCATTATTCAAGCCGACAATGTCATTCTAGCCAACGGATCGGTTCCAATCGAACTTCCGTTTATGCCATTTTCCGAAGACGTGTTGTCATCAAGGGAAGCCTTGAGCCTAGAGGAACTGCCAAAGCGAGTGGCCGTCATCGGCGGAGGATACATCGGTCTTGAACTGGGCATCACATACCACATGCTCGGCAGTGAAGTCACCGTCATCGAAGCGATGGACACCGTTCTACCTATCTTTGACAAAGAACTTCGTCGACCACTCGAATTGTTCCTCAAGAAGAACAAAATTGCCGTCCACACAGGTGTGTTTGCAAAAGGTGCAGAATCAGGCAAAGGTGGCGTCAAGGTTTCGTTCATTGATAAAAATGAAAAAGACGAGAAAAAAATGCAGTCGATTGACGTCGACAAAGTCCTTGTCACCGTTGGCCGCAAACCGATGTCCAAGGGACTTGAGGCGACAGGCGTGGCAATCGACGAACGTGGTTTTGTGAAGGTCAATTCCAAATGTCAAACCAACATGAAAGGCGTCTACGCTATTGGTGACGTCTGCGACCTTGGTGAAATGTTAGCCCACGTTGCAAGCCATCAAGGTGAGATGGTTGCAGAAATCATCGCAGGTCACGAACGAATCTACGACCCTCAAGGTGTACCAGCAATTGTGTTTACCGAGCCTGAAATCGTGTCCGTTGGACTTTCACCTGATGAAGCGAAAGAAGCAGGACACCCTACAATTGTGGGTAAATTCCCACTCGCAGCCAATGGTCGTGCCCTCACACAAGAGGCGGAGAAAACTGGCGGATTTATCCGAGTCGTTGCCCGTGAAGATGACCATCGTATTCTCGGCATACAAGGCGTTGGAACACACATCAGTGAATTGGTTGGGGAATGGACCTTAGCACTCGAAATGGGTGCACTGCTCGAAGATATTGCACTTACCATTCATGCACACCCAACCATGACAGAAATGACACATGAAGCGATTCTTGACACCCTAGGGCACGCCATCCACAAGATGTGAGCGGTGACAAACATGAGGGCCGTCCTCCATTCAATCCAAGTGAATCCTGAAGGGGGGGTACCAAAATACGGCGTCGATTCGGCTTTTATTTCATCCCTAGGTGTTGAAGGTGACAAACAAAACAACGTCAAGAACCACGGTGGCATTCTCAAGGCTGTTTGCTTGTATTCACTTGAAGTCATCACATCCTTACAAGAGCAAGGTCATCCCATTGAATGCGGTACGACTGGGGAAAACCTCACCGTTTCAGGACTTGATTGGAGTGAAGTTCAGACTGGAGCAATTCTCAATATTGGCGATGTTCAACTCGAAATCACCATGCCAGCATCGCCGTGTTACAAGATCGCTGAATCATTTCTCGAAGGTGATTTTTCTTGTATTTCACACGATGTTGACCGTCAAATGTCTCGAATGTATGCAAAGGTCATCAAAGAAGGAACGCTCAAACCAGGGGATGTCGTCACTCTTCAACACTCAGCGTAATCCGTTGGCTTCAAGCGATTTGAGCAAGACTGCTCCTAGTTCAGAAGGGTCTTTTGCACATGCAATCCCAGCCGCTTCAAAGGCAGCAAACTTTTCTTCTGCTGTACCTTTCCCACCCGAGATAATCGCTCCAGCGTGACCCATTCGCTTTCCAGGCGGTGCAGTCGAACCAGCGACGAAGCCCACGATTGGCTTAGACATGTTCTCTTTCGCCCATGCAGCAGCTTCTTCCTCAGCAGTACCTCCAATTTCTCCAATCATAACCACGGCTTCTGTTTGTGGGTCCGCCTCAAATGCAGCCAAACAGTCGATGAATCCTGTTCCGTTGACGGGGTCGCCACCAATACCGATACAGGTGGACTGTCCTTCGCCGATACTCATTGTTTGAGCGACTGCTTCGTACGTCAGCGTGCCTGATTTCGATACGATACCAATACGACCTTTTGCATGAATATGGCCAGGCATGATGCCTATTTTCGCCCCACCTTGTTCACCTGGAGTGATGATACCAGGACAATTCGGACCAATGAGTCGAACACCTGGTCGATTAGCAACAAATGCTACCGCCTTGACCATATCGAGGGTAGGAATGCCTTCGGTGATACAAACAACGACGCCTTCACCTTTGATGGTATCAAAAGCATCTGCAGCTTCCATAATCGCTTCCCCAGCAAATGGTGGTGGCACATAAATGACAGTAGCATCAGCATCTGTTTCTTTAATCGCATCGAACATCGAATCCCAAACCGGGAATGCTTTTCCTTGTAGTTCAACTGATTGACCTCCTTTTCCAGGTGTGCAACCGCCAACGATGTTGGTCCCGTATTCAACCATTTTATCCGCATGGAACATGCCTTGCTTTCCAGTGATACCTTGAACGAGAACTTTTGCATCTTCTTCGATCCAAATCGCCATCACGCCTCACCTCCAATGAGAGCAACTATTTTTTGAGCCCCATCAGCGAGGTCATCTGCTGGATGGATATTGAGTGTCGATGCTGCGAGAATGGCTTTTCCTTCGTCAACATTCGTTCCAGCCAATCGAACCACTAAAGGCACATCAAGGCCTAGTGATTCGGTGGCTCCGATCACACCTCTTGCGATGATATCGCATCGCATAATGCCTCCAAATATATTGACGAGGATACCCTTCACATTCGGGTCTTCGAGGATGATTGAAAAAGCGGTTTTGACCTGTTCTTCATTTGCACCACCGCCGACATCGAGGAAGTTTGCAGGTTCCCCACCATACAATTTGATAACGTCCATGGTGGCCATAGCAAGGCCGGCACCATTGACCAAACACCCGATGTTCCCATCGAGTTTTACATAGGACAAGCCTGTTTCTTTTGCACGGATTTCGACTTCTTCTTCTTCACTGAGGTCACGAAGGTCGTCCCAGTTTTTGTGTCGGAATTCTGCATTTTCATCAAACGAAACCTTTGCATCAAGTGCAAGAATTTGATCATCTGAGGTTCGAACTAAAGGATTGATTTCGAGCATCGTACAATCGTTCGCAACGAACATTGTGTACATCTTCCCGATAGCCTGAGCAAATGATTTGTGAGCAGCTCCTGTAAGTCCAAGTTGAAGACCAAGGTCTCTTTTCTGATAGCCGAGCAATCCCACATTTGGATCGACGAGAATTTTATGGATTTTCTCAGGCGTCTCCTCTGCAACTTCTTCGATGTTGACCCCGCCTTCAGTTGAGGCCATGATAAGGACAGATTTGTTCTCACGGTCCACGAGAATCGCAAGATAGTATTCATGAGCAATATCACAACCAGATTCAACGTAGAGATTTCGAACGATTTTACCTTCATCTCCTGTTTGAATGGTCACAAGAAGATTTCCAAGAATATTGGTGGCATAGGTTTCTACTTCCTCCCTTGAGAATGCAACTTTCACACCGCCATCCATGATGTGTTCTCTTGTTTCAGGGTGATAGAGTGTACCTTTTCCACGGCCTCCGGCGTGAATTTGTGATTTGACGGCGACGACCTTACTGCCAAGGGCGTCGTAAGCCGATAACGCTTGTTCAACGGTTGTGCAATGGACTCCTTCGAGAACGGGTACACCTGATTGACGGAGCAATTCTTTTCCTTGATATTCGTGTATATTCATATGACCAACAAGAAAGTGGTAAAAAAACCCGTCTTTGAATACTTTGTACGAATTCTTTGATGCTACAACCATCCCGTTTGATAATGTCGACCTATTCGGAGGGGACATGCAAGTGGTCGTCTTAGCTGGTGGGTTCGGCACTCGCCTCTCCCCTTGGACGCATCACATCGCTAAACCAATGCTTCCAATGCTCGATAAAACACTCATGGAGAGGGTCGTTGAAAATGTTCCCGAACACCTGGTTGACGAAGTCGTGATTGCGGCAGGTTACAAAGTCAAAGAACTCGAGGAATACTTCCGAAATCAAGACCTCGATTTTGATGTACGTATTGTCGAGGAAGAAGGCCCGCTTGGCACTGGAGGGGCACTTGGCAATTGTCGAGATGTTCTCTCCGGCACATTCGCATGTTTCAACGGAGATATCGTTTCATCTCTTGATGCAGGCCAGCTTCTTGACCTTCACCAAATGAAATCAGCCACAGCAACGCTCGGTCTATGGACCGTAGAGGACCCCACACGGTTTGGAATCGTAGGTCTTGATGAGAACCACTTCATCACCCAATTCAAAGAAAAACCAAAACCAGAGGAGGTCTTTTCCAATTACATCAACGCTGGTTCCTACATCATGAACGATGATATTTTTGATTATATGCCTCTTGGAAAGCATTCCCTTGAGCGAGACGTATTTCCGAGATTAGCCGAAGAACAAAAATTGTGCGGCCTGCCATTTGAGGGATATTTCATCGATGCTGGAACTCCAGAATCTTGGACTGATGCTGTTGATGCATGCATTTCTCACCAGCGATATTCAACAGGCAGTGTTCATGCATCAACATGGTACGAAAACAACGTGCTTGAGGGGCAAATTTTCGGAGGTATGATCGGCCCCGACTGTTCTATAGAACAAAGTGCTACAATAAAAAATTCAACACTTCTCCAAGGTGTTTCGGTTGAAAAAAATACAACATTAAGCGGCTGCCTTGTCGGCAAGAATGCTCGGATAGGTGAAGGCTCTAACCTACGAAATGTTGTGATTGATTTCAACGCTCATGTCCCAAACAACACCGTACAAACCGGAGGCACCTACCCAAACAGAACTGATGAAGGTAAATAATTGCCAAACATCTAAAACAACGTCCTCTATCTTGATTCATGGTCAAACCTCTCATCGTTGTGAACTTCAAAACCTATGCATCAGCCTCGGGAAATCGTGCAATGGAATTAGCAAAGGCGATGCAAGAAGCGGACCAAACAAAGGCAACGTTTGTAGCCGTTGTCTCTGCATTTGACCTTTCGGAAGTCTCACGATTGAGCGGACTTGAAGTTTGGAGTCAACATCTCGACCCTGTTGGCCAAGGCGGTCACACCGGCTGGCTTGAACCCAAAACCGCCATCGAACGAGGTGCCAAGGGCTCCATCATCAATCATGCAGAACACAAAGTAGAGTTGACCCATGTGGAACAACTTCTTGCGATGCTCCCAGACGGTTTTCCCGTTTGTGCCTGTGCTGCAGATGTCGAAGAGGCAAAAGCTCTTGCAAAACTTGAGCCCGATTTCATCGCTGTCGAACCACCTGAACTCATCGGAGGCGATATTTCTGTGACAACCGCTGACCCTCAAATCGTTACAGATACGGTCAATGCGGTAAAAGCGGTCAATCCTCGTGTTCGCATTTTATGCGGTGCTGGGGTAAAGAACGGCGAAGATGTTGCCACGGCGATTGAACTTGGTTCCGAAGGCGTTCTTCTTGCAAGCGGCGTGACAAAATCTGACAACCCTGCCGCTGTTCTCGCAGACCTCGTTTCAAAACTTTAATTCACGAAGTCGCTGTAAAGAGAGTAACTTCTGCTCCAGTTTGGCCTCAGCAAGTCCATTCGAAGCGGGGCAGGACATCAAATGCGGGCAGGTTTTGCAAATCCGAGGGTGTCTTGCCAAAGGAAGAACATCAAGTGAACGTGTGCGAATCACTGTGTTTCGAACTTCTCGCATCGCCCCGAGGTCATATTCAATCAATTGTTGAGCTCTCTCCAATATTTCATTTTCACACTCGAACTCAATACCTTTCCAATGAGAGTTGTGTTGAAGTGAGAGATTGCGAATTCGAATATTACCGCATACCTCTGTCATGTAAGGGCGTTCAAGCGCCCAGATACCCATGCTGATGCACTCGAGTTGGGATGTGTCGTTGTTTCGAAACCGACTGAATTGAATCCGCAAGCACGTCCAAACACCATGTTCATACAACAAAACATCAGGAGCACAGTACACGATATTGCCATTTTTTTCTACAGATTCTGTTCGTGGGAAAAATAACCAAGATGTTGAATTCGATCGTATTTTTGAAAACCAGGAATGTTGAAACAAAGCGTTCATCCAACCATGAACCCTATTGATAATCGATTTCATTCGGAGTTCAGAACACTCCATCTTCATGGCGTTGTACATGAATTCGGTAATGTCACGAATTTGCTGTCGATGGAACCCATCCGACCAAAATGAACCGTTTTTGTGGTCCTCAAGCCACTCATACAACACTCGTCTCGCCACACGAACGCAAACGTCGCTCTCGCTCATTCTGGAAGATTGATGTTGATTGATGGGCTTCTTCTTTGGGCGTCCGTATTTCAAAAACCACTGACGTGGACACTGAGAAAAAAGTTCGATGTTTGATTTGCTCCAAGACTGATGTTTTACCATGCCTTGAACAAAAACCGTCTACGGTCTTCAATCTTTAGAACACACCAATGTTCGAGAGAGAGAAAATGGTGTTTGTTAATGCCCACAGTGCAACGGGAACCAAAGCCCATCCTACGAATTGTGCGAACACCTCGCTACCAAATTTTCCGAAGAGGCGAGAAAAAGGTCCGCCCCATGATGCAACAAATCGCAAACAGAGGATCGCGACACCTGCGAGCATGAGATAGATGAACAAGAGGAAGATACCCATGGCAATTGAGCCACCTCCATTCAGAATTGTAGCACCAACGCCTTGCTGGAACCACATTGGGTAGACAAACCAAGTCATCCATCCTGCCCAAACACCCAACAGTACATCACGTTGCATGTCGACAACATCACGCCACTCTCGGAACACTTTTGGGAAAAGGGAGTGAACGAATTTCCCGATATAATCTGCTTCGTATGGTGTTCCTCTTTTTGCTGTGACCAGAGCCATCTCGAAGAACCAAAGCATCATCAGGATTTGACCAAAGTATCCAAACGACAACGGTAATGGAAGAAGGACGAGAAGAAGCATTGGTACATTGACGAGAAGAACGCCAAGTGCACCGGCACACACGATTGAGGCCCACAGTAAACCGGGTGGAAGTGGCTCTTCTGGTGCTTCCCAACCTTCTCGAGGCAAGGCCAAAAACAACAAAAAGAGTGCTGAGCCAAAAATAACGCCAAACATCGGTGCAACTGGCTGACTTCCTCCGCTACCAACCGCTTCGATTGCGTCTGCGATATCTTTGGACCCTGCGGTTGGTGATGACGAGTATGAGACAATTCCTGCTGCATCGACGAGCAGCACGATATCTGAGATGCCTCCAGGTGAAAGGGTTGCAAACGCATTTTCTGTATCGAGATAGACATTCCAGGACACATTGATGCTCTCTTCGAGCAATTCAACGTCGTAGGATGTTGCATCCTCGCCCATCACGATGTGAACGACTTCGATTTCTGCATCATAGTTGTCGAGTGTCGTATTAAACTCATCAGCGTGATCAAAGATGTTCTCGGAACCTGGAAGGACGATAGCAAGAAGAATCATTTTCTTGTCATTGTACAGTTCGGTGAGGGAAACGGTGCTGCCGTTTCCGTCTATTAATTCCACATCTGTGAGTTGCGGGGTGTGCTGAGTCGGTGGAATTCCATCAAGGTTGTATTGAACGAGCACTGGACCCATGATGATGGATAAGAGAAGAACCACAAGAGCACCAAGAATGGGCAAGGGGAGGAGCAAATGTTGCCTGTAGGAATTGTACACAAACCCAAAGAGACTCAAAGTCGTTGCCAACGAGAGTAAAAGAGTTGCATGAGCAAAGCCGTCGTAGCGTTCTTCTACCTCAAATCTCAGAATACCAAATGCGTGACAGTCGCTATTGAGGTCACCAGCTATGGTTCGAATACAAATTTGTAGATTCAAATCACCAATTGGTAATCTCTCTGCTCCGGACCATGTGTTTACAGTGGTGTTGTTTCCCAAATTTCGAGTCATTTTGATGCGGTTTGCACTTGTTTCAACCAAGAGATCCCCGTCATTCGTGAATTTCTCATCTTTGTCCAACGGCCCCCATATCTCCCACTTCTCATCTCGAAGGTCATCAGGTCCGAATGGCAAATTTTGTTCAATTTGTATGTGGGCTCGTCTTGCCTCATCAATGTAAATTGATGCATCAGGCTTGTACATGACGCCTTCCATGATGATGCCGCCGCTGTTGAATTCGAATCCGCCCCACTGAACGCGTGCGGTCGTTCCGACACATCGATGATGTACTGAAACCTCCAAGGATAGAGAATCACCGGGTTCCATCACAACACTCACATTCTGATAGGCTCCTGAGAAATTCATTGCATCGTTTTGAGCCACTTTGTTGATGGTCTGCGTCACCTCATCTTGATACACTTCTTGACCACCTATTCGAACGGTGTAAAACAAGGTCGTCGAACTATCGGTGAATGTTTGACGTGTACATGATGTTGGGCCTGTGTTCGCTTGTAGAATCATTGAAAAAAACACCGACATCTGAACATCGGCCTCTATTGATTCAAACACTGGAGGGCTGTCTAAAGTGAACACTGGAACTGGTCCACCCGTCACACCAACCACGAATCCGCCTACTGCAGAATCCGTTTGACCGCGTTGAAGAACCGCTGATTCAACATCATCGCCTTCGACAAATAATCGTTCGACTGGATTGATATCCCATTCTTCAAATCCAGCGTCGTAGGTAATATCACCCTCCGCACCAATGGCAGAGAAACTCAGCATAACCGAGGAGATGAGCACGAAAAGCAGGAAGATGCTCACTTTCCTCCGCATGTTTGAACCACATCGTACGAGTTCAATAAAACAATGGCTTCATGGGAAGAGAGGCATTCCAAGATAGGCCCACATGATGAGAATACCACCAAGAATTGAGAAGGCATTCACTGTACCTTTTGTGAGAAGACCTCGATTTTCCAATGTCGCACCGAGTACGCTGTCAATTTGGCAACCCAACCAGCCAGTAGCAACCAACACCATCGTGATGAACATGCCATCATCAACACTGACAACACCAGTGAGATATGCACTAATGAAGGTGCACAGGGAAACGATGAGCGAGCCGAGGAAAGCAGCGAGTTGACCATTGGGTGAAAAACCGCCGTTTTCACCTTGTTCGCACGGCTTCATTGTTGTGATCATTCGAACCCTGGGGTCAAGACATCCTATTTCAGATGCGAATGTGTCCGACGCAGCGACAGCGACCGATGCACCGAATATCCAAATTCCAGCCTCATAATCCTCAAAATAAAATGCGATTAAACACATGAGGCCGGGGAAGAAACCGTTGGCGACAACATTTTTCCATCCTCGGTGCCCATCTTCCGATTCACAAAGGCCTAACGCCTTCTTTTCTTCAAACCGCCATTTCGTCGCTTTGTGGCTCGATAACAAAAATCCCAGCAAGATGATGAGCCATGTCCAGTGACCAAGACCACCAACGATGAAACCAAGCACTGATGCAGCAACAACACCTTGCTTGTCAAGCATTTTAGCTCGGGTCGACATGAAAATCAAGAAGATGAGAATGACGACCGTTACAGTCAAGTTCGTCGTGTTCAATCCACTTGAAAAAAAATCCATAGTACTCCCTCTGGGATAAGTACCTTGCACGCATATACGCCGCTCGCTTATGTTCTTCTCGAATGGTGTAGTTTATCAATTAAGTGGAACACTTTGTGGTTGTTCTTCTACTTGGAAGATTGGAGGGACGATTCGTACGATTGCGAGCCATAAGAGGAAAACAAGAATAATGATCCACCCTAGATTGAGCAGGGCATAGAGAACGATGTTATCCATCTCGATGAGACCAATACCCCAAGATGTACCATTCCAAAATGCATGACCTCCAATAGCGAGCAACAATCCTTTTTTCCAGTCTGTTGGCAATGTCCATGCGTGGTTTCTGTGTTTCAGAACCCACCTTGATAACCATTCAGATGGTTTCGCTGCGAGGCTCGATGTAGATACAACTTGACCTGTTGACTTGTCGTACAGCACCCATTCTGTTTTTGGTCCTGCGATTCGGAAATCATAGACCGAATGGGACGTTCTTGCACGCCAATGGATGCTCGAAGCGATGGCGTATCCCGATATACCAGTCCAAAGCGCATGGCCGGGTATTGAGCCAATGCCTCGAAGAACTGACGTGATCAGGAATGAAATGCCACCGTCACCAACAGCAAGGGAGCCAAGAATGTACTGGGCATTCTCCACCAAAGCGAACCCTAAGCCTACAGTTGAGCCAACATAAAATCCATGGCGAGGTGTCTCGAGGTACCGATAGAGCAAGAGCACCACGAAGGCCTTCGATAATTCTTCTCCGATTGGTGCGGATAGAAAGAGAATCATCCCGTATCCAAGGTCAGTCATCGTTTCCATCGGTATCCCAAGGCTTGTGATCAAAATAGGTGACACAAGGGAATTAATGATAATTGCAGGGACTCCAGCGAGCATTCCAGCCATCAACATAAGTTCTCCATCTTTCGCTCCGATCTGAAAACCCATGTGCTTACTTGTGATGGACCACCAACCAAAAACCGGAGTTGAGAATCCGATGAGCCAAGCAGGGAGGAAGATAAAGACGGCGAGCAAAATAGTTCCAGTGTTGATGATACCCAAAGCCAAAGGAAGTAAGCAGGCTGTTGAAATGACCACACCACCGACAAATAAAGCCCAAAGATGACGAGTTTTTGGCATATCAAGCGGTGTGTTCGAGCGAACCAAATGGTGCCGAACATGAGTTGGCACAGGTGTGGCTACAACCATATTCCCGCCAATGTTGTGATGTTGTGTACCGTTTTGAACTGGAGTGGCAACGACGCTGTGCGTCAACTGCGGCTTTCTTGATAGCAACAGCAAAGCGACAAGAGGCAATGAACAAATCCCTCCGAAGAAAACAACAAATGCATCCATCGGCCCTAAGATGTAATTAAAATTTGAATCAAGAAACCCAGCAGCGATAAGAATCGCTACGTTGGATAAGAGAAAACAGAGAAAAACGATACCCAGCATTGAACGAACAATTTTCCAAGGTTTCGCTTCTTGCCAAACAATATGGTCATGCGGCAACGGTGTTAGGCCAACCGCAGAATTATCTGGCTGAATCATTGAATCACCCTTTGTCCCGCTCAGTTCGCCCGTCAATCAACGAAAGTTCGTTGCGGATAGCAATCATCATCGCGGGAATTGAGCGTAGGTGCCCAAACACATGAATTCATCGCCACAATTCATCGAATCTTTACTCAATTGAGCATCATTCGAGGAAGCCATACCGCCAATCGTGTGGTGGGGCAAATGTTTCTTTGATGGACCTTGGACTAACCCACCGAAGAAGATTGAGAGGGCTGCCTGCTTTGTCATTCGTTCCACTTCCTCGTGCTCCGCCGAACGGTTGTTGGCCGACGACTGCACCGGTTGGTTTGTCGTTGATGTAGAAGTTACCTGCGCTGTACCGCAGGGCGTTCATGGCAGTTTCGATATGGCGTCGGTCGGTTGCGAATATTGAGCCTGTCAAGGCGTATTCAGAGGTTTGGTCGCAGGTGGTCAAGATCTGTTCAAATTGATTGTCGGGGTAGACGTGAATCGAGAGGACTGGACCAAAGATTTCC
>Ga0255768_10004145_pt1 | contig 14247 bp, 6 predicted proteins | sample 071ome_33_FD_179983 | JGI IMG/M metagenome (GOLD analysis project Ga0255768, IMG submission 179983) | Coastal salt marsh microbial communities from the Groves Creek Marsh, Skidaway Island, Georgia - 071412AT metaG (version 2) | ecosystem: Environmental > Aquatic > Marine > Intertidal zone > Salt...
TTGGTATAATAAAAGGCTTTTTTTGTGCTAGTGATAAAAGAAGTTCATCTTGTAATATATCATCTTTTAAACTCTTACCATCGAGTGTTTCGAGATAACTTAATGTTGTTTTAAAAAAAAGTTCTATGTCACTCGTATCCGATGTCGTTGGTAAAATTATTTTTAAATCTATAAGTGTATCGACTATACCTTTTGTATCTTTATTTATGATATACAAAAACATTTTCTTGAACCCTTCTTTTATTTCGTCCGTTAAATCTATAACTAAACCAAAATCGTAAAAAACGAGTTTACCTTCCTTAGAAAACCCCAAATTACCTGGGTGTGGATCGGCGTGGAAAAACCCATACTCCATTGTTTGAATGACGTATGAATTTATCAAAGCTTCGCATATCTTCTTACCATTCACCTTTGGATCTGTTATCTCGGCGAGTTTTTCAGACTCGACGTATTCCATAACGATCATATTTTCGTTTGAAAATTCCTTATACACTTTTGGTATTTTTATCCATTTTACCTTTTTGAACGATTTACGAAACTGTATTGCATTAATCATTTCCTGTTCATAATTCGTCTCCGCGAGTAAATATTCAATAGATTCATTTAATACATACCCAGATGTTGTTCCTGTATCCACACCTATTTTTTCTAAAAAATGTACAATATCACGAACATCGTCCGTATCACGTTTCATAATATTATAGATATCAGGTCGTTTAAGTTTTACGACAACTTCATTTCCGTTACTTAAAACGGCTTTATGTACCTGTCCAATACTCGCTGATTTAAAAGGTTCATACTCAAAACTCGAAAAAACGTCTGAATCGATATGTTCCTTTATCATATTTTCTATAGAATCTTTATCGATAGGTGGTACATTATCCTGTAAAGATTCCAATTGTGTTATAAACTCCAAGGGATATAAATCTGCACGCGTCGATGCAATTTGTCCTAGTTTTATAAACGTTGGTCCCAAATCAACAAGCTGCTCTTTTGTCCATTTCCCAAACTTTACCTGATCTTTTTCAAATTGTCTACGCCATAAAAATTCGGTAGCAAACTTCCATGTCTTTTGTTTTTGTTTTTGTGGTAATATTCGTATGGGTGTATTTTTAGCGAGACATGCCACCACCATCTTATTATAGTTGACATTATAATTCTTTAAATAAATATTTGAACATTATCCTCGAAGGAATTTGTATGAAAATAAAAAAAATAATTTTTTCGTATGTTATTATAAATGCGTGTTCATATAATAGGTGCCGGACCAACGGGTATGTCAATCGCATGGGAACTTCTCAGGTCAACTGATCACGAAGTCATTATATACGATCGCAAAGAATCTACAGGTGGTTCATGGTGGGAACCGAAAGGTCCCAAAAGAGATTTACACGCGCATCGTATTGTATTTAATAATGCCTTTGTAAACACGAACAGTTTATTTGAAGAAATGGGTATATCCTGGGATGATATGTTTCAACCCGCAGATACTCGTGTATACACTACAATTTTCAAATATTTAAACTTAAAAGACTATACAACATTAGCTTCACTCGCTACACGAGTTTTATCACAACCAGATAAATATAGAAAAATACCACTCAAAAATGCATTGGGTAAATTATCGGAACGCGGTGAAAAGATACTCCAGGTTTTACCTTTAATAATAGACGGTGTAGATTGGGAAACGATGTCTGCATTTGAATTTGTAAAAAGTTTTGATAACGTAGGTCTTTCAAGACAATATACACAGAAAGTTTCGGGAAGAGAAATGTCAGAAAAAATGCAAAATGCACTTTTGGAAAAGGGTGCAAAGTTTATGTTTAACACGGAACTTGAAAAAGTAAAGTATAAAGGTGATACGTATAAAGCTTTTTTTACAAATAAATCTGTAATAAACGACGGTCTTCTCATTTTGTGTGTAGATAATAGTAAAGCTCTTAAACTTATAGGTGAAAATTGGGGTAAAGAAGCACATAAAAAAATTGGTAACAGTACATATGGTTGTATAAATATATTACTTGATTACGATATACCAGTATATTTACCAAAAACTGATATAGAATATGCCGTGGAAACTGAATTTAATATACAACCCGTTGTTTTGAGTGACAATAAAACAGTATCGTGTGTTATATGCAATTTAACGGACGAAGTTTTATCGTGTGACCCCGAAACACTTAAACGTAAAGTTATTGAACAGTTACAATTACCTAAACCGAAAGATGTTCGTATAGGATGGGGTGTAAATTGGGTGGATGGAAAATGGGTATTTGAACAATCATCAGGTGTTTTAAGTTTACATGGTCAAGTTCCATTTTACGGTAAATGTTCTAAAGTTGCTTTATGTGGTATGATGTCCGAAAGAAAAACACCATATTCAAGCATCGAAGCCGCCATTGAAGTTGGTCGAACATTTTGTCATGAAGAATTTAAAACGAGACCATCTTTACACCCAATATTAATATCACATATAATACTAATTACCGTAATTTTATTATTAATAATTACATATACACGAAAAGATTAAAATGTTATTTAAAAGGTACAGTTTTATATAGTTTATTATGACATACTCGGTTGAGGCTACGGTTTACGAACCCATGTATGAATACAATGAAAAAAAGTATATAAAATTGACTATTCCCAATAAAGTTCGTGATTATATTCTCGGTTTACATGCTAATAAGTCTGATGTAATACTTTTTCCCGATAAACTCGACGATCCGTTAGAAGGTAACGTTTTAAAAGTAAAAGTCCCGTTCAGGTACCGTCGTGTCATGTGTAACGTAGACGGTGATAAACCTGTTCAATCACTTGTAAAAGGCGACCTAGTTCAAACCGAACTTCAATTTAATGGTGTTTGGAATGCTCACGAACACAGTGGATACTCGTGGCTATTGAAGTATATTAAAAATATCTAAATTAGTTTACTTCAGTTATTTTCTCTTCATCTTTAACATCTGGTAAATCAATCTCTTTTAATCCACCTTCTTTTAATGCCATTAACATTCTAATACTCCCTTCAAGTCTTAAAACTTCTTCGCGCATTTTTTCGACCTGTTCTGTCATCTTTGTAATATTATTTTCTATATTCATAAGAACCATTGTTTATAACAATGTATAAATAATATTCTTTAATATATTTTAACGTACATAAAGTTTAAAAGTGTGTATTTATTAATGTCACTCACGCGTTCGGGGTATCTCACAGGTGAGACACAAGAAATCAAAAACGAACTTACGGTTCGTGCCGTCGTAAACACGGAATTTGGGTTTCCTCCGCCTCCCTTTAAGGTATTCAGAAAAACAAAAACGGGTCTGTGTGTTCCTCGATTTTATGGCGAAGAAAAGTTTGGTAAAGCAAAAGAAGATCGTCGCCCGGAACCAGTAAAAATATCGACCAAGTTTAATGGAAAATTACGCGATGAAACACATCAAAACGATGCTTTGGCAGCTGCACTCAAAGCCGGACACGGCGTTCTTTCACTTCCGTGTGGGTTTGGTAAAACCACCGTATCCTTGGCCATAGCGTGTAAACTTGGGTACCGAACCATGATTGTTGTTCATAAAGAGTTCTTGGCGAACCAATGGCGTGAACGTATCCAACAGTTTTGCCCCGGTGCATCCATAGGTATAGTTCAACAGGACAAAAAAGAAACGGAGTGTGATTTTGTCATTGCCATGCTCCAATCACTTTCTTTAAAAGAGTACTCGTTTAACGATTTCGATACGATAGGAACTCTGATTGTTGACGAAGCACACCATATATGCGCAAAGGTATTTTCCCAATCCCTATTCAAAATGTGTCCCAAACACATTTTTGGTCTTTCGGCAACGCCCACGCGTAAAGATGGACTCACGAAGGTTCTACACTGGTTCATGGGTCCAACATTCTTTGCCGTCGAACGCGAAAATCAACAACAGGTCGAAGTGTTTCCCATAGAATACTCGTGTCATCGTTATAGTGAACCACCACCGTGTACGCGGTTCGGTAAACTATCCTTAGCAACTATGATTACTGAACTTACCGAAGATCGTGCAAGAAATATCGTCATATTAAACCTTATAAAAAATATTGTTAAGGGAACGCGCCAAGTTCTCGTCTTAAGCGATCGTCGACACCATTGTGAAGTACTTCACCAAAGTTTCAAGAAAACGTCGGGTTTATACATGGGTGGTATGAAAGAAGTCGAATTAACCGAATCGAGTAAAAAACAAATCATATTTGCGACGTTTAGTCAAGCACACGAAGGTCTCGATATACCTTCACTCGATACGGTTATACTTGCGACCCCTAAGTCGGATATCATTCAATCTATAGGTCGAATCATGCGTGAAACGCACGGTAAAAAGAACAATCCTCACATTTACGATATTTTCGATCAATGGTCTATTTGTCACGCGATGTATAATAAACGTCTCAAAGTGTACAGGCAAGGTGGTTTTAAAATTCCAAATACAAGAAAAGACGAAGAACCGAGTGTTTTCAATCAAGGGAAATGCCTTATTTTACCCTAAAAATAATCACTTATATTTGTAAGAATGCCGTGTTGTGATACGGGTCGTAATATACAAAAGTATAAAGGAGCCGCAGCATCTACACTCCAGGATGTTACCGACAATGGGAACACGACAACGGGTGATATAATAACAACCACTGGATACTTTATAGGTGACGGGAGTAAACTTACCGGTATATCAGGTGCGAGTGTCGCGTTTACTTTACAGGAAACGTCAGATCGTGGTAACACTACGTCTAATACCATTCAGTTTACAAACCCAATTACGTCTTTAACTACAAGTGGTAATGTAATAGTCGCGGGTAACGTGACTGCCTCTACATTTTACGGTGATGGTACAACACTCGCTGGTGTTGCTTTAAGTGCGGATTTAGCAGATAATGTTACACGGATAGGTAACTTAGAATCGAATTTAACCAATAATTCAACAAGAATAAGTATCTTGGAATCGAATTTGGCGGATAATGTTACACGAATAAGTATCTTAGAATCGAATTTGACGGATAATGTTACACGGATAGGTAACTTAGAATCGAATTTAGCAGATAATGTTACACGGATAGGTAACTTAGAATCGAATTTAACCAATAATTCAACAAGAATAAGTATCTTGGAATCGAATTTAGCAGATAATGTTACACGGATAGGTAACTTAGAATCGAATTTAGTGAGTAACGCGTCGAGAATAAGTACATTGGAAAATGAAACTCAACCCGTAAATAGAGGTGGGACTAATATAACATCGTATGGCATTGGAGACATGTTATATGCGAGCGCTTCGTCAACTTTGTCAAAACTCACACCTTCGACGGCTGGGTATTTTCTACGAACAAATGGTACCGGTAACGCACCTACATGGGAAAATGTTGCCGATATAGGTTCGTCGACACCGGCAAATTTATACACGGATGATTATATAACCGGCGGTCCATGGAGTGGTTTAACTGATGCAAATATTAGAGTTTTAGGAAACGTTTCAAATTTATCGAACCAACTCGTAGCACGTGATGATAAAGGTGATATATTCGTTTCTAACGTGAATGCTATAAAATATTACGGTGACGGCGGAACTTTATCAAATATAAGTGGTTCGCAAGATTTACAGGACGTTATAGACCAAGATCCTTATACGAACTCCCCACCATATTTCGGTGCTGGTTCCTATGGTGCTATTTATGGTTCAAATACTATAAACGCGAGCACGATTTCAACTACAGTAGGGTTTTATGGACCTATCAAAGGTTCAAATACTATAACCACGTCGGGTATATATGGCCCTATATACGGTTCAAATACTATAAACGCGAGTACGATTTCAACTACAATAGGGTTTTATGGACCTATCAAAGGTTCAAATACTATAACTACGTCGGGTGTATATGGCCCTATATACGGTTCGAATACTATAAACGCGAGTACGATTTCAACTACAACAGGGTTTTATGGACCTATCAAAGGTTCAAATACTGTAACAGTGAGTAGTATTGTAAGTGATAACGCAGTCGGACTTAACCAATTAAATGCAAGTAACATTAACAGTGGTACATTATCCAATGCATATGGCGGTACGGGATTTACCTCGTACGCCATAGGTGATTTACTCGTCGGTACAGGTTCTGGTTCTAACCTCAAGAAATTACCTAAAGGTAATTCAAATTATGTATTAACCGTAAAAAATGATGGATCTGATATAGAGTGGTTACCGGCTTCTAGTGGAGGTAGTAGTTTATGGACACAGTCAGGTTTAAATATATATTATACAACGGGTAACGTTGGTATATCTAATACAAACCCTAATCATAAATTATCAGTCGGTACGGTTGTAAGTATACAGGAAACGAATACGGGTGATGTTCTTATCGTAAGAGGTAACGGGAATTTCAGTGATGAAGTTTTCATCGCTAAGAAACTAACCTTACCTTCTGGTTCAGAATTAATCGCAGATACGATAAATGTTCGTTCACTTAACGTTAAAGAAACGCAGGTCGTTGCAGAAAGACCAGCATCAATTATCAATTTAGTTTAATTTAATTTTAAAAATACGTGTTTATACAAATTTATACATTTATTAAATATTTACAAATACTAAATGGCATCGCTTTTATCTTCAGGTGACTTGACACGCGAACAAATATTATCGTATCAAGCAACGTCAGCGGATTTATCGTTCGATAATTCTTATTATTTTACGAGCGATTATGAAGGGTACGCTGGGACAACAAGTTTTAGGGTATATTATTGGAACACAACTACGTCATCATGGGATCAAAAATATACACAAACAACATCACAAACTAATTTTGGGTACCAAATTGCGTGTACGTGGGACGGTGATCGTTTTGTTGTTGGTTCACCGGACGAAAATAAAGTTTACGTTTATCATAGTCCAGGTGGGTCTGGTTCGCAAAAATGGACACATAACGCGAGTGGTGTTGTAACTGCACCGACAGTATATACAATATCGTGTCCAGATAGTGGGAGTAGACGGTTTGGTTGGTCGGTTTCTATTGCGAAGGATCGAGGTAACCATATAGTTATAGGCGCACCGGGTAACGGTGGTACAAGTACAGATACTTCCGGTCTAGAACGTGGTAAAGTATACATATACGAATTTAATGGGTCGACGTGGTCGAAGACATTCGATAAAACCGCGAATCAAGCGAATACCGATTGCGACGGAAACACGGGTAATAACGCGTGTATTTATCAACCACAAGTTCAACGCTATCCGTCTGGCACAACTTCAGGTCAGGCATTTTACAGAGTAACTGACTCGAGTCCCCAATTCGGATACTACGTTGATATATCCGGATACGCCGAATACATTGCTATAGGTGTACCTGGTACGGGTGTACCGAGATTAAGAGAGCAAAATATGGATGGATACAGTGGAAACATTGACGTTATACGAAGTGGGGCTAATAGTGATTATATCGAAGATATAGCAATGTTAGGGTGTATCATATGTTATAAAACCACTAACGCAAATAAATCTTGGTCATCAAATACAAGTCTACATGGAAAACCTGTCCTAGGACAAACCGAAATGTCCTTGGATTCTGTACCTGCGTCATACGAACCCCAAACATCGTTTGATTTTACAGCTTTAGGGACAACGTGTAAAATATCACTCGACGGTACCCGTCTTATTGGTGGTTCACCAAGGTATAGTTACCCAGGTATGCAACAATCTCCGCATTTTGGTCGTTTAGATGCGTGGAATTATAGTACGACCGATACAGATTGGGTATTAGGTAAAGGGCGTGTTGTAGGTCATAGAACCGGTAATAGATTAGGTACGAAGATTGCAATCGATTATACTGGTCAGCGTGTAGCAGCGTTATTAATGAAAGAACCCGATATATATGATGATGTACCCGACCCTACAATTAATAAGACCGGTCTTATGGTTTATGATTGGAACGGTAACGGGTTTTATGAAGTAACACCAGAAGTACAAACAAATTTGGGTAGTGAGGGACATAATATTTACGCTTCAATTGCAATATCTAAAGGTGATGTTATAGGCGTTTACGCCCATGGCGCAGTCTTGAGCACTTCAAAAACGAGTTTTTATTTTTATAAATTGACGGGTGGGTTTGATGGTAATTCACTCGTTGGTGGATACTGTGCAGCCGATACCTTTCTTGTTGGCCCGAACGACGGTTCAACACAAAATACGTTCAAGAAACAAATAAAGTTTGGTGGTACTTTCTTTGATAACACGTACGAGAATACAACGATTGAAAATAGAATTTATCAGTTTGACACTACAGTCGGTGAAGTTAATCATCAAGGGTATTCAGAACTCCTTATTTCTAAAAAAACGACTGGAGCTGCACCCGATATGATTCGTTTAAAAGCGAACGAGTTACGTATAGACAATCATGCGAGTCTTGATCAATTTCCAAATAATACGCATTTCACGACTTCAGCAGACGGTGAATATGATCATAACGGCGCGCTATTAATGAATGTAGCTGGAAATTTTAAAATAAATCCTACTTATGATGTCAGTCGATATACTGGATCAACTCCTGACGTCGAAACGCTTGCCGATACACAAGATGAAGTAAAAGCGTCATTAGACGTAGAAGGTGATATCTTTGGAAGACGACGTATTAATGCGGGGTACTTAAATGGTCAAAGAATTTTAGGTCGTAAATGGCCATGGCAACTTTTATACGATACGAGGTCTGGTCGCGTTAAACAAGGTGACGATTTAATCTCGAATACGTTTTGTGAATTTAATGCCGCAAATGTGTATAATCACGGGCGTATAAATAGTAAGGGAACGAAAAGTGGTACTATGGTAACACACTACGAAACTCAAGGTGCAATTAAATTTACGAACGCAAGTGATTATATACATAATAATACCAATGGTATAATAAAAAGTATAGGTAGTAATGGTATATCTGGTTCACTTTGGATTAAACTTGAAAACGAACACTCTTCGTACCCGGATTCGAGCGCAGGTGGATGTACACTAATAAGTTACGGTACTCCTAGTACGACTAGCCACACCGGGATGAGATTACAGATAGAAGGGGGGACACATCCTAATATAAGGTTTAGGCTTGGAAGCGGTGCAGTGTTTCCATCAAATGGGTATATTTTTACAAAAGATAAATGGTACCATATATACTATGCATTTAAACCGACTGTAGCGAGTAAAAATTCATTCGATGTGTGGATTAATAATGTTAGTATACCCTCATTTGGTAGTTATTCACTTTCATCAGCTACTTATAGTGCAAACCATTATATTGGTTCACCTTTAGGTGATACGGCAACTAATGTATACATTGGAATGGTGGCACATTTCAATTCACATATAGATACAGATTTTCATCTTGGTAGTTATGTCGATTATGTTGGTAAATTTCCTAATGCTAGCGAAATGTATCATTGGGGATCACCACAAGAAAAATTGGCGGTTGGTGGGGACGCATTTATTGAAAATAGATTAAGTATAGGTGGTACTCATAGCCCAGACCACACGTTAGACGTTACGGGTGATATTAACTTAACGGGTAGTTTAAGAGTTGGTACTAATGCGTCTACAGGTACATCTGGTCAAGTACTTACATCGAGTGGAGGGGGTGCAATGTCTTGGACTAATAAAATTTGGACACCATGTATAATCTCACATCCAACTGTTACGATGACTTCCGCAAGTTCGGGAGGGTATACAGTATCGGATAGTTCAAATCTAGGTACAGGTAACGAAGGATGGAATGCATTTGATGCATCGTCTTCAACTTCTTGGGCAACTAGTCCTAATTATTTAGGAAGTTCTACTGGTAGTTATTACAATGGTACTACATCTACAACATATAATGGAAGTTTAACAGTAAATGGGGATTGGGTACAGTTACAAACACCATTTAGTACAGTTATATATAAAATAGATATTTTACCTTATTCTACTAGTAATGAGCTGTGTCCCAGAACTGGTAAACTTTTAGGAAGTAACGATGGATCCACCTGGACAGAAATACATGGTTTTACGAATCAAATATATACAACAGGACAATACACAACTATATCGTTTACTAACACAGTTGCTTATTCCCATCTTAGGTTAGTTTGTGAAGATATGGAATATTTTACTTCATCTATTGACCCTCGAACGGGCGCTGTTACTTATTCGTCGAGTTCTATAGAAATAGCTGAAATTATATTTTACGTAAATTCGTCAGATATTTGTTATAATACCGGTAATGTGGGTATAGGAACTACAGGTGGTCCATATTACCCTTTAGATGTTAATGGGGATATTAACATGTCTAGTGGTAGTAGTTTAAGAATTAACGGGGTCGCACAAACGTTTCCTTGGACAACATCGGGATCGGACATTTATAGAAGTAGCGGTAAAATTGGTATTAATACATCGTCTCCATTGTTTACATTAGACGTCGATGGTGATATTAACATGTCTAGTGGTAGTAGTTTCAGGATTAACGGGGTCGCACAAACGTTTGGTGGTGGAAGTGGAGGTTCGAGTGTTTGGGGAGTAGATACTACTACGAACAATGCATATTATTTATTAGGTAATATCGGTATAGGAATTACAAACCCAGCATACCATTTAGATGTTGCGGGTGATATAAACTTTACAGGTGAATTAAGTGTAAATGGTAGTGTAGGTACATCTGGTCAGGTGCTCACGTCGAGTGGACCAGGTAGTGCACCAACGTGGACAACAGTTTCTGGTGGAGGTGGGGGTGGTGTATGGACAACTGGTACAGGTAACGATATATACTATACTAGTGGTAATGTGGGTATTGCAAATACGGCACCTACAAACACGCTCGATATAGGCTCAAATGTTTCAATTATAGACGATGGTGTAGATAAACTTGTTATAAGGGGTAACGTGTATTCAACACATGATATAATTTCATTAGGGACGATACACTGTAAAGAAATTGTAGCTGTAAATAGTAGAATTAAAAATTCAACTGTTGTTACAGAAGCTCCAACACGCCAAATTCGTTCAATTTAATTCTGGGTATGTATTAAATGTCTTTAGAGTCTTTATCATATAGAGGTACAGAGACTCTTGATAAAATAGAAGGTACGGAACAAGGTATTTTACTTGGTTCGAGTATTTCACTGGATTTTAAAAATACACGAGTTGCCATTGGACATTTAGGAAATGTAATATCACAGGGTAAAGTTACCGTGAGTAGTTTAATAGACGCAGATTCAAATACATGGCAGACATCAAAAATAATAACTGAACCTTCAGCCTCGAATGGGTCGTATTTTGGTCATGCAGTTTCCATGAATTGGAAAGGTACGCGTATTGCGGTTGGTGCGTATGGTGTGGATAAAGTTTACGTTTTCGATGCAACCTCCACTTCATCAAATCCATGGGCGACATACGTTTCAAATACCATAACAGGGTACACTGATTCTAATTTTGGGTACAGTGTTTCTCTTGGTCAGGATATAGATACAACCTTAGCTATAGGCGCACCCAACCATAACCGCGTCGACATTTGGAAACTTTCAAATAGTTCATGGTCACTTGCATACTCAAATATAGGCGATGACATACCTAACGTCATACCTTTAAATTCTACAAGTGGTACTGTCACTATAAACAGTAAACTTTCAAGTAATGTATCTTCATTACAATACGGGTTTTCGTGTAAACTCGCACCTTTTAGTACCCACCTCATTGTAGGTGCACCAGGAACTCCGTTGGATGCAATTTCGAGTGCAAATTCAGATTATAGTGGTTCAAATACAGGTTTCTTACAGCCATTTATCCCCCATGCACAGCGTCAATCGGGTTCCACACGCGTTTTAGTAACAACGGATGATTGGGTAAGTAACGTTTCGCAATTAGGTCAAACTCTTTCGGGATTAGAGTATGATGGAAGTAATTACATTACAAATAGCGGAAATTTATTTTTTCCTACACTCGGATACTCTGTAGCAATAAACTTCGATGGGTCTGTTATTGCTGTAAGTGCACCTAATCGTCAAGGTGGTACAGTTCGTGTATATGAATACTCATCCGTAAGTAGTTCATGGGAACAGAGAGGTGCAGATATAACATCGGATTCAGCTTTAATGACGGGGTTTAGTATTGGTCTTGATTACACAGGTAATAGAGTAGCGATGTCCATGATATCTAATTGGGCTTTTCCAGCTGTACTAAATGCACTATTATATGTATTGGACTGGTCAGGAAGTGATTGGATAGAAGCACAAGTACCTATATCGAGTAAAGATCCGGGTATTGGACCCGAGTACTCGAACGGAACTAAAGAATTGTCGGGATACAAATTGGATATAACAGATGGTAATCAGGTTGCCGTTTCACGATTATGGTGGGATGATGATGATTTTCAAGGAGACGATTATTATACCGGTAGTGGTGGTTCGGTACCATTATCAACAGCTGTGACAACGTTTCCAGCAAATCAAAATGCATATGGTCGTGTTGAGTTTTATTTTTTTCTAATAACGGCTACATTTACAGGTAATAGTATTTTTGAAGGATATGTCACTGCGAGAGAATTAAGAATTGGCCCTAATGATGCCGCTATAGATAATACAATACCTAAACGAATTTCGTTTGGTGGTACAACGGGTGAGGGTGATAATTATTACGATGAAACTCTCATAGAAAATCGTGTAATTACTGGTAGTGCATCTGAACTTTTATTACACAAAAATCATCAAACAAACGAAACTATAGATAGAGTACGTATAAAAGCATCGGAAATACACTTGGATCATATGAGAATGTACCATAGTGTATATCAAGGTGGTCAAGAATCAAAGGATGTTCAAACACCCAGGTTTATACTCAACCAATTTGGTACGATCGCGATTGGTAATTTGTATAGTGGTAATGATTCAACGAATTCAACAACTTCATTAGCTGAAACATACCTTGATATAAAAGCCGAAACGCAAATACGCGATAAGTTAAATGTAAATTATAAGAATAGATCTAAATTATTAAAGATACGTGATAATACATTCGAAAATAAATATTTCCCCACCGCCATAAACACGAGATGCGAAGATCTTATAAGTTCGTCTAAAATTATAGATGAACAACCAGGTGCTGCGGTAGAAATAACAATATCTAATGGATCGGGGTGTCCTTATTCGAGTACCGAAAAGGCGTTCGAGTTTACCGGTACAACGTCAGGTATAGGTCAATCTGATATGGCTGGTAATTGGAATGGTTCTTCTTCATCTATGTATTTTTGGTTAAAACTAAAAAGTCCACATAGTAGTTATTCGGGTAACGTTCTGTGTTCATGGGGTGAAACTTTATCTACTGTCTCGGGTGTGTATAGAGGTGGATGTTTACAATTAACATCAACAGGTTTCACACTTAATCTTGGTTCTGGTATTGGTACAAGAACGTACGCGACCACCCTTGATACGAATAAGTGGCATCATATTTGTGTTAGATTTCCTACAGAAACAACATCTATGTCACTAAACGCTCTTTATATTAACGGGTCTTCGGTATCTTTAAGTGGTACCTTAACAAACTCTTCATCGACACCAAATTGGGATGGCCAGGGTTGGCACTTCGGGTACGGCGACGCGTCTGGGACAATACCGGGACCCGCAGGTACGTTTATGGGAAACATGTTTTATAACGCAGAATGGCAATATGGTGGTCATAATTTTGTGACTTATTCGTATAATGACGGACCACCAACCGAGTGTTTATCCGTTGGTGGAGATGCAACTATCGAAAATAGATTGGGTATAGGGACAGTATCACCCGCTTACGAATTAGATGTCGTAGGTGATATAAACTTCACGGGTGAATTAAGTGTAAATGGTAGTGTAGGTACATCTGGTCAGGTGCTCACAACAAATGGACCAGGATTTCCACCAGTTTGGACAACAGTTTCCAGTGGTACTGTAAGTAGTTATTGGACACAAACAGGTACAGATATATACTATAATAGTGGTGATGTGGGTATAGGAACAATAAATCCATCTTATAAACTTGACGTCGCGGGTGACATAAACTTTACGGGAACGCTCTACCAAAACGGTTCGGTGTTTAGTGGTGGAGGTGGAGGTGGAAGTAGTGTTTGGACACAAACAGGTACAGATATATACTATAATAGTGGTGATGTGGGTATAGGAACAATAAATCCATCTTATAAACTTGACGTCGCGGGTGACATAAACTTTACGGGAACGCTCTACCAAAACGGTTCGG
>Ga0255768_10004150_pt1 | contig 14239 bp, 15 predicted proteins | sample 071ome_33_FD_179983 | JGI IMG/M metagenome (GOLD analysis project Ga0255768, IMG submission 179983) | Coastal salt marsh microbial communities from the Groves Creek Marsh, Skidaway Island, Georgia - 071412AT metaG (version 2) | ecosystem: Environmental > Aquatic > Marine > Intertidal zone >...
TCCGAAGTGTTGATCAGTGATGATTGCGATCTTCATACTCGATGACAATTTTACGAACTAGTTTACCAGATCTGTCGGTGGTTGTCCAGTTCGACAGTTTCCCCTTTAACAGATATGCAATGTTTTGAGCCTGCATGTCTGCAAGAATTTGATTTACATTACTACTCACAGTTTACCTCCAACAGTTCCTTCATGAACAGAAGATGGTTCGGGAAATCCTTCCTGTTTACCTTTCAAATAAAATCTTGTTGAATGAATTACAGTTTCTTTTGAAAGTCCACTGACAAGTTCAGTACCATCTTTCAAGAATGACTTCCAAAGAAACGTATCTTTGTATACTCGAAAACAGTCGTCAATCCAAAAATCTTCACTCATTGATTATACCGATAGTTGATGTTGTCCTTGATAGTGTTGTAGTCACTTTCAGTACCAGCCATCATACCATCGTCTGAGAAAACTTCACTATATCCACTTCTTTCTATAATCTTTGTCTTAATCTCTAGTTGTTTTTTCTCCTTTTGAATTCTTCTCAGGAATGCGTAGTGAATAATCTGAGTGAAGTATGCAAAAGGATTAGAAGACTTCTCGGGATCAAAGTTATTGATGTACTGAACACAATTTTCAATACCATCGCAAATCATGTCATCCTTGAACATGTAATTTACGAAGTTGGGTTTGTAAGACAAGTGAGTTGCAATCTTCAGGAAACACTCACCAAGATAGTTGGTGATACGGGGTTTAGGTTCACCATTCTCCAAGGCACGACGAACCAAGGCCTTGTACTCAACGATTGCGATGAGAAACTCTTTGTTATTGACGTAGTGTTCTGATCTCCGTCTCTTTGTCATTACAGCGTACATGTGTCATTGATCCTTATAATCATGTAGTTATTATATCAAATGAACTGATGCTTGACAAGCTCCAGAATTGTCAGTATAATAACTCTGCCAGTGTTCAAGAGACATAACTTAGCTATTTTTGTATAGCTTCTCTAAAGACTCTCTTGTAGTTTCTACAGAAGAAATGTATCCCATAGATGTAGAGACACCCACTTTGGATGCAACTACTTCTTCTGTTTCATTATTTATGGCTTTGACCCACTTTCGATAAGTGTTGATTATTTCTCTGTCAGTGCATCTTGTGTAGAAGATGACATGTTTGAGTTCCAAACAGAAGATATGATCTTCACTGAGTTTGATCCAACTATCCACTTTAAAGTAAGATGTGCCACCTCTTCTTGATGGAATCTCCTTCATTACACAAGGATCGATCAACAATAAAGCTTTTTCTTGTTCATCATAGAACTCTTCTACTTGAGAAAAGATTTCCTCTCCTGATGTCAGTTTAATTACTGCATATGTTTCGTTCATGGTTTTTCATTTTTACTTGAATTATTTCATAGTTAAAATTCTCTTCATTGTAAATTTTTACTCTTTCAATGAGATGATTTAAAGTGTAATTTTTACGAGAATTGTAAGTTGTATCATCTGCAATATCGTAAAGAACGGCCTTAGTTTTATTGTTACCTTTTCTCAGAACACGGCCAATGGACTGCAGATTTCTGATCCTAGATTTACTAGGTGATGCAAATACTACGTTGTGAAGGTTCTTGATGTTAATACCCGTAGAGAAAGTGCCGTAAGATGCGACAATGATTGCGTTATTTTCTCTTTCTGTTATCTCACGAATTTTTTCTCTTTCTTCAGCATCAACACCACCATGGACAAAGAATACTTTTCGTCCCGTTACGGAAGTATTTATCATATCGTATAATACAGCTCCATGACTTTCTACACGGCTGTAGAGAATTAAACTATTTCCTTTTAGACCCAGTGCAAGATTTTTGATGAAAGTATTTCTTTGTTCATGGCCAATAATGAACTGAACCTCATCTTCAAAACATTCAAATTTTTGTGGAGGATGTTTGAGGATAAGAATATTAATATCAAGTTTGGAGAGGTGTCCCTTTTTCATCAGTTCTTCTGTTCTGATGATTTTGTATGCGGGCCCAAACAAACCTTCTAGAACCCATTTGTGTGTCTGAGTTCCATCAAGTGTTCCTGTAAAACCAAACCGATATTTTGCATCGGCCAGTTTTGTCATGATACTAATCAGTGACTTTGATTTGAACTGGTGTGCCTCATCTCCAATGACACATCCATATCTTGCAAAAAACTTTTTCTCCAACTTGTAGATTGATTGCCAAGTTGTGATCGTAACTTGGCGTTTATCATACTTCTCCCTACCAGAATAGATCTTGTGACAGTATTTTTCGGCATCCCAACCATAATCTTCAAAGTCTTTGAACATCTGTTCAACCAATGAAGTTGTTGGAACTACCAATAAAACATCTTCTCCTTTCTCTACCATGTACCTAACGACAGAGTAAATCATCAATGACTTACCTGAGGCCGTTGGTGAGATAAGAAGCCTTCTATTTTGTCTCAATGCATCATAAACCCCTTGAATCTGGTAGGGTCTTGGATCGTGACGTGAGATCTTTTTCATGTAGTCAGAAACTCCCTCAAGAGAAACCATCTCGTTCTCTTCATATGGAGTTCCATAAAACTTACTGTCTTCAAACTCATAGTCGTATTCATGTTCTTCCATGAACTTGACTACTTTGTCTAAGAGACCAACGTAGATTTCACCAGAGGCTGTATTAAAAAGACGAATCTTTCCATCCCAATATTTGTTGCGATACTGGGGCATAAATTTGGCCCCTGGCACATCAAAAGTAAAAGCGTCCGAGAGTTCGTAGTAGATGTGTGGTTCTGCTTGAATTCTCAGATAAACTTCATTCTTTTTTGAAATCTTAACCGTCATATCCACGAATGAACTTTTGCCAATCAATTGCGTTCTTGATCTGAAAAGTTCGGTTTTGAATCACCTTGATAATATCCACAAGATAATCCAGCATCACGTCGTAGTATTCTACTTTTAAGACGGCTGCAGTTAGTCTTTCATCAGCGTCCAGATATCTTTGAAGTGCGTCCTTTTCTCTCACTTTGTAAGGGAACGGATCTTTTTCGTAGATCTCTGGTTCGGCCTTTCCTGAATAATACAGATGTCTTTCGTGATACACCGATTGTTGCGTCTTCTTAGCTCTCGCACGAAGAAGTTTCAGATCGTTGTACAACTGAAAGTATTTAGAGTGTAAACGGGCAACGTCTAATGAGGCAGTATGTAGTTCATCTGGATCAATGATCGAATCTTTCGACCACATCTCCTGAATAGTTTCAAGATTCATAAATCAAAGTTTGTTATTATCCTTATCCAGTAGTTCAAAAATTTGATACTTGAATGTCACAGAAGCCATAAAATAATTTACGTCAGTGTCTGTGGCATTAAAATCAAGACCACTCAAACTAACAGGAAACATCCCCTTCATTCTAACATGAGCTTGTGGTCTGTAGTTACTATTCAAAATTTGTAGAGTTCCATCGGAAAATTCTGCAAATGGATTCTCTCTGTCACTTGTATTTGGATAGTAAACATCATCACCTCTAAGTTCTACAAACTGTTTTTGGCTTTCTGGATATCCCAATCCAACCATCCAGTTGTATATTTGAGAATAGTTTTCTAAGTTCTCATCAACAATAAAGTTGACACGAAAATCTTCATAAACCAACTTGTCTCCAGGAACATCAATATCCTTCAGATATGTTGGTTGAATTGCACTACCAAGAGTGAGACCTGGCAAATTGCATCCCGTTGCCAAGAAGTCTACTTTGGGGCACTTATTAATTTTCAGTTTGAATCCAATGGGAGACAAAAAGTTCCTATTGGAAACCTGATTAAGAAGAGGATTAGCCATGAGGCTTTTCTTTGTATTTAGACAAAAAAAGGGGGTCCGAAGACCCCCTGCACTATCCTTCACACGGTAAGGATATTTATATCACATCAGGTTGGTGACCTTGACGCGACGATAGTAACGGTTAGCGTTCTGAGTCAGAGCGCCGAGACCCTGGGTGGTGCCTTCTGCGAATGGGTTAGCAACCATGCCGTAACGGGTCTTGAAGCCGATCTTGGGCTGGAAGGTTCCGTCGTTGACGGCACGTACCATCTGCAGAGGAACGTATGGGCAATAGAACAGACCAGCGTCATAAGGTGAAGTACCCTTATAACCAACAACGTAGTAGTGGTTGGCAGCGACGTTAGCCGAATATGGGTCGATGTAGACGCGATACTTACCGTTGATAGTACCAGCAAAGGTGTTGCCAGTGTCGTCAACGTTCAGGTTTGCGTTCAGGGCAGGGGTGTAGTCGAGTACACCAGCCATGGTCAGAGCGGAAGCAACATCAGCGGAGGTGATGATGGTGTTGCCCTTTCCTCTACGAGTTCTTTGTGCGATTGCGTTGGCATCGCGCTCGATTTGGAACAGCAGACCTTTGAACTTCTCTACAGACCAACGACCGTTGGAGTCAACGTCGAGGTCGAAAGTACCAGCGGTAGCAACGTTGTTCTGAGCACCAGACTCAGCAACCTTGTAGATGGTACGGATGACTTCGCGGTTGATTTCAGCGAGGATCTCACTGGAGAGGATGTTCGCCAGTTCGGCCTCAGCATTCAGACCATGGATGGCCTTGAGGTCTTGGGCGAGTTCCAGTGAATACTCAGCCTTCAGTGCGCGTGACTTGGCAGTAACGGTGACCTTCTCGATCGAGAAAGCCATCTCGTTGAAATCGTTACCCGATTCGCCGAGACCTTCTGCCTCGTCCTTACGCATACCCTGACCAACAGAGTACAGACCCTGATCAGCGTCAGAAGATCCAAGGACGGAGGGGTTAGAACCGATCTGGCCGGTAGTACCGAAACCAGCGGCGGTTGAGGTGAAGCCTGCACTTGCGTCGTTACCTTCGCGCTGGGCAGAGAATGCGGAGTTGGGCTCGTCGAACAGGGCCTCTCCACCACTCTGACCGTCGTAACGGGAACGCATCGCAAAGATCAGACCAGTAGGGCCGTTCATTGGCTGAACGCCGCACAGGTCATATGCGAGCAGGTTGGGCATTGAACGTCTGATCAGTGAGATCAGAACGGGGTCGAAACCAGCAGTAGGACCAGCAGCGGTGGCAGCACCACTGAAGCCATTGCTACCAACAGCGTTGGTTGGGGCTTCGTTGAGGAATGATCTTTCCTCAGCAATAAATCTTTCTTGGTTTTCCAGCAGGCAAGCGGTGACCGCTCTACGGTGGGCGTCCTTGATTTCGCCAAGGCCTTCATGATTCAGAAGGGGCGCCCACTTCTCCTGCAGATGCTCTGATTGGAACATTTGCTTTTACAGGTTAAGGGTTTAGTTTGATAATCTTAAATTCACTTTTTGACACGATCCAGGATGCTCATGTAAGCAGCCATGTTACCAGAGTAATCTGGTGCAGGGCTTTCTTCGGTTAGCACCTGTTCGGATGTCTCTTTCTGGACACTCTGACCGAAGTATGACTCCTTCAGGGTGTTCAGTTTGTCACGATATGATTCTTCACTCTCAAACTCAACACTCTCGGCGAGTTGGGCGAGCTTCTCTTTCTGACTCAGGGCAAGACCCTCAGCAACTTCAGAGACGATCCCATCAGCGGTGGACTCAGCCAGACGCTGGTTAAGGGAAACGTTTCTCTCGATCTGCTCGTTGAGTTTAGTCTCCATTTCATCAAGTTTGGTTACCATGCTATCGACAACATCGTATTTATCTTCAGGGATGGATACATAATGTGCTTCAAAAAGATCCTTCATGCCTGAGAGGAAACTCTCAGTCATTTCGGACTTAAGGCCATGCTCGATGGCGATTTCATTTTCTTGGAGCCATTCGTCAGCGACGTACTCCAAGTAAGCATCAACTCTTTCTACCAGAGCTGACTTGACTGATTCGATCTCTTCGACGATGCGCTCTTCGTTCTCCTTCTCCATTTTCTCAGCAACCTGAGAAACTTTGAAGTTGATGGCAGCTTCGAAGATTGTCTTGGCCTTCTCTTGGAACTCTTCCGAGAGTTCTTCACCAGAGAAGAGTGCGGACATGTCCTCATCGATATCATACTGAGGAGTCTCGTCAACGATTTCTTCCTCAGTAATGGTCTCCTCTTCAGGAGCTTCGGTCTCCTCGTAGGAGGCCTCTTTACCGACAGATTGCATTGGATCCGCTTTACCAGCTTTTGCGTTTACGACGTTTGATACATGAGAAAGACGAGGCTCTCTCAGTTTCGCGCTGTCGTCATCAGCACGATAGTTTTCGGGAGTAGGTCCGCCGAGGTCTTCAATGGCTTGGCCGGGAACGGCACTGGTAGGGATACCTTGCATGGCATCTCCACCCTTCGCACCAGAGTTAACGGCAGTCTTGGATTGAGTTGTGCCTACTTCCATTTCTTGTAAATTTTTACCACGGGACATTTGAACTCTCCGATTAGACTTAGATAATTGTAGTTAATCTGTTTTTATTTATATATTAAAGGCTTCCCAAGAAGTCTTGGAAAAGCTTCAGTTTGTTCTCTTGCAGTTGTCTAGAATCTACAAGAGTATTAATTTGTTTATATGTTTTCTCTGCATATTTTTCGCGGAGAATTCCACCATCCCAGACCCAATCTTTTCCTTCCATGATGCCATCAACGAAGGCATCAGGAGCAGATGGATCTGCTACGATATCAGCAGCAGTAGCGAGCATGAAGTCTTCACCGACAACATTAACACCTTCATTACTCATGCGGACTGAACCAATACCACGAGAGGAAACACCGAGTTTGACACCCTCATCAAGAAGTGACTTTGCGATGTTACCCATTGGGGTATTCAGAACCTTAGCACGGCCAATGAAGTTGTTACCTTCACGGACCAGAGAAGTGATCTTGTGTGATACGCGATCGAGGTTTACAGTTGGACCATCGGGATGTCCCAACTCTCCAAGAGCACGACCTTTAGAAATGAAGGCCTCGTTATAACGGGCAACTTCTCTTTCCAAAGTTGAACAAGGATACATTCTTCCATTGCGATTTTTGATATCGCCTTGGAGGAATACACCTTCAATATAGAGGCTCTTTTTACCGTTGCGTTCTTCAACGATAACCTCTACGTTTTCGATTTCTTCTCTGATGAGTTTCATTTTAGTTTGCAGCGAATCCGACTTTAACTGCTTTAATTGCAGCCTCACCGTAAATGGTGTATGAGGGTTGTTTCTCTACATACTCAACGGCGTTACCACCAAGAGTAAAAGATCCAATACCCGAGTATTCGTTGAGCCCAGTGGGATCAGTGACATGAACCACGGTAGCAGTACCAGTTGGATTAAGTACACGAACGAGAGTTGCATTACTCACTGCACTGCTGTTACCAACACCAGCGGCAATGTCAATCTCACTACCTTTTAAATTAATCCTGGCCATCCTCTTCCTCAGTGGGGTCTTCGGTTACTTCACTTTCTTCATCTTCAAATTCTTCATCACCAAACAGATCTGCAGCAACTACAGGTCTTCCAACTTCAAGACGATCTGCTGACTTTTGCATCAAAATATCTTTGATGCTGTCAGAGATTTCATGTGCAGGTGCATCTTGAAGCACCAAATCAATCAATTCAGTAGGGTTCATTATGTGTTTTTAATACACTACAAATTATTTATATTTCCCCACCTTCAGGGGCCGCAGTGTCACTATCGGATCCTAAGGAAGGATCCAATGTGGTCGCAGTTTGTGCATTGGTTGCATCAATATCTGCAGCTTGTTGTGCCATATCCATGGCTTGTGCTGCTGCAGGATCTGCATAGAGACCTGCTTCAATTTCTGCATTGATAAGATTATCCTGTTCAATAATCTCGTCGTCAGTTTGACGCAAGACTTTTCTACGCAGATAGTCTTGCGAGAAGTATTTACCAACGTAAGGTTCGGCTTGTGCCAGATTACCCATGCGGTTTTGGAACAGTTCAGCTTCTTTCAGTTCTGCAAAGTGATTATCGTAGATATAATCAAACTGAATATGTTCAGAGACGGAAGGCCAGTCTTCTGCAGCAATTACGTTCTTAAGAAGTAACTGAGTTTTCAACATGTCAAGGAACATGTTTGAGAATCTCTTGCGAAGACGACCTACAAACTTATTAAAACGAAGTTCGTCTCTAAGAATTTCTGAGGATCGGCCAAGGTTGAAACCACCTTCTCCACCGAGACGGGTTTCGGGCACGCCCAAGGCCTTATAGAGTTTCTTTTGGAAATACTGAATATCAGTAATTTCACCTAAGTTTTGCCCGCCAGGGAGGGTAGAAATTTCTGTACCGCGCCCTCCCTCGCGGCGTGGAAGCCAAAAGTCTTCCAACATTGACATGAATTTTTTATCATCTCTAACTTCACCCGTGTTAGCATCATATACAAGTTTAGAACGATAACGGTTCATGACTTCACGAAGGTATTGTTCTGCCTTTACCTTCGGAAGATTACCAACGTCAATATAGAAAATACGACGTTCTGGAGCCCTAGACAAACGATAGATAACCAGAGCATCTTCGATCATTCTCAGTTGGTTCAGGGCCTTGATACCCTTGTGCAACCAAGAAAGTGTTGTGTGCTTGTTTCTGTCTACTAAACCAGAAGTGCAATATGTGATTGCATCTTTTGCGATGCGAATTGCACCCTGTTTTGTTCCTGCTGGGGTTGGCAAATAACCCTGACCAGACTTCCCAGAATTTGGATTGTACTCAAAATACTCCTCAATAATGGGAGTTTTTGAGAGAACATCGTTAGCGTTTCTTAAAACTGGACTATTGATATTATTATCTTCCTTCTTTTGTTTACGAACGTACTTGATTTTAAGTGCGTCAATAAAACGAAGTTCTTGGATACCAGCCTGAGGATTCTTCAGATCGATTACTTTATGGTAGTAAAGACGCCCATCAACATACCAGTTGCGGAAAAGTTCATGGGATTTACTATCAAAATCTAAAAGATCCTTGATGTATTTAAATTCTGCCCGTATGATCTTTTTAATTTGATCACTCACTGGACAATTAGACAAATCGATCTCAACTGGGCTGTCGTTGAGATCAGAAACAATGGCTTCATTTACAATGTCTTCAATGGCCTCATCACATTCTGGATGCAGAGACATTTCTCTGTATCTCTTGATGAGATCATATTCATTACGAAAGACACCTTCAATGTCAACATATTGACCATAAAAACCACTACTGACGTAGTAATCCGACGCATCTGCCTCATTCTGCGGAACAGGAGTAACCGCTGAAGGAGGCAGATTATCGCCGTTGGCCCCTTGGATTGAAAATCCAAATAATCTACCAGCCATGTTATAAACCGTTGCCTATGGGTTATTTATCAGCCTACGACAACCTGGCCATTTTCATTCAGGGCTTCCCACCACTGAACTTGCATCTCAACCGCAAATTCTTCGATTACGTTATTCTGATCGTAAGAAAGTTCGATAGGAGCAACCTGAGTTGGGAATACACCGTGGAAATGATATGAACGCAGAATGGGAATATTGCTTCCCGATTGTGCAGGAGCAGCACTTTGATTCGTAATTGGCGCTCTACCAAGTTGATGAACGTATGCTTCCTGTTGATAGATGGTAGGATCTACCTCTCCAGCATTATCGGAAACCTTATTGATGATGTTCATCCACTTTTCGAAAGCATCACGAAGAGTGAAGTTACTATCATTGATGACCGTAACAGTCCAAGTATCAAAGGTTCTTTCTCCAGCGATCTTCAGTTCACGACCTCTGAAAGGAACAGAGATGGGAGCAATGTTTGAAGCTGGAAGATTAGCGCCCTTGACCAGGAATCGCACTTTGTCACTGACATCGTTGTCATCGATGGCCAACGCTGGGAACTTGAGTTCCACTTCAAAGAAGTTGGGGCGAACACCGCCGCCCAACATCTTTGATTTGAAGGTATCCAGGGTTCTCGCATTAGCCCCTGTATTAGGGATTTGCTGAGGCATTTTCTTTTAATCTCCTGTTAGAGTAAACGATGAACGATGTTATCAGACAGTGCCGACAACTTCTTCAAAACTGATGCCCGTGCGTGTTGCAACGAACGTCAGACCGATGAAGTTGATCGAGCGAGCTGGTTTGACAAAGATGTCAGCGCGGAATTCATTAGCATCAACAACATCGGGTGTGTTGTTGGTCTCATCACAGACAACCAGGAATTCTGTGATGCCTCTCTTCGCTTGGATGTCGCGGAGGAAAGGTTCAACAATATTTACAAAGTTTGCGCGAGTGATTGAATCGTTGAATTCAAACAGTTGGGCGCGAGCGGCTCTTTCAATCGAAGTTTCGATTGTCAGGAACAGACGACGAACGTTGATTCTGTCGAATGCTGAAGTGTAACTAAGAGCAGTCTTGTCACCAAAGAGTACAATTCCTTGACCAGGAGCTGCGATGATTGGGTTAATTCTCTTGCTGTAGAGAAGATCTCTTTGGGCCTGTGATGGATTGTATGCAAGTTTAACTGCATTATTTACAACACCACGGGTTGTTCCAGCAGGAGAGAACCATGGGAAGGAGTTTGTCGATGTTCTCGCCATCATTCCAGCAACGTCGGGGTTGCATGGCAGATAACGGAACTTATTGTTGAAACGATCAAATGCGTACTTATAACCAGAATCAAGAACTGCATACGAGGATGAGTTCACTTGATCCATAGTCTTGATGACGTTATCGGTTTGAGTACCCGAATTTGTCAGTGGAGCATCTCCACTCAGAACATCACTTCTTGATGGGGAAATTACTGCAACACAGTCCTTTCTATCACCAGCGATAGCAACCAGTTTGTTGGCCTTACCAACAGTCTCATCTCTACTTGCGAGACCAGGACCCATGATCAGGTAGTTGATTGGATATTCTCTCTGGTTAGCGAACTCATCGTAACCAGTCATCAGATCTCCAAGGGTGGTTGTGTAGTTTTCTACGAATGAACCACCATAATCGTTACCACCTTGCAGGGAGTAGGTCGATCTACCGATACCAGCAAATGTGATCCCCTGTGCATTTTGTCCCCATGCAGAGGCTGATGCGGTGAATGCTGTGTTACCGTTAGAGAATCCAGTTGGAGTTGATATTGGAGCATATCCAGCAAAGATATACTCGGAGTTATCTGCAATGAAGTCCTTGTAGTAGATTGGAGCGTTAAATCTTGTGGCGTCTTTGGCCTTCGAAAGACCGACCCACTTCTCTAAGATTGTACCGCTTGTTCCAGTCTGATCACCATTGTCATCTACAACGACTACGTTTACTTCATCAAATCTAGAATTTCTAGATGATGCGTATGCAGAGGTTCCTGGTTTTGGAGCTACGTTCTTCCAGAATACTGTGGAGTTATCGAGTCCAAGAGTTTGTGACTCATACCAGTCGGAGACTGTAGATGGTAACAACGATGAATTTGTTGCAATTCCAGTTACCTTTGCAATCTCACCCGTGGTTCCAACACCAACAGTTTGAATTCTGACGTAATCGTTAACGTCAATTCCACCCAGAGCATTTACATCCAGAGTAGCTTGTGAAGAACTCGATTGATTAACTCTTACTGTTGTTGCGGCACCAGCGTTTGACAGAACGGTAACGGTAGCACCATCAGCATGAGCATCAGGTGAGGTTCCATCAATACCTCTGGTTGAGAATCCAACGAATCCAGCAACAATGGTAATACCAACACCAACTAGTTCCGATCCAATCAGAAGAATGTTTGCGGTGGAATCACCAACAGTATTAATACCAGCAACACTTGTGAGATAAACACCAGTAGCACCAATGGCAACAGCCTGACCACCTGGTTCGTCAACAGTAGTTGTTGAAACTGTGTTGTAGAGAAGAACTTCTGTTCCTACTCCGATTGCTCCTGCATTGGTTCCCGCCTCATCTCTGTCAAGTGTGATTGAGGTGGTTGCAGATCCAGTTGCACCTGCGATTGTAAGTGATGTTGTGGTCTTGAATTCATACGCACCACCTTTTCCATAGTCAGCATCAGTAACAGTTCCGGCCGCCGAAGTCTGACTTACAACTTTAACTTCGATGGAAGATGCACCGATACCAGTTACAATTCCTCTCAGATGTCCGTTGAGGGTGATTGATGTACCAATACCACCTACGTTGGTTCCACTGAACGACTGAGTTACTGCAGCACCAACCACGACTCCTGCCGTATTGATACCTGAGATAACTTGGTCCGCTCTACCGTCGATAACACAAACTTTGAGATTGTTTGCCCAAATACCAGGGTTCTTTGCAGCCCAGTACCATGTGGTAGCGGAGGAATATGAGTTATAGTAATCTTCTACATTTTTGATCTTGAGTCCAGATACAGATGAACCAGCCCCACTAGCAACCGCAGCATTAGCGTTTACCAGACTTTGACCATCTGTTCTTACTACTCTTAAGACCCCACCATAAGAGAGATAAGAAGACGCACTCAACCAATACTCATATTGAGAATTGGCTTCTTTTGGTTCACCAAAAACGTCAACTAAATCTTTTTCGTTTTCAATTAGGATGGGATCATTGATTGGGCCCTTTACGAAGGGCCCTGCGATGGCGCCAGTCTGGTCGCTAACGCCTGTAATACCACCTCTAGTAAGGTCTACTTCCCTTACCTTAATACCAGGGGAGACTAAGCCTAAACCAGCCATCTGATTTCCTCTAGAAGTTTCAGTTTATTTCTAAATTTATTTATTGTTTGCTACTCTTTCAGATGGGGAAACTGGACGTGAACATTACCAATCTGGATATTCCCATCTATCTAGTATTGTATTTGTCATTCTACTTACAACTACTCTCTTCTTAGTGCAGTCTTTACACTCATAAGCATATGCTGATGGATAAGAACCTCTATCTTTTCTTGTGAGATAAAAGTCTTCGATAAGGTTTTTACGTTCGCCACAAGTTCTACAAGTTCTCTCTACAAAAAGTAGATGTTCTAGATCAAACTCATCACCAATATCCATTAATTGTACTCCCACATAAAACTCATGTCTCCATATGTGGAATTGATATCATCGAGGTCTGTTTTTCTCCAAACTGTTCCATCATCATCGGTGATCGTGTCATCATCTAGACCATCACTAATGAAACCAAACGGAGCCATGTCCTGTTCAATTTGATCTCTCTGATCTTCATATAATCTTTTACGAACGTCTTGGTCTGTTAGTTCTTTAAAGTAGTCTTGTGCAACCAACCAAGCATAAATTACCAGACACATTGCAAGGTCATCGTTACATCCATCCTCAGCCTCAAACGAGTTTCTTTTATGAATAAATGTCGTAAGTTCTGATATAATGTCGTAGTCTTTGAAGAGAACCTTGTCGGCCTCAATCATTGTTTTAAGGTTGGAACACCCCACTGCTTTTACGGCCTTGGACATCTTGAGACCTAGTTGAGTTTTCTTTCCAGAGAAACCCTGACCCACGATCTGTCCTGCACGTCCTCTCATCGAACACTGAAGAAGATTAGGATATTCGAGATCATAGTTTAGAATAGCTGCAACCTGATCACCAATATCATTTACCTCACATAATACCCATGCATTATTATATGACTTTACTGTTTCATAAATGATTGATGGGAACAACATTGGTTTGATTTCGTTGTTCTTATATTTCGCTACGACTTTGTGGGGATACTCAGTAATGTCAACAACCACAAAAGCCGAGTAATCTTGTCCACCACCTCTAGCCACGTCAACAGTACAAACGTAGTCGTGGTTATCTTGGGGTTTTTCGTAGACATCTAAACCGTTACCAGTTTGAATCGCATTCTCATAAACTAACGCTCTTAATTTGGCAGGATTGATGAGAGTATCAACTGATCCAAGGAATTCACACTCAAACTCAACCTTGAACTGGTTTTCTGAAGTGTTCTTGATTGTTTGTTCCCGCCACTTCTCATCACGGCCTGGAACTTCTGACCAGTGAACTGAAGTTGGAACATATTCATTATTACCTCTTTCGGCATCATGCCACATTCTGTAAAAATGGTTCATGCCGTGAGGCGTTGAAACCATTATGACTTTTGTGCTTTTACCAGAAGTAATAGTAGGATAAACAGATGCAAAGAAGGAGTCAGCGATGTGATTAGGGACGAACGCGAACTCATCGAGGAAGAGGATATTGAACGACATGCCTCGGACAGCACTTGCAGATGTAGAAGCTGCCAATACCTTACTGCCATTCTCCAACTCCATTGATCCTTTGTTCCATGCAATGATACCCTGTTGCATCCATTTTGGCAGGTTCTCATATGCAAGTTGTAACCTACTGAGGA
>Ga0255768_10004152_pt1 | contig 14235 bp, 15 predicted proteins | sample 071ome_33_FD_179983 | JGI IMG/M metagenome (GOLD analysis project Ga0255768, IMG submission 179983) | Coastal salt marsh microbial communities from the Groves Creek Marsh, Skidaway Island, Georgia - 071412AT metaG (version 2) | ecosystem: Environmental > Aquatic > Marine > Intertidal zone >...
CGCCGATTTCTTGACGTCCCACCGCACCTTGTAGCCGAAGCCCAAGTAGAGGTTGAAATGGGCGGTGGATCGGTATATCACATGTCCGTGTTACCTAAAACCCGCAAAATGAAGCGAGCTAGACTTAACAGAAGACTGTACTGACTGTCGTGGCTGCTGTCGTCGATGCCACTTTAAGTGGAGCAAACTCCAACAGCTACGTAACACTGGCTGAAGCAGAGGCTTACTTCCTCACGGTCCCCCACGCCGAGAACTGGACCGGCTCTGACGACACCAAGAACCGCGTCTTAATTTCAGCCACACGCTACCTCGACGTATTCACATACTTTGGCGAGCGCTGCACCACAACCCAAGCATTGAAGTGGCCCCGCAAAGAGTTCAAAGTTGATGGCGTCGAAATCGCCTGCACATTTATCCCAACCCAAATCAAAACCGCAACTTTTGAATTAGCCCAATCTCTCCTCTCTGACGGAGAAGCCCTCGTCGGCAGCACCGGCAAGACCGGCATCTACGACGAAGTAGAGCTAGGCGACCTCAAAGTCAAATACAACAGCGACACCCAAACCCCCGGCGTCATCAACAACATCCTCGATGTCTACCCCTGGCTCGAATCCTTCATCGGCGCCTACACCCAAGCTGGAGCGACCAACTACAACGTGAAGTTACTGCGGGGCTGATATGGCACTGATTGACGACACATTCGGCGCAATACCGGCCCAGATCCTCGCGGACTGGGGCATCGACATCACTTACATCAAAACCACCACACCTCGCACCTACGACCCAGCTACCGGCACAGTCACTGGAGCGGACACCAACGTCACCGTTAAGGGCGTAATCAGCCGCCTCACTCCCCGCGAATCAGAGGGCCTCTACCAAACAACCGACATCAAAGTCATCATCGGTAGCGCCGAACTCAACGGCTACTACCCCACCGAAGCCGACCGCATCCAGTACCCACAGGCTGGAGCGACCCGCGAAGCCAAGATCATCAGCATTTTGACCTATCGCGGCGACAACCCGGTTTATCACACCCTCATTGCGAGGCCGCAGTAATGGCTAGAGGTTTTGGGGACGGAATAAACAGATTTAGACGTGATATGGAGTCTCTCCCTTTATTTGGAGCGGTAAAGGCGGCGGAACGTACTGTGGACGAACTGCAGAAAGAGGGCCCAAGTTGGACGGGCCGCTTTTCAAATTCATGGCAAATAAAAGGGCCTCAGGGGCAGTTGGTCAAGGGCGATGGAGGTACCGGAGATCCTCGCCCACTGAGATTTATTGAAGGCCCTTTTACGGGGCCACAGACAGTGGCTACTTTATTTAGAACAAATATTTTTAAGGACAAAGTCGTCTTTACTATTTCAAATTTCTCTCCTCATGCCGCAGAAGCTATTGATGCCGTTGAGCACGACAGAAACTACTATCAAAGAGGATGGGACATCTCTCCTGATGGTCCCGAGACCAGTCAAGGACGAGCGAATTTCGATTTTGTAGATTCCGGGCGCAAACGATCTAGTACACGAGGGGATATTGGTGGCGGTGATCCCCGTAGTGTGTCGAGTCGGACTGCCCCGTTGGACTGGTACGCAACTTTTGCTGAGGGAGGGCGCCTGGATAAAGCTATTAAGATTGAGATGGATGCCGCACTGCGCAGGAAGTTCAGATGAACTATCAAGCAATCCGCGCTGCTGTCGAGTCGCCGCTACTCACTGCCTTCAATAATCTCGACCCAGCAGTACCCGTCTATTTTGACAACATCACTGCCGTCCCACCCAACACAACGACCGAGTACGTACGTGTAAACGTGACGTTCGGTATTACAAATGAACCAACACTTGTGACCAGCGTTGACAACGTGCGTGGAGCGATTGTCATCCGCGTTTTCACCGAAAAAGGCCGTGGTCCAGCCCGCAACCAGCAGCTAATCAACACCGCCGTTACTGTATTAAACACACTTAACGACACAGGAAAACCATCTACTGGGGTATTTTTTAGAGTAGGAGACATTAACGGTCCATCTTTTTCTGCAACAGATCAATCGCCTCACTTTGTGGGTAGGATTGACACAGGATATGTTGCAACGGACCTGTCATAAATAGGGGCTAACCTGTAAGAAGCCGGGCAGTGCCCGCGACACTCCCCATTGTTAGGTTTTCTCATGGCAACCGTCCTGTCGGGCACCTCCGGCGCCCTCTACTACAAACCAGCCGGAACTTCTGTCACCACCCTCACCGCCTCCGCTTTCCCCTCATCCGGTAGCGACATCACCGTCGGCTCCTACCTGGGTTTCCGCGTCAACGATCCTGTCACTCTGGCCTATCCCGGTGGAGCGACCACTACTGGCGCGATTGCTGCTGGTGACTACTACGTGTTGACCTATGTCGAGTCAACAGGTGTGATGACCGTTAGTTCCACTGTCGGGGGTTCCGCAGAGTCAGCAAGTGCTGCACCAACGGGCTTCGGTTCCGACTTCGCCAGCATCACTTATACGGCTGCTGAAGTTGTCGGTCAGGTGCGTGATTGGAGTTTTGAGATCACTCGTAGCGAGATCGATGTTACGACTATCGGTCAAACTGTTACCGGCACTGCTCCTTTCCGGGCTTATATCCCTGGCTTTGCTGACGGTTCCGGCTCGGCCACCGTCTATACCACCGACGACGACAGTCTGCTCTCCAGCCGTCTGATTGAAGACGTGATCCAGCGCGAGCAGAACGGTGCAACGATGAAGCTCTACATCGACCGCATCATGAGCGGCGCAAGTGTGGACGACACCGCCAGCCGTTCCATCGAAGTTCCCGTCATCCTGACTTCTGCCAGCCTGAACGTGAACCCCGACGATGGCCAAAGCGTGGCTATCAACTTCCGCCCCAGCTCCGCCCCGAGCTTCGACTTCACCAAATCCTGATAGTCTGATACAAGCAGATGTACTGAGCCCCGGCAATGCTGGGGCTTTTTTATTGTTCTTCGCTACAGTACAAACACATACATTTGTATTCCATGCCGGTCCCAGTTCGCGCGATTGACCGCCTCCGCAAAGCCGCGAATCTCGAACCAGCCAAGAAAGTTGTAGAACTTTCCGACGGCACCACATTTGAAATGTGGGTCACACCTTTGACTATGGCCGAGCGCGAACGCGCCCAACGCCAAGCCAAATCCGATGATGCTGGTGCGTTTGCCCTCCAACTCCTAATTTCAAAGGCTCTAGACGAGAACGGCAAGAAGCTTTTTGCCGCTGGTGAGATTGACATCCTTAAAAACGAAGTCAAGGACAAAGATCTCCAGTCCTTGATGCTCGCCATCCTTAGCGAGGATGAGAACGCTGAGGAGATGGACCCAAACTCCTAAGCGCGGAACTTCGCAAAGACAACTGGCTCATGCTCCAATTTGGCGTCGCCAAAGAACTGGGCATGAGCCTGTCCGAAGTCCGCACCACAATGACCCCCGAAGAACTCCTTGGCTGGAGCGCCTACTTCAAGATCCTCAACGAGGACCAAGAAAAGGAGATGGAGAAAGCTCGCCGCCGTCGGTAAACTAAAGTTAGTTACTGTGCGAAGTCGTGGCTTACCAGAGCGAAATCGAGCTTCGCGTAAAAGTACTAGACAAGGAATTAGACGAGTTAGAAAGACGCCTAAAAAATATACAAAACCCTTTTGATGTATCCGGAAAGCGTAAACGTACACCGGCCCAAGCAGCAGCCGTTAGAAGCCAGATAGCTGAGGCGGACCTAATACGACGATCTATTGAAGATTTGGACCGACTTCGTGAGGCGAAGGCGGAGAAAAGATTGCGCACCAATATTAGACGTGTGCGCTATTTACGGAGCCAACGTATTGCAGCAGTTAGACAAGTAGAAAGGGCGGAAGACCAGCTAGCTAAAAAACGTAGAGACGCAGTGGGTAGCGGCATTATCGGTGGTGCGTTCCCACTTCTGTTCGGTCAAGGCGCAGGCGCTGCAGTGGGCGGCGGCTTGGGTGGTGCGGCTGGCGGTCTAATAGGCGGCCAGTTCGGTTTCGGCCTCTCCTTGGTTGGTACGGCACTTGGTACTGCTGTCGATACGTTTGTCACCAACACTGCAAAAATAGCCGATTCACTAGGCGATCCAACCGCAGCTTTAGACGCACTAGAGGAAAGCGGAATAAAGGTAGATAAAGCCCTTAAAGATAACGTTAAAAATTTAGTAGAGACCGGCGAAGCATACGCCGCTCAAAGCCTTGTTTTGGAAGAGATAAATAAAAATTTGGGTCCAGAAGCAGTTGATTTACTATCTGCTTACGATGCGGAGACACAGAAATTAAACGACCTATACCAACAACTTTCGCGTGAGCTTAACGCGCAGTTGTTGCCAGCGCTTGTTGGTACTGTGGTGGTATTTAGGCAACTAACCAAATCTATTACAGATTTCTTTGAATCACCTTTTGGTCAGGGATTTTTGAAAGGTATTACTATAAACCCGAATACCTTCTTGGCGGTAAAACAGTTTGAATTTCTTACACAAACGGGCCGAGAGGCTGCCGCTCAACAGGCTGGAAGAGTTATTCCACTCGACCCTAGTGTCAAACGGGAACAGGAAGAAATTATAGAGAGACGAAACAAAGCCATTAGAAGAGAGCAGATTGCGCATGAAAGGCAGTTAGCTAGGTTAGAAAAAGACCGTGTAAGGTCACAGCAAAAAGCCCTACAAGATCGTCGTAAAGTTTTATTAGACTTATTGAGTCTAGAGCAAAAGATAAATGATCTTACCCTGGAACGCATTAGGGAAGAAGGCCGCAGATTGGAAAAGCAAAGACAGAGCGAAGTAGACTTGTATAAAACACGGATACAATTTGAACGAGAAAAAATGCGTAGAATTAGTGAGGTTGAAGACCCTCTGGTAGCCGTAAATAAAAGGTTACAAAGCCTTGAAAAAATTAATGAAGCAGAAGAAGCTTTATTCGCCTTAGAGAGATCCAGAGCAGAACTTGAAGCGGAAAGAGCTAACCCAGCAACGCTTGCTAATGTTATAGAAATGTACACTAAACTTAGCAAGCTCCGCGAAGATGAATATTTAGCAGAGAAACAGGCACTAGAAGCTAGTAAAGAGCGTTTAATGATTTATGGGACCATGGCAAGTCTTAGCGCGGCAGCAGGGTTCCAAGTTTCGGGTGATCCACGTGGTGCATTTGTACCCAAGGATGCTGCAGGAATCCTTAAAGGCATAGCTGGACCTTCCTTTGAAGACGGCGCAGAGCTTAATGCGATCGTCAAGCAAGAAGTTGCCCTGGAACGTGTCCTAGAGAAGTACCAAGAAATTGGGCAAGCCGCTCAACTTACCAGCGAGCTTGTCACGACCGGCTTCCAGGACATGCTGACCGGAACCAAGAGTGCTGAAGAAGTGTTTGCCAATTTCCTGAGGAATTTAGCCGAGATGCTCATTAAGACAGCCCAACAAATGATTGCCCAGTACATCGCAATCGGAATCGCCCGTGCGTTTGCCTTAGGGAAATCCCCAGCTGTCGGCACCCGAGCAAGCGACTTCAACCTCACGGGTTTTGGTCCTTTAGACGACATCGGCATTGCAGGGTTTGCAAATGGCGGAAATCCTCCGGTGGGACGCCCCTCAATCGTTGGCGAGCGCGGCCCAGAACTGTTCGTTCCAAGTAATTCAGGGACCATTGTTCCAAACCACGCCCTTGGCGGTGACGTTAATGTGGTTGTAAACGTCACTGAGACACAGACCGACACCCGAGGTAACGGTGCCCGCGCCAACCAAGTGGGTAATGCCCTCGCGGCGGCTGTCCAGGCTGAGATTATCAAGCAGAAACGACCCGGAGGACTCTTGGCGAACTGATGGCTACCTTTCCTTCCTACGACCCCGTTTACTCTGCTACAAAAGAGAGTAGTCCTAACACCCGCAGGGTGCAATTCGGGGATGGTTACGAGAACCGCGTTTCTTTCGGCCTGAACCAAAACCCAAAGGTATGGTCACTTACCTTTGACTTGAAGGACACCGACGCTGATATTGTCGAGACATTCCTAGACGCCAGGGCAGTCGATGCCGCTTCCTTCGATTGGACACCCCCTGGAACGACAACAGCATATAAGTGGGTGTGCGATGAGTGGTCACGAGAAATCTATTCTTTTGAGCGGAGTAAGATAAAAGCGGACTTCCGCCAAGTATTTGAGCCATGAGCACTATTGTCACTAGGGCTGGCAAAGGCTCACCACTTACTCACACTGAAGTTGACTCGAATTTTACCAATCTCAATACAGACAAGGCTGGTTACGTAGCGGGTGAAGGTGGCACAGTCACGCAAGCCACCAGCAAAAGCACAGGCGTCACGCTTAGCAAGAAATGCGGTCAAATCACAATGAACGCAGCGGCACTTGCTGCTGACACAACCGTGACTTTCACGCTGACCAACACCGAGGTCGTCGCTACCGACATCATTATCCTCAACCACGTCAGCGGAGGCACAGCTGGTTCGTATCTACTGAACGCTCAAGCTGGGTCTGGTTCCGCGAGCATCAATGTCCGTAACATCACTAGCGGGTCATTGTCGGAAGCGATCGTTATTGGCTTTGCAATTATCAAAGCCGTAATTAGCTGAACATGGCTTACGTTGTCTCCGGTTACTGGGATGTCGGTTATACCGACACTGAATCTAGTGCGGCGATAACTGGCGACTTACAGGGTATCAACCCTACTGCAATTATTGAGCTGTTCCAGCTTCAACTGAATGTAACCCAGCACGGTGTAGACGAAACCTATTACTTCCATAACGGCACGCAACAAAACTCCGGCAATGACTTGGTGTTTGGCGGAACAACATACATAGCCTTGCCAATTGAAGCCGACGGCTTTGCTTACTCTGGTCAAGGGAGCCTGCCAAGACCCACACTGAGAGTCAGCAACATTCTCAGCACAATCACAGCGCTACTAGCGACACTGCCAAATGGCTTGGAAGGCGCAAAGGTCACACGTCTCCGCACCCTGGCACGTTATATCGATGGCGCGAACTTCGACGGAGTGATGTCCCCGTTGGTCACCCAAGGGGGCGACTTAATAACGACCCAGAGTGGTGATACTCTTGCCGCCACCCTTGGCAACCCCTACGGCACACCAGATCCAACAGCATTATTCCCGATCGAAGTTTATTACGTAGATCGAAAATCAACTGAGAATCGTAGTCTGGTTGAATTTGAGCTTGCAAGTGCTTTTGACCTTGCAGGTGTTCGGGCACCAAAACGTCAGTGCATCAGCCGTTGCCAGTGGGTGTACCGATCTGCCGAATGCGGTTACACAGGCACTGATTACTTTGACGCTAATGACAACCCTGTTGTAAATGCATCGGAGGACGTTTGCGGTAAGAAGCAGAGTAGCTGCGAGGCTAGGTTTGGCGAGAATAATGAGCTGCCATTTGGTGGCTATCCAGGCATTGGCACTTTCTTTGCATGACTTGGCGCGACGCTGCATTACAAGACGCTAAAGACCGCGATCCTTGGGAGTCAGTTGGTTTGGTCGTTGTCATCAAAGGTCGTGAGCGGTATTGGCCATGCCGCAACATGGCGCACAGTAGGGAAGACATGTTTGTGCTGAATCCTAAGGATTACGCTGCTGCATCAGATGCTGGCGAAATTATCGGCATTGTTCACAGCCACCCGCATACCGCACCAGTTGCCAGCGAAGCCGATCGAGTCTCAGCAGAAAAACATGGTTTACCGTGGTACATCGTCAACCCACGCATTGAGCACTGGGGCGAGTATTACCCATGCGGGTATAAGGCTCCTCTAATTGGCAGACAGTGGACTTGGGCTGTCAACGATTGTTGGACCCTGGCGCGTGACTGGTATGCAGAAGAAGGAATCATGCTGCGTGATTGGGATCGTCCTGCAACACCAGAACTGTTCATGAATGCGCCTATGTTTGATGGCGCTTGGGCTGCAACAGGATTCCGCCAACTGGCTGAAAACGAACCACTGGAGCGTGGTGACTTGTTGCTGATGCAGATTAACGGCAAAGGGTTGAATCACTGCGCCGTATTCATCGGTGATGGAATGGTGCTGCATCACCTTGCCGGACGTCTGAGTAGTAGAGATATTTATGGTGGCTGGCTACAATCGGTGACAGGGAGGCGGTTGCGTCATGTTGCGTAAGGTCAGACTTTACGGGCAGCTCGCCAAGTTCGTTGGCCTCCGCAAACTTGAGGTTGAACTTTTATCCGTTGCTGAGGCGGTACGGATGCTAGTAGCAAACTTTCCAGGGGTCGAAGCACACATTGCTAGTGGCGATTACACGATCTTATTAGGTGAAGAGTCTGTAGGTGAGAATGAGCTTCATTTTCCGGTAGGCCAGGAGGAAATCAAGATCATTCCCGTCGTTGCTGGTGCTGGCGGTGGGACGGGGCAAATAATTGCGGGAGCTGCGCTAATTGCACTTTCGTTTGTAAGTTTTGGTGGCACTGCTTTTGCCGGAGCTGGAGGCGCTCTCGGTCTTGGAATTTTTGGTGGGACGGGTGCAGCTTGGGGGTCAGCAGCGTTATTTGCAATTGGTGCTGGCTTAACTCTAAGCGGAGTTGCCACACTTCTCACGCCAACGCCTGCAATTCCGCAAGGCCCAGATACTGAACAAGATCCACGCAAATCTCGATCGTATTCATTCTCAGGCGTACAAAATACAAGCCGTGGTGGCACGCCTGTTCCTATCGTTTACGGTAGAACTCTGACCGGCAGCGTTGTTATCTCTGCTGGCATCGACACCGTTCAGGTAAAAGCATGACGGAGATTATCGGTTACGGCGGTGGCGGCGGTGGCAAAGGCGGTAGCGGCGGCGGCAGCAGTCGTGCTCCCAAAACCGCGCCAGATTCTCTGGATTCAAGGCAATACGCAAATGTCATCGACCTGATTTCAGAAGGCGAGATTGAAGGTTTAGTTGACGGAAATAAATCGATCTTTCTTAATGACACCCAGCTAGAAAGCGCAAACGGGGATTTTAATTTTGAAGACGTTACTATCTACACGCGAAACGGCACGCAAAGTCAAAAGCATATACCTCTAACCCCTGGAACGGAAAATGAGCGTGTAGTTAATAGGCCTGTTGCTCAATCTGTTCCCATTGTTGAGAGTGTCACCGACGATGAAGTTGATGCGGTAAGGATCACGCTTTCGGTTCCATCGTTACAAAAAATTGATAATGAGACGGGCGACACAAGCGGTACGTCTGTACAACTAAAGATCTTTGTGCAGTACGCAAGCGGGGGCTTTGTAGAGGTTATCTCTGACAAGATCAGTGGCCGCACAGCCGACCTTTACCAAAAGGATTATCTGATTGAGTTTGAGCGCCCAAACCCTACGGATAACGTAGATGTAAAGGTAGAACGGATCACGAAAGACAGCGGAAACCCTCTTAAGACCGACGCTTTCAGCTGGTCAAGCATGACCGAAATCAAGTGGGCAAAACTCACCTATGCAAACAGCGCTCTCATCGGCTTGCGTGTAGATGCCGAACAATTCAATAGCATCCCCTCACGTAAGTACCTGATTAAGGGCGTCAAAGTCAAGATCCCCAACGGCGTCACCGTTGACTCTGACACCGGCAGAATTATTTACCCGCAAAATTTTGTCTGGGACGGAACCTTTGCCGCCGCAACATGGTGCGCTTGCCCAGCATGGATTTTATGGGATTTATTGACCAGTACTAGGTACGGCTTCGGCAACCATATTGACGTTTCTCAGCTAGATAAGTGGGCGTTTTTTGCAGCGTCGAAATATAGCAATGAACTTGTTGATGATGGCTTCGGTGGAACGGAGGCACGCTTTAGCTGCAATACCACAATTCAAACAGCTGAGGAGTCCTTCAAGCTAGTCAATGACCTGCTGTCAGTCATGCGCTGCCAAGGCTTTTGGAGTGCAGGCAGTCTGACGATTGCACAAGACGCACCACGTGATCCGGCTTATCTATTCACGATGGCCAATGTTACAGAGGACGGCTTCACGTATAGCGGCAGCAGTCTAAAAACTCGCCCCACCGTTGTTGTGGTTAGCTACCTCGACATTGATCTTAAGGACAAAGCCTATGAGGTTGTTGAAGATCAAGACGGCATTGCAAAGTATGGCGTGGTGCGTAAAGAGTTTGACGCCTTCGCCTGCACAAGCCGTGGCCAAGCCGCAAGAATTGGCAGATGGATTTTGTACTCAGAAAGGTACGAGAAAGAAGTCGTTTCCTTCACGTCAAGTCTTTCCGCAGGGCAGGTCGTTCGACCCGGTATGGTGATTCAGATCGCTGATCCTGTTGTTGCTGGCGAGCGTAAAGCAGGTCGAATCAACGCATCAACAACCACTTCAATCACAGTTGACGATACCGCAAACACCGATTTGAGCTTTGGGTCGGGAAGCAAATTGCACGTTATTTTGCCTGACGGAACAGCCGAAACGCGACTTGTAGACACGATTGTCTCAGGCGTAATTACAGTCCAAGAGTCTTTCAGCATCGCCCCGAACGTCAACAGTATTTGGATGCTTGAAAGCCTTGGCTTGGGAGCAAGTAACATCCAGCCAACGCTATGGCGCGTGCTTGCAATTGAAGAGCAAGACCAGATGCTCTACACCATCAACGCCGTTTCATACAACGAGGGCAAATACGCTTACGTTGAAGACGGTGAAGAACTTCAGCAGCGTGACGCCACAAACTTAGACACTATCCCAGAGCCGCCGGAAGATCTTGAGGTATTAGAGCTTATTCCCTTGGGTGGAACGGAGCCAACCAAAGAAGTCCAATTTGTATTGAATGGCAGAGTTGCAATCAAGATCACCTGGCACTGGCGCGTTCCAAGCGGCCAAACAACCAAAAAATTCCGTGTGCGTTATCGCCACGAAGACGACAACTTTACCGAAGAGGTTATTCAAGGCACGACGCTAGACATTCTTGACGCCAAGCCAGGCAACTATCAAATCCAAGTCAGTGCAATTAGTGCCAGTGGTGTTTTGTTCAGTAAACCGGCATTGGCGGATTACACCGTTCAAGGTCTTGGCGCACCACCGGCTGACATCGTTGATTTAAGTCTGACGCCAACAACTGACACGCTGGCCATTCTGTCTTGGGATCAGGTTGACGAACTAGATGTCCAACTTGGCGGGCGCATCATTATTCGCCACGATCCACGACCTTTAGCGACAGCTGAGTGGAATAGCAGCAACCGCATTGTTGACGGCGTTTCTGGCGCGTCCACCCAAAAACAGGTGCCGTTGCTTGCTGGGACGTACTTTGTCAAAGCCGAAGACTTCCTCGGTAATCGTTCCGTCAATGCAGTCGGATATGAAGTCGCGTTGCCTGATCCTGACGCACTGCTGACGGTCAAGACTTACGCGGAGCAAAGCTTGGCGCCGCCATTCGATGGAACCGCTGTTAACTGTGCATACGATGCGACTGAGACCGCACTGCTGCTAGAGCCTGACATTTATGTGGCGTTAGGTTATGCAGTTGATTTTTACTTTGCAGTTGACGGACAGGCTGAATATACCTACAAAGACACTTTTGACTTTGGTGCGGTCTACGACACGATCATTCGCCGCGTAATACTTAGTCGCCCCACGGTTCAAACGGGAACATTGTTCGACGATTATTCCGGATTTTTTGACGACGCAACTGGTTTATTTGATGGCACGACATCTGACTCTGTGAACACAGTAACTTACGTGCGAACGACGGATGACGATCCGGCGGGATCCCCAACCTGGGGACCATGGACTGAATTTGTTGCGGGGGTGATTCAAGGTCGTGGCATCCAGATCAAAGCTCAACTAACCACGACAAGCTCAAATATCAATGTGGCTGCTGATCAGCTTGGTGCAACACTGCAGCTACGACGGCGCACAGAAACTGGCACTGGCTCGTCCGGCAGTGCGGTGACGTTTAGCAATGCGTTCTACCAGGCTCCTGAGGTTGTCATCACCCCAACAGATCTTGGTGCGAATGGTTACGTGACGTTGAGTGGCATCACGGGGACAGGATTCACGGCAACTCTTACGGGGGCGACAAATAGCGGTTTCAGTTACACTGCGACTGGATACGGTCGAGCACTGTAATGGCCCAAAGCGATCAGGTCGTTCAAAACGCAACATTCCCGACTGTTCGCGGAGATATTAACGACAATCTTGCTGCGCTTTATAGCCAAAGTTCTGGACCTTCTGCGCCTACAACGACTGTTGCATTTCAGCCTTGGATCGACACAAGCAGCAGCCCACCACTTTGGAAAATCAGAAACGCATCTAATTCTGGTTGGATCACTGTTGGAACGCTTGATCCTGCAGAGTTCCAAGTCGAAGGCAATGTAGATTCTTTGCTCCCTAGTCAAACCGGAAACGCTGGGAAGGCACTGCTGACTGACGGCGCTGCACTGTTATGGGGCACGATCGCTGCTTCGACGTTTACGAAATACCTAACCCCTGGGACGTTTACTTGGAATAAACCAAGTGGCGGGACAACTGCAATCGTTATCTGCTGGGGCGGCGGAGGATCTGGCGGACGCGGCGGTTTGGGCGCTGGTGGCGGTGCTGGTGCTTCTGGCGTAATTGGCATCTTGAAGTTAAGTGATCTAAGTGCTACCGAAACCATCACGGTCGGCGCTGGTGGGGCAAGTGTTTCGGTGAACGGCAACGGCAATTCCGGTGGGAACAGCTCCTTTGGCACCCACGTTATTGGGTATGGCGGCATCTATGGCACCAACGCCGCTGGTAGTTACAGCTTCGGTTCAACTGCTTGGGCGCAAGGAACTGTGGAAACGTCAGCAGGCTTTGCTGGGTTTGACGCACTGACTATTTTCAATGGTGGCAGTAGCCGTGAAAGTCGCACTGATTCAGATGGCGGCAATGGAATTTTTGGCGGAGGCGCTGGCGGCAGTTGTGATGCATCGGGTACTGTTGGCGGCAATGGCGGCGTGAGTGTTTTTGGCGGCAATGGTGGATATGGTACGGGCGGAGGTACAGCAGCAGGAGCTGGACAACAACCTGGCGGCGGTGGCGGCGCATCAGAAGCTGCAGACTCAGGCGCAGGTGGTGACGGTGCTGTTTGGGTGATTACTCTTTGACCGTCAATCGCAGTAAAATCTGAGTATTGACGGTTTTAGCATGGCCAACATCAAGATTACGGATCTAGCAACCATTGCGGATCCGATCAGCACCGATGTGCTGCCAATCGTTGATGTAAGCGATGACGTCACAAATAAGATTAGCATTGAAGAACTATTAAAGAATGCGGCGGCTGGAACGGCAGCTGCGCCAGGCATTGCGTTTGACGGTGACCCTGACACAGGGGTGTACAACAGCGGTACAAATGCGCTGGCATTTAGTACAGGCGGAACGGGAAGATTGTTTATTGACAGCTCGGGCAACTTGGGCGTGGGGACGAGCACGCCAAACTATCTTTTAGATGTTGAAAAAGCAGACGCTGGCGCCAGAATCAATGCCCTGACTGGCAATAGCTCCGTTTATTTAACTTGTTCGGACAATGCGGGAATTTCGACCTTGTTCTTAGGTGATGCGGCATCACCAACAACAGGTCAAATCAAATATAGAAACAGTGGAGATTCCCTAGCGTTTGAAGTAAACGGCAGTGAGCGAGCCCGCATCGATTCATCGGGCAGGTTGGGTGTGGGGACATCATCTCCAGCGCAGTTGCTGCACCTAAAAGGTTCACATCCAAGAGCATGGTTGGAGCCATCTGCTGACACTGAAACTGCCTATTACGCATTTGGGAACACTTCTGGTTCGCAAAGAGGTTATGTCGCGTATGACTTTAATACTGAGAACATGTTCTTCAGGACCAATGGTTCTGAGAGAGTCAGAATTGACGGTCAGGGCAGATTGGGTGTGGGGACCAGCTCGCCAACTGTCGGGATTGACCTGAACACTGGTGATACCAATGCCGCCATCAGGATTAGAGGGACTAACGATAATCCGTTAAATATGGACGTAACAGATAGCGGTCCCAATTATGTTGGCGTGCGTCGTGCAGGTACTCGTATTGCGTACTACGGATTTGGTGGCAGTGGTAATAATTTTGAAATTGTTAATGAAGCATCGGGCGGCGCTATAACTCTAGCAACCAGTAGCACTGAAAGATTCCGCATCGATTCATCAGGCAACGTCGGTGTTGGCTTAACACCAACCGCCAAGCTCCATGTTGCTGGAACGATTCAATCATCAGTCGGTTCTCATACCGCTCAGATGTATTCCGATGGCGGTGCTTCGTTCTTTACTTCT
>Ga0255768_10004155_pt1 | contig 14225 bp, 9 predicted proteins | sample 071ome_33_FD_179983 | JGI IMG/M metagenome (GOLD analysis project Ga0255768, IMG submission 179983) | Coastal salt marsh microbial communities from the Groves Creek Marsh, Skidaway Island, Georgia - 071412AT metaG (version 2) | ecosystem: Environmental > Aquatic > Marine > Intertidal zone > Salt...
GTTAGTGCACAACTGGGAGCACACTGCACACACTTCGCTTGGGAAGTAGACTCGAACGACTTAGGCGAATGCTATATTTTCAGCGGATGCAAAGACATGTCCGAAGACACGTACGTGACGTACTTGTACGAAGCACCGGAGGTGGCGGTAGCTACAACTGCCTCACCTGGGTCGATGACGACGCCGAAAGTTCTCGTCATCGCCTTGACAGCCCTATTCATGGCTTTATTTTAAACACAGTCACCACATAAATTCTTCAACACTCGATTGAAAGTGTTGCTTTAATATTTATTTTAATGAAATATTCACTGTACTGAGTGATACCAAGAACGACGCACGACCGGTTCATTGACTCCAAAACATCGCAGGGCGCAGGCATTTACTCGTTTTCGTGCCTTTCGTTTGTTTTTCTGCTTTTCATTCGCTACTTTTAAACTCCTCTGAGAACGACGAGAAAGTCGACGAGTTTGAAGACGAGATGACTGCACTCCGTTCATTCGCATTTCTCGCGTTCCTGATGTTGGTATTCTTCTCCTCCTCGATGGGTACCACCACTCGCGCAGAGGCGCTGGAAGAGGAAGTCGAGCGAGACGAAGGGCGTTCTGGAAATAATCTCATCGACCCGTTCCGCTCGACGAGTTGTTTGGACGCGCAAATGTACTGCGAACAGACGATAGCACCGGCGGTCGACCAAGACGCTTCTTTGGGGCGCTTTTTACGAGAGGAGAGGAAGGAAGCGGAGCGGACGCAATCTTGGGAAGCGGTTGTTCCCGAGGAGAGAATGAAGGCGATGAAAGTGCCCGAGACTTTGGCGCTTGGTGCGTTTGTTGATGTTGTTGTTCTTCTTTTCATTCTGATTAGTAGTATTCTCACTGACTGGTTCATACTTTCTTTCTTTCATTCATTCTTTCTTTCTCTCTCTCTTTCTCTCTCTCTCTGTCTCTCGATTTACTCACATTGTATCTTTTGCCAGGATGTTGCCTTCTTTTCGGCGAGTGCGCGGCGGAAGCCGGCGTTCAGAACGAGAACCAAAAGCTCGCCGCGCGCATGCTCGAAGAAGCGGCTAATTCGAAGGACAAATCTAAGCAGGTGCCAGAAATCACGTTTTTAGCGGCGAATGCGCACGTGTGCGCGGAGCGAACGAAGTATCCGTGCGATTCGGAGAGAGTAAAGTTATTTCGAAAGGCGAGTAGGAACGGGTTTCATTCGGCGGCGTTGACGGCGGCGGAGATTTTAATCACGAGGTACGGCGGGGAGTACGCGGACAAAGAAGGTGCGTGTGGCATTAAATCAGCAACTACGGGAAAAGTTACATTTCCTGAAGCGAACGACCCGGCCGATGCTGTCGTTGCCAAGAGTTTGTTGAAACCGTTACTGGCGACGAGTTTAGATAGAAAAGCGAAAACGCGTCTGAAAGAGTTGGAGAAGATCGAGGAGAAGTTGATTGGAGGAGGGAAGTTAGAGCCAGACGTGGCCATGCAAATGGCTGATGTGGTCGTAGACATAGGTATAAAAGTCTTACTAGGGATTTGTGCGATGCTTGTTTTATTCAAATTCCGAGAGACGAAATACGTGAGCGCAATGTTTAAGTTTCTGGGAAAAATCACTGGAGTCTCGTACGTCGTTCGATTTTATAGATTTCTTCGAGGGGATTTCGAAAAGAGCGTGAGAGTGAACGCGGGGAGAGCTGGGAGCAGAGCGGAAATTCGAGCCGAAGCGAAACGCATAGCTAAAGAAATGTATAAGAAGAAGAGTAAGAAAGAGACTTGAATTTAAAAAAGCGTCTCAGTTTTACTTTGTGTGTATTCTATTTATATCAACCAAACTACAACGTGTTCAACAAATCTTTTCTTAAGACTCGTCTGGCGACATCAAACCAGCGGCGGTTAAAATCGATTCAAACGTATCGTCGTCGTTCAACGTGACTTCGGGCACCATGTGCTCGAAATGCCTTTCGATTTGGTCTAAAACCAATCTCTCGTTTTCTCCTAACAACAAGTTAAACGCCGCGCCTTTCTTACCGAACCTCCCGGAACGACCGATTCTGTGTAAATACGTTTCAAAATTCGGCACGGATGGATTGTTATACTCCACGGGCATGTCGTAATTAATAACTAACGTCACCGTGGACACGTCCAAACCTCTACTTAACACGTCCGTAGCGATCAAAATCTTCGTTTGACCGTCTCTAAATTCTTTAATCACTCGATCGCGGTCTTCATTTTGCATTTGTCCTTCAATCGCGGTGCATTTAAATCCGTCTCTCTGCATGCTCGCGTGTAACCGTCTCGCTCCTTCTCTCGTTCTCACGAAGATGATCGTCTGCCCAATCTTATCGCACAGCGGGAAAATTTTCTCTTTCAATAACATGTCTTTCTGATCGTTTGACTGCACGTTCACTCGGTACTGTTTGATCACATCCAAGGATAATTCGTGCGCCGGTAAGAAAATCTGGTTCGCGTTTGGCACCACCTTGGTCGCAAACGACTTCACCGCGTCGTTAAATGTCGCCGAAAACAGCAACACCTGCCAATTTTTCGCGCTCATCTGTAAATGTTTCAAAATTTTTGTTGAATCCACTCTGTGTCCATCCGTACCTAACATGTTGTCCGCCTCGTCAAAGACCAAACAATTTATTTTCGAACAGTCCAACTGTTTCTCGCGCATCCATCTCAACAATCTCCCCGGCGTTCCAATCACCACCTGCCCGTTAATCTTTTCTTTGTTATAGCCATCGTACTTCGGATCTGCCGTACTCGCGATCGAAATGTTTGTGTATTTTCCCATCTTTTGCATAACGCCGACGTTTTGAATCACCAACTCTCTCGTCGGACAAATCATCAGCCCTTGCGTTCCCGGTTCGTTCACGTTTACCCGACTCAAAATTCCGAGCGTAAAACACGTCGTCTTCCCACTCCCATTGTGCGCCTGTGCGATTAAGTTTCTATGCGGTGGCGTCAAAATCATCGGCAACGTCTCCGCTTGGATCTTAGACGGCTTCTCGAATTTCATCTCCGTGTAGAGACCTTGCAAGAGTTCCGAGGACAAGCCGAGCTCGTCGAAGGTTTGCGCGGAGGTGTACTTCGAGTTCGGGTCCGCGACTTTAATGATCGCTTCGGTTTCAGCCTATACGAAAGAAAGAAAGAAGAAAGTGCGTGTCAGTGACTTGAAGTACAAAATAATCTCTAATGAATTGCGTGCGTCCTCCTCGATCGACATCCGCGGCGTCGCGTGCCCCGCTCCTTCTCTCCGAGTTTTGCGAGAAGAAAAGTGGAGTCCGATCGGGATTTCCCACGGGCGGAGCTCGCGGGCAATGAAAAACAACAACAACAACAGCCGCGAACGAGAAGGAGTAAAAGAAGAAAACCCCGCGATAATCCCCATCGTCTTCCTCTGCTCGAACAATCTCACCTCTTCCGCCCAATTCAATTTCCCCGTCTTTAAACTCAAATCCGGCGCGTCCACGGTGCCTTCTTTTTTCGTCCCCAAATTCTCCCCTTTGGCTAATTTCTCCGCCACTTCCGCGACTTCGTCCAAGTGCGCGCCGGCTTTGACGTCCTCAAACCCCGGCGGCGGCGGCGGGGCGACTTCTTTCTCCTCTTTCGACGACGACGACATATTTTTTGTTTTGTACGTGCGCGCGCGCGTAGGTGTTGTTGTTTCTGCCAAAATCGCCAAAATCGGATTGATTTTTTGAGTTCTCTTCGAAAGGGTTTAGGGTTTAGGGTTTAGAAAGAGTCCATCACATCGATCGCCTCTCTGTTCTTTTTGCACGAGATAGATCTCTCTCGATCGATCGATCGATCGATCGATCGTTCCAAAAAAAAGGAAAAAAAACAAACAAAAAACGAACGTCCAATGACGTCAGACAGGAAGAAAAAAAGAGATAAAGCTCCCCCGGTTCTGCATTTTTCCCCCCAAAAAAATTGAGAGACGTCTGCGTTTTGTTCTTCCAAAACATCTATCTCCATAATAATAATAACAAAGAGCCGAGAGAGAAGAAGAAGAAGAAGAAGAAGAGAAAGAAGTCTCTCCTTGTGTTTTAGCGTTATATAGTTATAATGCCATCATCTTTACTGCTGTCGGCGCGCGCGAGCGTAGGAGTGGTTGGGACGACGAGACAAACGTCGAGCAGAAAAACATCGACGACGACGACAAAGACGACGACAAAGACGAGGAAAACGACGACGACGACGACGAGAGCGGTGATGACGCCACCGGAGCGCGTGTTCACGAAAGAGTTGAAACGACCGGATGCGAACGGTCGATACGGCGGCGTGTACGGCGGGAAGTACGTTCCGGAAACGCTCATTCCGGCTTTGATGGATTTGGAGCGGGAGTACGAAAAGTTGAAAACAGACCCTGCGTTCATCGCGGAATTCGACGAAGTTTTGAGAGATTACGTCGGGAGAGCGAATCCGTTGTACTTTGCCGAGCGATTGTCCGAGAGATACAAGAAACCGGACGGATCGATGCCGCACATTTATTTCAAGAGAGAAGATTTGAACCACACCGGGGCGCATAAGATCAACAACGCGATTGGCCAAGCGATATTGGCGAAGCGGATGGGGAAGAAGCGCATCATCGCGGAGACGGGTGCGGGTCAGCACGGCGTGGCGACAGCGACGGTTTGCGCGAGGTATGGGTTGGAGTGTGTCATTTACATGGGCGCGGCGGATATGGAGAGACAAAAGTTGAACGTATTCCGCATGCGTTTGTTGGGTGCGACGGTGACGCCGGTGAGAACCGGGACGAGCACGTTGAAGGACGCGACGAGTCAAGCGATTCGAGATTGGGTGACAAACGTGGAGACGACGCATTACATTTTGGGCTCCGTGGCTGGTCCTCACCCGTACCCGATGATGGTCAGAGATTTCCACTCGATGATCGGTAAGGAAGTGAGACAACAAGCGATGGAAAAGTGGGGCGGTAAACCGGACGTTTTGATCGCGTGCGTCGGCGGCGGGTCGAACGCGATGGGTTTGTTCCACGAGTTTGTGGACGACGAGGACGTGCGTTTGATTGGCGTAGAAGCTGGCGGAGAAGGTATCAATCCCGGTCAAAAACACGCGGCGACTTTGACCTTGGGAAAACCGGGAGTTTTACACGGTTCGTTTTCGTATTTGATTCAAGACGAGGAAGGCCAAATCATTGAGCCGCACTCGATTTCGGCGGGTTTGGATTACCCAGGCATTGGCCCGGAACACTCATTTTTGAAAGATTTTGGGAGAGCCGAGTATTATCCGGCCACGGATCAAGAGGCTTTGGACGCGTTCGTCTTTACGTCGAGGTTGGAAGGTATCATTCCGGCGTTGGAAACGTCGCACGCGTTGGCGTACTTGGAGAAGTTGTGCCCGACTTTGCCGGACAAGTGCAAGGTTGTGTTGAACTTTTCCGGGAGAGGCGACAAGGACGTCACGCAAGCCGCGAACTTTTTGAACATTTCCGGCGAGGTTGACATTTAAATTAATCTTTGTTCGTTAGTTTATTTCTGATTGAGCGAGGGAGAAGTGACGGAAGTGTTGGAGAGATTTGTTTTAATAATATAAAAGATTGTGTCTTCATTTTTATTCGAGTAAACTTAACTAAATATGTGTTGCATCGTCGTCGTCTTAACCTTCTCAAGCCCAAACGTCGTCCTCGTTGTCGATGTAATCATCTATGTCGCAATACGCCGGAGGCGTTTCGAACGTATCCTTCACCACTACTGCGCCTCCTCCATTGCCTCTATTCTTTTTATTTTTCTTCTTCAACAAGTTTCTTCGTCGAAAGCCGTCAAAGTCGCCCCATCCGTCGTTCCAAATCGACCGTTTCTTCTCCGCGGCAGATTTCTTCGCCGCGTTCATGGCTGCATTTGCCGCTTTCAACTCTCTTTCAGCTTGTTCTAGCTCTTTTTTCGCCGCTAAGGCTTTTTGGTCCGCTTCCAATTGCTGTTGGAAATCTACCGTTTGCGACTCTTTCAATCGCTGCGCGAGGCGGTCGTAGTTATTCCACTCATCCGTTTTCGCCTTGTGTGTTTTCGTCGCCTCCTCCCACGAAGATTTCTGCGGTTTGTAGTTTTCGATGGTATATTTCACCTCTTCGTATTTAACGCCAGTCGCGGCGGCGCACGTGCCCAAGTTACAGTCGCAAGCGACGATTTTGTTCTCCGCGAGCCAGTCGTTGAAGCCTAAATTCGAGACATCATCTCTGACGATCAACGCGATGACAATACCACCCACGGAGCTATCAATCGGATAATACTCGTTGAAAAACGACCAAGCTAACGCGTGATCGTCTAAAGGAAGAAACACCGGGCGTCTGGGGTTGTGTTCGTGACCTGGAGCGACGGCGAAAATGCTGTACCCGTTCTTGTAGCGTTTCTTCAAGTCTTCGACGAACTGCCACGGGTTCGCTTTGACGTTGGAAAAGAGCACGGCGGGCACCGCGCGATCATTCAAGGCTTCATCCGCAGCTTCAATGAATGCATCTTTGTCCGAGTCTTCCACGATCGATAACAACGGGTATCCACCCTCTAAAGCTTTCTTGTATGAGATGGAAGGAACGGAAACTCTATCTGGCAACTTGCCTCCTGCGGCGTAATCCGGGACGGTTTGGTACTCTATTTTACCCTCGTTCGTGGAAATAGGTGTGGATTCCCACCGCGCTCCGCATCGATTAGCCAATTCACACTCTCTTCGCAACTCGGCGTCGACGAAACCGTTACCACCGTTCGCGGAGAGTTTCGCCGTGGCGAACGTAATCATGCCTCCGAGAGACGAGAAATAGCCTGAACCTTGAGCGGAGTACTCCTCAGCAATTCGACTGGCGTCACGCATTTTAAACGGGTTCCCGGAAAAGATTCTCGTAACACCAGGTAAACGAAGCGCTCGCATAAGCGTGGCGGACTCTTTGGTAACTGTGGCGACGTTTTCTGGGAAGTTATTCGCGAATACGCTCACCGTGAAATACAAAGGATCAGTTTGTTCGCCCATCGTTTGTTGAACCAAATTTCCAGCCTCGTCGTATTCAGCCGAAGACGACGCCGATGGCGCTTCCGCGTCGAACGGTGACTTATACTCGCTCGGATTGGCGCCCCAGTTTCCGCCACCGTTACCGTTACCGCCGTCGTCTCTGTTCCTTTTCCTGAGCAACTTTCGTCTCCCGAACAAGTTTGAGAACATGCCCTTCTTCGGGGCGACATCCGCTTTCATCTCCGCGTCTAACATCGCGAGTTCTTCCGCAGATAAAGCGGCATTTTTATAACTCTTCGATTGAACTATCTCTTGAACGACGCCATCTTTCAAATCGACTTCACCTTTCAACGCGGCGTTCGTCACTTCGTCCACCGAAATGCTTCCGTCTCCATCCGTATCCATCTTCTCAAACGCGTCTTCATTCGCGACGGCAACGTCCACGCCATATTCGGCTTGTCTCGGCACTAGTGCTGGTTCGAGTTTAGCAGCTCTTCTCGGCGCCGGGGCCGGCGGTGCTGGACGGTTGTACGTTTCTTGTGGTTGATACCGTCTCGTTTCTTTTGTCAACACGTCCCACGTCAACGTTCCGTCGTCTCTCAATCCGAGCACCTCTTTCTTCTTCTCGCTGTAAAACCTCAACCACGTGCTTACGGCAACGCCAGCCGCGCTCATTTGCTTCTTCATGTCTGCATCTTTCTCGTCGTTGGATAACTCGGCCGACCATTTGATGGCATCTGCGACGCTAGTCGACGTCGCCAACGCTCTCGTCTCTCTCTCGCCGGCGTTTTCGTAATCCTCTCTCACGACGGGGAAATTCATCAGCGGAGACATCGACCCGTATTTAGCGTCAAATCTGCACGAGTAATGCTCCACGTACGATTCCAACAAGTGTCTCGTCTTGTCCGCGCAACTTGCGCCTTTCATCGCCCCAGTCCACTCTTTTTTCTTCTTTTCCATGGAATCCTCAAAATCTCTTTTTTGTTCTGCCACTTGCTTGTTGAACAAAGCGTCCTCGTACTTCTGCCTCACTTCTTCGGACATCACCTCATCGATGGACCCCTCACCTAACTGCTCGTCCAACTTATCGAAAGCGCTCTTCGCGTCTTCGAACTCTCTAATCGCGTTATCGTACTCTCTCGGATTCGAGTACGCGTCGTCCAAAGTTTCGTCGTAGCCGTCGTGCGCCGGAAACGAGTACGACCTCTTCTTACTAAACGGTTTCGTCACGTACCTCGACGCTCTCGCACCTGCTCTCCCAACTTTTCTCGCCGCATTTTTATGCGGTTTCGACCCGAACAGCGTCGGTAACACCAACAACACGAAACATATCGCAGCGAACGTCTTGAAGAGTTTCGACAGATCAGACCAAGCGTGCATCTCCTCGCGCTCTAATCCATCCGATTTAATCGCCGGTCCGTCTCCTCCGTTATCGCCGCCGCCGCCGCCGCCGCCGTTTTTATTCTTTCTCTTTCTTTTCGCTTCCTCTTCCTCCTCTTCGCGCGGATCGAACGCCGGTCCGACGTGCCATCGCGCGTTCATCTTCGGCGCGACGGAAAAGCCACCAGATTTGTTCTTCTCCGACGAGGAAGAGGAGGAGGAGGACGACGACGACGACACGCCGCGCTGGTTCATGATGGTTTACGCGCGCACACGTGTGTGTGTGTGTGTGTATATAAATGCGCGCGCGAAACAGGCAGAGTGAGATAGATGTGCTTGCTCGGGCGCGCGCGCCTGTGCTCGTCAGTTTGCGTTGTGCGGTAGATATTCGTCGAATTGATTACTCAAAAGTGTTCTGTTTAGGGTTTTATTTTGGTTCTTACTTTCACTCTTTTTGCGGTATACGTGTACACACATGTGTGCATATGACATCTTTACTGTACAAGGTAGCGTGTGTATACAACGTTATAAATTTAATCGGCGATAGCGCTCGGCGGCGAACTGGGAGGTGCTTTCCTCGCCGGCGCCGCCGCTAACAACTCCGATATCGCCTACTCCTCCCGCTTTGCGTTTATGTTTGATGTCTGATTTGATTTTAGCAAAGTATTGCTCGGCGTCTCGCCAGGCCGCCGTGCCGCCGTGTTCGCTCGCGCCAGATTCGATCATCTCTTGGATGGCGTCTAGTAAATGTTGGACCGTTTCCACGTCCACGGCTTCGCACGTTTCGATTTCAAAAAAGTACAAGTGTTTGTTCAAGACGTGCGCGTAGAGACCGAGAGATTCACCCGGAGAAACGCCTAAAGCGCGAGCAGCTTGGTTGGCGATTTTTAAAGCTTTGTTGAGACATTTTTTGACTCCTTCGCTGTCGCGGATGGCGGTGGATTTGAGCGACCAAAAGAGGTGCGCGCAGTTGGCAGCTGCCGCGCACTGATCGGATCGGCGGAGAAGTCGGTTTGCAAACGTCGCGCAATGATGGACAAGCGCGTCGCGGTTTTCTTCCTCCAAGTGAACGCACGTTTGTAAAGCGCCGATGAGATAAGTCAGGCCACGGTTTTGCGCGCGCGAATCGGAGGACAACTTTTCGTCGAACGTTTCAAACGCTCTTTCAAAGAACTCGTAGGAAATGTCCGAGAGTTTAGCACTGTCCGCAAACATGCCGGCTTCGGCCCATGCGACTAGACCGCGTTCGGCACATCCTGGTATTTCGGAAAAGCGTTCCGCAGATTGGTGCGTGATTTGTAACGTTTTCTTTAAAGTCGTTTGGAGATGCTTTTCAAAAACTTCGAGTTCTTCGAGAGTGCGTTTTGGTTTATCGTCCGAGCTCGTTTGTTTGCCAGCCGCCGCGCGCTCCGGGTGCTGTCTTCTCTCCTCTAATTCTCGCTCGTTCAGTAACTCCTTTGCGAAACGCATGGATGAATAACACAATGCTGGTAACGTGAAGCGCATTCGCTTTTCTCCACCCGAGAACAAAGTCACTTTCGCGAGTTTTAACAAGTGCAACTGAGAATCCCAATCGTTCGGACAATGAATCTTGTGCAGTAACTTTGCGACGTCCATTTGTTCCTCGGCAAACTGCGCGTCCTCTTCGTATCCTTCCTCGCCGTCGTTGTTCGCCTTCTTCGTATTGATAGTTTCGTTCGTTTTGCGCGCATACGCGCTTTCTCTGCGTTCCTCTCTCAACGATAAAGCGTCCAACAAATCACTGCTTCTCTTCAACGGCGACTCCGTGTTCAAATCCGTCATCTCGTACGATTTATTATCGTTATCCCGTAAAAGCGGCGCGATAAACTTGAACAACGTTTCCACCGTCTTTACGTCGCTCAAAGGCTTTTCAGATTTCAAAACGCCCCGAACGATGGCTAGCGCGCAGTCTCTTCCGGCCGTTTCCGGATTCAACAACTTTAACGCTTTTGGAAACGCGTGTAATGACAACGCGACGTCAACCGTGAACATTTCCAACGGGATCGCGAGCAACTTTACGAGCGCAGATACCGCTCTTTGATCGCGAATGTATCGTTGCGGCGACATAGACAAACGCGTTTCATCTTCGCTCGTCACGTTGTGCGCGTCGAAGGCTTTTGCGACGCCCAACAATACTTCGTTCATTTTATTCACGTCGTTCGGATATTGACTCAAAGCGAAATCCGCGATGGAGCTGTATATTTGCACAATCTCCAGCGCGGACATCTCTCTGTTCTCGTTTGCAATCTCTTGCGCGCAGTTTAAGAATATTTTTACGCAATTTCTATCGTCAAACTCTGCTCTTCTCGCGGTCTTTTCTTCCTCGCTCAAATCGGGTTCGTCTAGATACCAAGACAAGCGCTCGCTCAAACTGGTAAATATCACGGACATCTGCACCGTTGGCTTTAAAGAAGCCACCGCAGCTAAGAAATCATCGCACGTCGCTAAGTGATACTCCGATGGAAATGCTTGCGCCAACGCAATCATCAAATACGGCTGTGCCACGTCATCTCGGCAATTCACAATCTGCTCCAATACTCTCGGCAACACGTTCTCCGAATACGTTTCAATATCCACGCCTTCCAACTGAGATAACACGGTTAAGTTTTTGCCGACAATATCGCGCAATTCCAGCCTCTCTTTTTCTCTTCTATCTCTTTCCAGTTGCGTGCTATCAATGATACCGCGAGACGTCGTGAATTGCTGGTGTTGCTCGTACACGCTCCCGCCGTGTTGACCGCTCCCATGCGCCTCCCCGTTTCCGTGACCTTCTCCTTCCCTTCCTCCTCCAGGCGTCGTCGCTCCACTTCCACCACCACTTCCGCGTTGTTGTCCACCACTGTTGTATTGTCTGTTAAACCTTTGCATCCTCACCCATAACTTATTCATCTCCGTAAAATTACTCAAAGTAAACTCGATGGAATCTTCCACGGTGCCTCCCCCGCTCCTCTCCAACTCGTTTCCGGTATCCGGCAACAACCCTCTTCCTTTCACCGTCTGCGCTAAATACGCTCTCAAAAATAAACCGTGCACGGGATGTTGACACCCTTTCGCCATCTCCACCAAATCTCTCAACACGTCCCTCGCTTTCCCTTCTCTCGATTCGACGTACACGCACCCGACGCACACGAGTAAATACAGTCTCGGCAACACGTTTCCGGCGTGTTGCACGAGTTCGTACAACTCCATCGCCGATCGTCCGTGCTTCTCTTTGTTCGCGAAAAACTCTCTCAAAAACTCCAATTCAAACGTAATGTGCGTGAATAAATCGTAATACCGCTTCGGAGAGAGTTGGTGCGTCCTCAGCTCGCCCAGCATTGCCGACGCGTTCTTCAGCGAATCTCGCAAGTTGTTCTCTCCGATCGCTCGTTTCATCTGTTGCGCGTGTTTCTTGACGACGTGCAAAGCGTCTTCAAGCCAGAGGTTTTGCTCGCGGTTTTGTTCGTCGTCGATGAATCCAGACGACGACGAGGAAGAAACCAGTTTTCGCTGTTGTTGCTGGTTGTTGTTGTTGTTGTGATTGTCCCCGTGATACCGCGGTTGTTGTTGTGATTGTGATTGTGACTGTTGTTGTCCGGACGACAAAACGCCCGCGCTCTCGTCGCTCGCGCGTCGCCGCCTCTCCGACAAAGCCTTCTCCTCCTCCTCTTCCTCCTCCTCTCCCTCTCGTCGAACGCCGCCGGCACCATCGCGAGACGGAGACGCAGGCGCCGACGATGTGTTCCGGTACGCGGAATAGTACTCCGCGTTCGTCGCTATCGCCGAGTCCATTTTTTTTCTTCTTCTTCTTCTTCTTTTGTGTTCGTAGTGGTGTTTCGCACGACGACGATGAATAAGCGAAACTATCGAGTCGGGAAATGAAGTCTGCGTGTGTATGTGTTCGAGACACACAAAGAAAAGAAAAAAAAGACAAATCGCGGTCAGAAAAAACGTTTCTCGCTGTTTGCTGCTGCTCCCCTGTGTTCGCGTGTTGTTTCATCAAGAAGCAGAGGTTGGATTTTTTTTTTCCCCACGAGTTAACTCTCTCTCTCTGTCTGACTGTATACTCTCGTTATCTCCAATTCTTCTCCGCGCGATATATACGCGATATACACACATACAAAACGCGCGAGATGATGACACTGACAACAACGACGACGTCGACGGTATCGTCGCGTCACGGCTCGAGTTTCTTTCGAGGAGGAGGACAACAACGACGACGGAGTAAAATGATGGCGCGTTCTTCGTCTCCCTCGACTTTGGATATCGGAAACTTCATCATCGCGGAGAGGAAGAAGAAGAAGACTACGAGCGCGAGGATAATGACGACGACGTGGAGAGGAGGAGGAAAAGCGAAGGATGGGATGACGACGGTGGTGTCGACGATGAGAACGGCAGCGATAAATAACGAACAGAATAGTAACGAGAGCAGAGCGAAACGAACGATGGTGCGAACAGATGCGACCGCAGGAGGGGCGAGTTTTGGATTCAACGCGAGCGCGGCGGCGGCGGCGGAAGGTGGAGGCTCGACGAAGTTATGGTCGGGGAACCCGGAAGATGTTTCTATTCTCGCCGTTCTTCGATGCCTGGCGTTTACCATCTGGACCTTTTCTTTAGCCGTTCCTTTGTTCATTACCATGCTTTTGATCTTCCCGTTCTGTTACATGTTCGACCGAACTCGGCGATACGCGTTGTCGTTCGTCAACGATCTCTGGGCTATTTGCTCGACGACGCCGTTCGTGAAAATCACCGTCGAAGGGCGAGAGCATTTACCGAAACAAGACGAACCTGCGGTGTACGTCGCCAACCACGCGTCGTTTATGGATATTTTCAGTTTGTTCCACTTGAAGAGACCGTTTAAGTTCATCTCCAAGACGAGTAACTTTATCATTCCAATCATCGGTTGGTCGATGTTTTTAACCGGTCACGTGCCTTTAAAACGCACCGACCGCCGATCGCAAATGGAAACGTTAAAGATTTGCCGCGAGACCTTACAGAAGAACGGTTCCGTCTTGTTCTTTCCAGAAGGCACGCGATCGGTAGACGGGACCATGGCGGACTTCAAAAAAGGCGCATTCTCCGTCGCCGCCAAGGAGAAAGTCCCGGTCGTTCCAATCACTCTGGTCAATACCGGTGGCGTCATGCGTAACGGCAAAGAGTGGATGTTGCGCGCGGGCGAGATTAAAGTCATCGTCCATCCGAGAATTGCACCGAGCGAAGACGCCGATGCGTTGTGCGATAAGAGCGAGAAAGTCATCAAAGAAGCGCTCGTGAATAATAGCTGAGAGATTTTAATATAACACGTATATATATAATAATAATATTTGCGATGATAAAAGACAGAACGATTCACCCGCGCTCGCGTCCTTGTTCTTGTTTTTGCCGTACTCCGTTGCGCTCGCCAGAGGTGCTCGTGGGGATGCGCTTTAAATCCTCTCGTCTTTTCGCAAAACTCTTTCTCTCTTTAGTGACATTTTTTTCTCCATTTCCATACACGCGAACAGAAGAAGAAGAAGAAGAAGAAGAGAGATGGTCGGCACCACCACCTCGCGTCTCCTCCTCAACGCGACCACCACTTTCACGAAAAAGTGGTGGTGGCTCTCTTCTCTTTCGTTCTCGGACGAGGACGACGACGACGACGACGGGAAAGTCATCGCCTTCGCGCGTCGTCGCCGTCACCCGATTTTTTCTTCGTTTTTACCGACGCTGCTGTGTTTGGTGGTTTTCGCGCTCTTGAAACTGAAACAGTTGTGGACGGTGCTCGCGTTGAAGAGGCACGGGATGACGACCATCGCGACGAGGAAACGGTGGACGAATTGGATTTTGAGCAGCGCGGTGTTGTTGACGTCGTCGTCGTCGTCATCGGCAGCGATGCCGGCGAGTTGTAGCAGT
>Ga0255768_10004158_pt1 | contig 14220 bp, 12 predicted proteins | sample 071ome_33_FD_179983 | JGI IMG/M metagenome (GOLD analysis project Ga0255768, IMG submission 179983) | Coastal salt marsh microbial communities from the Groves Creek Marsh, Skidaway Island, Georgia - 071412AT metaG (version 2) | ecosystem: Environmental > Aquatic > Marine > Intertidal zone >...
TAAAATCAAATCTTACACCCTTAAATCCAATATCTGTTGAAGGTGTAGCTGCTCTTGTATCATGGACTTCAAAATTACCATCTGTATTTATAACAATATTACCATCTACATAATAAGCAGTATCTGCTCTTACACTTCCTGCTACATGAAGTTTTTGACTTGGGAATACTCCTATACCAACATTACCTGAAGTATCTATTCTCATTAATTCAGAATCTGCACTATTAGCCCATCTAAATTCTGCTTGACCTGGTGATGCTTGTTTTGCTCTAAATAGCATACCCCAATTACTATCAGAATAAATACTACCTGCTGCATAAGTTCCACCACCATCAATTATTAAAGCATCTGTTCTTGATGTTCCTGCAACATCTAACTTATATCCAGGTGATGAAGTTCCTATACCAACATTACCTGATGAATCTAATACAACTTCTGCTGTGGAACTTACATGTCCTAATCTTAATTCTTTAGTATCAGCAGCATTTATTAAAAGATGATTGCCTGAATTATAAATTTGATAACCTCTTATAAATAGTTGTTGTGAAGCACTATTACCTCTTGTTACTCTAATTCCAGCATCATTATCTGTTCCAGTAACATCTAATTTATATGCAGGTGCTGTAGTTCCTATACCTAGTCCAGTTTTAGATAGAGTAGCACAAGTTACATCTCCACCTGCATCTCCAATAATCCATCTAAAATCTCCACCATATCTTCCAATTCTTGACCTAAAATATCCTGTACCGTTATCGTCGTAATATCCCAATGTTGCATTTTCGTAGGTAGCACTCCCAGGTGTATTTGTACCACCCATAAAACTAATACCAGGGCTATAATCACTACCACCGTGGTCTATATACATTACTCCAGTAAAATTAGAAGTACCGTCTACTTCTAGCTTAGCACTTGGTGCTGTAGTTCCTATACCGACTCTATTGTTTGCTGCATCTGTAAGCAATAAATGAGTATCGGAAGTACCCTCTACTCTAAAATCGGCGTCATTTGCAAGTTCATTTACTACTAATCCATAATTCATAAATGAATTACCACTAACAGTTAAATTACCTACAACATTTGCTCCACTTGAACTAACATAAAATTTTTGACTTCCACCAGCATATAATTGTAATACATTATCTGAGCTTTGATAAATATAAGTATCACTACCACCATCAAAGTAAAGTTTCTTTGTAGCAGCAAGAATTGTATCTTGATGTAAAACATTTTTTAATAAATCACCTCTTAATGTTATGTAAGGTGTAACTCCTCCACTACCATTGTCTGTTTCTAATGTTATATTTGCATCATCAAGAGTATTTCTAATCTTTAAAGTTCCAGTATAGTTATCTATTAAACTATTAGTTCCATCGTGCCTAATTCTTAAATCACTACTTGAACCAAATCTTGCATCTACATTATCACTAAATCTCATTAGTTTTTGAACTGTTGTAAATCCTAATCCACCATCTAATGTTAGGTAAGGTGTTACTCCACCAGAGCCATCATCACTTCTTAAAATAACATCTCCATCATCAGTTGATGTTTGTATAGTTAGATTACCAGTAGCATTAGAAAAGGTTGCATTACTTCCATCGTGCGACATACTCATATCGCCACCACTACCAAGTTGTAAATTAACACTATTATCTAATCTTAAATCTTTTGATACATTAGTTCTTGTAGCACTACCATCTAATGTTAAGTAAGCAGTAACTCCACCACTACCATCATCATTTTTAAATATAATATCTTGGTCATCTGCTCGTTGTTGAAATATTAAGTGTCCTGTATAATTATCAGCACCAAAACTATTTGTTCCATTGTGATAGATTTGTAAATCTTGACTTGTTCCTACTTCTAATCCACCTGCAGCACTATCATTAATTCTAATATCTCCATTGACAGTAAGTGTACTTCCATCAAAAGTAAGATTAGATTCTACATCTGCTGTGGTACTATTACCATAAGTCAATAATCCATTAGCAGTAGAGCCATTAAAAGATACTGTTCCAGTATTTGTAGTAAATCCAGAATCGTTATTAAACTTGCTTAAACCAATAGAAGATAATGCAGTAGCTTCTGATTGATTACTTGCATTACCTAAAAAAATTTTATCTTGATTTAAATTTGGTGTTGCTGCAGTTCTACCTGCTCCTACTATCTTTATAGCACCAGTACTTGCATGAGAACGTACAATGTGTCCCATATTCTGTATTAGTCCAGATTCTCCAGTAGGTGCAGTAGCAGTTAATCCACCTGCTGTAGTAGATACAAATACTGTATCGCCTACACTAAATGCAGATGTATCAAAGTTTTCTAAAGTACCAAATGTAACAATTTGAACACTATTATTTAAAGTTGCACTAGTTGCAGCTAAACCAAATGCTGGCATTTTATTTGCATCATCTGCATCTGCTTTACTTACAATAGGAGTATTGCCTGATATACCAGATATGTATATTACATCACCTTTAGATAATGCTTCTCCAGCTTGTGCATCAAATACAATTCTATCTGCTTCATCAGCAGCACCACCACCTTGTGCTCCACTTAAGGGTACAATAGTTCCAGAGTCATTAATATATAACTTATTATCAGAACGATTAAAAGCTATCTCTCTGTCGACAATATCTGATGTACCAGGTACACCATTACCTGCTTTTATTTTTATAATGTTAGCCACTTAAATCCTTAATATGTTCCGCCATCAAAGATAGTATCTACAAACCCTGCTGACGCTTCAAATGCTTTATTTACAACCCATTTATCTCCAGTAGACCTATACAACAATGTTGCATCAGTAGTAGGTCCATCTACTGTAAGTCCTGCTCCGTCTGCTTCTGCTGCACTTGCTGCACCTTTTGCTACTGTTATATTTAAATCTTCAACATCTAAAGTAGAAGTATTTAATGTAGTTGTCGTACCATTAACTGTTAAATCTCCCGTAACAGTAAGGTCGTTACCTATTGTAACATCGTTTGGTAGTCCGATAGTAACTGCTGCAGTTTCACTTCCTGAGCCAGATACTTCAATTTCATTTGTTGTTCCAGATATAGTCGCAACATAATTACCAGTAGTTTTAGTTCCCAATGCAACACCATCATTAGCAATATCTAATGTAACTGCTGCACTTTCTGTTCCAGAATTAGCTACTGTAATAGCTGTATTACCAGCATCTGCTATAGTAGCTACATAGTTTCCTGTAGTTTGAGTTCCTAAAGTAACTGCATTATTTGCAATTTTATCATTAGTAATTGCATTATCTTTTATTTCCTCTGTTGCAATACCTAAATCTTTTATAATTACTGCTCCATTTGTAACAGTAAAATTATCGCTACTAAAACTTGCTAGTCCTTTTACACTGCTAGTAGCATCAGGTATGTCACTAATAACAACATTGTTTAAAGATGTTACAGTTATTGTACCGCCTGCATCTGTTTGTTTACCTATGTATAGTACTTCTGAAGCATTATCCCAAGCTATCTCACCATATGATAGTGATGATGGTTCTCCAGTAGTGTTCCATACACCTCTTTTAATTTGTAACGTATTTGCCATAATTTATCCTTTTTTAAAATCCACCACAATCTATTGTTTCCGTATCTAGTAAAACAGTATCTTCAACATCAAATGATATGGTACTACCACTTACACTTGTTTCTATACCTGTTCCACCAGCTAATGTATAACTTGAATTATTTAAACTAATTGTAACAGAACCTTCATCAGCATTTAATGTAAAACCTACACCACCAATAGATGTAATAGTTTGGTCTGCAGTACCATTGTCATATTTTAATTCCCCGTTATCGTAAAATACTAATTTAGTATATACGTCTTTAATTCTATTTGGTTTTGTTAAACTTCCACCCATTATGCATTAATCCCCTTATCGTCATAAGTCTCGTTATTCAGACTTGGTTTATCTGTATATGTTGTATTTTTTAATGTTGGTTTATCAGTATAAACAACATTCTTTAAAGAAGGTTTATCTGTGTATGTCGTTGTAAATAATGTAGACTTATCTGTAAATGTTGTTGTCAACAATGATTCTTTGTCCGTAAATACCAATTCAATATCGTCATTAAACGAATCATTCATTTCACTCAATGCACCATTAACTAAATTGAAATAGTTAATTCCCAATTCACCATCTTTCCAATTATTAGCCATTAATAACTCGTTTGTCTTACTTGTCTCATTCCAGATATACGCCCTCTATTAGCATACATCTTACCTTCTTTAATTCCTTTTTCAAATTTTCTTTCAAAGTATGGAGCCATCTGAATCATCTCTGGTTTAAACTCATATCCTTTTTGTATAGCTCTATCTACTAAATATTGATGAAACTGTACAGGTAGTTCACTCTGCTCATCCATTGCACTAGCTGCTTTATCTAATGTGTTAAAATGGTCAGCTTTTTTATAGTAAAATAATGTTACTGTTTTTGCAGAATCTAAACTTGCAAATCTATTTATCTCACTTGCTAGTGGGTCATATATTGCCAATCCTATTGAATCTCTTTCAATCCAATATACGTTTTCTTTGACAGAACGATTATATACTCTTGAATAATTATTAGACATTATCTAAATCCCTATATTTGGGTCTACCTTGTAGACGTTTAATTGTTGTAGCATTACCTGCATCATCTGTTAAGTCCACTGACTTTACTTCTAATATACTATCTTTTAATCCATAATAACGTTGGTTTGCTACTGTAGTAAATTGCGTAGCTTCTTCCAATAATAATGTTCTTGCACTAAATTCATCTTGTGCTTCATTTAACATAATAATAATTTCATTAGCACTTAACTCTGGATGATGCTTTTTAACTTGGTCTATCATTTGTTGCAACTTCACGTTGAACCTCCCTTGGTGGTAAATATGGTTGTAAAAACTGCACTAAATCACCAGATACTATTGCATATTGGTCTTTTAACCAATTATAATCTTGCGTTACTTCTTGCAAGCTTAATGTATAGTCTTGTATTGCTTTATTAACATCTGCTTGATATTTACCTATATCAGCATTGTATTTAGCTAAATTAGCCTCATTATCTGCCATTATAGACTGCATTGTTTGTATTGCATTCTGTATTAATCTTTGTGATTTTTCTGCATGATTTCTTACGTTTACATCTGTTGTAAGTTGAGCAGTAGCTTGTGCTGCGGCTAAATCATTCTGTGCATCTGCAATATTTGCTTGTAAATCTCTTTGTACTTTATCAAGCTTTGATTGTATCTCAACTTGGTAATTTGAATTTTGTCCATTAAACTCATTCAACTCATCTTGTATTTGTGCACTAAAACTTGATAATTCAGTAGTTCTTAGTAATTCAGCTTTTTGAATTTCTCTTTGTACATTAGTTTGATGTTCAGTTACTTGTGTATTTATAAGTGCCTGATATTTGTTAAGATTCGCATTAAACTCTGCTATTTTAGTTTCATTGTCTGCAGATATTGCTTGCATAGTTTGAATAGAGTTTTGTATTAATCGTTGAGATTTTTCTGCTGCATTTCTTGCTTGTCTATCCTGTGATAACTGTGCATCATTTTGAGCTTCTGCTAAATCATTTTGTGCATTAGCTATACTAGCTTGTAAGTCACGTTGCACTTTATCTATAAGAGCTTGATTGTCTGCTCTAAATTTTTCAACATTAGAATTAAATGTTCCAGTTTTATTTTGTATATCAGCTTGATAATCTTGTAATTGTTGCTGTGCTTTTGTTAGTGCTGCATTAGCTAATTCAACATCTTCTGATGTAATAAGTGCATCAACTCCTATAGTTGCAGTTGTATAATCTATATCAGATGAAGATTCACTATAGGAAGGAGCACTTCCTATATTAGCTGCATCAACAGCAGTTACGGTAGTTTCAAACCCTGTTGTAACTACTCCTATTGTACCAACGTCATCATTCCCTGGGCCTGAATAAGTTACTTCATTAATACCAGTTAAAGTAGGTGCTGATATACCACTAAAACTTAATGCACTTATAGAAGAACTAGGGTCAAATCCAGTCAAATCATAGCTTGTTAATTTATTATATGCAGGAGGACTACCTAAATTAATAGTATCAGCAGCTGTTACTTCCTCGCTATTAGTTACAGAAGCTGCACTAGCTGTTCCTACATCATCATTACCTGGACCTGAATAGGTAACTTCTGTAAGTATTCCAGAACCAGTTGGAGCACTTATACCGCTTAAACCTGTACTTAACCCTACTAATGTTGCATTTTTAACATTTAAAAACTTTCTTAACATTTGTTGTGAAGCATACAATACTACTCCTCTATTTAATTCTGTTGGAAAGTTAGATATAGTAGATTCACTAACTGAAACAGAATCATCTGGTGTTATATGTACAACACTTGCAGTTTCACTAGCAGTAGGTGTAGGTAAAATATTTAACGTATTGTCTAATATGTAATACACTGGGTCAAACTTGCTAGTATAATAAATACTATTAATATCAGAATAGTTATCTCTGTCAGCAGAATTTATTTCAGAACATTCTCTGTTTCTTGTACCATCATTTCTAGTAACACTACACACCTTTAATACATTTGTCATAGAATGTGTAGGAGTAGAATTGTCTTTAGAAGAACTTTGTGTTAATCTAGGTTCAATATCCATATTATTCATTACATACTTAGTAATAAACTTTACACCTTCTACTAAATAACTATTAGCTTCTGTAGTATAGCTACTAATACTTCCTGTTATTGCTTCTATATCTGTTTGAAAACTCATCTACTTTCCTATTTAACTATTTTTTTGTATGCTTCTTTGTACATATTAACATTTTTAGCATTTTGCATTTCCATCGTTTTTGTCATACCATCCTTCAACAAATTATTTGTACTTGCTTGTTGCTGACCATAAGATTTACTTACCTCTGCTAGTTTTGTAGTTCTAGTAGTATTTCCTGGTCCTTTACCGCCTTGTTTGTATTTTGATGGTACGTATTTTTTTGCCTTTTTTTTGATACCTACTACCATATCATAGGCTTTCTTTTTTGCTTTTTTACCCATAGGTGATTTAGATAACATCTTTGCACCTTTTAATAATAATCCTGGATTTGCCATTGTCTTCTCCTTTTAATTTAAAATTCTTTGGGGGAGTATATTGCAACTCCCCCGTATTCAACTATTAGCTAAATTTCAAAATAGCGTGTGTTTCAGGTAGTTGAATTTCAAGACCTGCTTCTGTAAGAATCATGTCTCTTCTGCCGTCAACATCGTTGTTTTGAATGTTAGTAATAATTTGAGTATCTCTAGACTCACCATTACCAGCTAGTGGTCTGTAAGCTACGTTGTTTAAGTCAACAACAATAGCATGGTTCGCCCAAGGACCTCTTAATAGTGGTTCCATAACAAAGTTAAGAGTACCATATAAAGTATCTACTTGTGTTACATTAACACCATTAAATAGTGATTGTCCTTTGTCAATAGAAACACCATATGGTGATGATGTTGGTACACCAGCTGCTGCTACTCCAACGCCTGCACTCATAGTATTTCCTAAGAAAGAACTACCACCTAATTTGTTAAGCCAGTTCATGATAGAACGTGAAGCAAGTACCATTTTACTGCCACCTGCACCAGATTCTGCATCAAAAATGTCTGACATAGCATCTACGAAGTCATCATATCCTGATGAAGCATAAGTAAATGTTTTTACTCTACCGTAAATTTCGGTGTATGGTAAGATACCCCAAGTTTTACGTGCAGCGTCTGTTGAACTTTCATCAGTTACACCATAACCGAATAGTAAAGCATTCTCAATGTCCATCTTATGTTCCATAAGTTTTTCTTGATATACTCTCATGTATTCGTTAGCGTCACCTCTGTAGCGTGTAGCTAAAGAAGTACCAGAAAATAGAGGTACAACAGTTTTGAAGATTTGAGCATATCCTTCTCTTGAGTAGAACTCATCTCTCCATCCACCTGCTGGTGCTGTGTCACCTTCTAAGTATGCTGAACCAATTACTTGTCCATTTGCATCATCAGAAAATACCAATGTATCAGTGTTTGCATATGATGTAATCTCACCATTTTCTACACCTGTTTTCACAGCTTTAACATATTCTGCGTTAATAGATGTATCTGCTGAGTTTTGTGTTACAGATGTTACTCTGTAATATGCAATTACAGCTGATGCTGTACTTGATAATGTTGCTGTTGCTTCTAAAGCAATCATTTGTCCAACCTGAATAAATTCAGCTTTGAACTCTCCACCACTTACTTTTCTTCCATAAATATCGTAATCAACATCAATTTCAGCTGAAGTTAAATTGAAGTCTGCAGCTTCCCATGAGCCGTCAGCAGTCAATGTAATGTCTGAACTGTTGTCTACAAAGAAGTTTCTTCTTTGCCATTGATGTCTTTTTTCTAAGAATTTAAATACAGGGTCATCTGTAGGTTTCTTAGCTACTTTTGATAAATATGCGAAGAAAGGTGAAGCAGCTGGGTTTAATTCAGCGACTCTCTCGCCGAAGTTAAATATTCGTCTACTATCATTGATAGAAACACCTTGAGGTGTAACACCAATGCTAGGTGAGAATATTCCGTTTGCGTCTTGTGCCATTTTGCCTTCTCCTTAAATTAGAATGGATTACGCTTGTTAAAGTTATTAATCATCGCATCCATCATTTTATCTTCTACATTTTTAGTTGGCGACTGGTCACTAGCTCCTGGCTGTACTCCGATAGGTTTAGGTATACTTAGTTTTTCATTACGTTGATTCATCACTGCAGCTTTCTGTTGAGCTTGTGGGGTTATCTGTGTAACCTGTTGTGAACCTGTGTTCATTCTCAGTTGGTGAAGTTGCACCAAATTATCTAACGATAATGAATCTGGTGATGACATCTGAGCTACAAAATCATTAGCTTGCTCAGGAGTATAGTTATACTTAGACTGTAAGTCTCGCATAACCTTTTGGTCCCTAGCTATTGCTTCTTGCTCTTGTTGTGCCTTTGTCATCGTTTGCATGACTCTTTCATTTGAACTTGCTACATAATCTGACATAGCTTCCAAATAAGATTCTTGCTTTGCTAAGTACTTTGCTGATGCACTATCAGGGTCAGTCAAAGCTTCAGAACGGTCGAAGTCAGCAGGCTTTGATGGTTTAACAGGTTTCTCTAACACTGTTTCCTTCTCTACTGGTGCTGCTTCTGTAGGTTGACTTACTTTGGCCATTACTTCTGCCATCTGTGATTTCAACATATCTACTTCCGCTGCACGTTTATCTGCTTGACTTTGCCAGTATTGAAACTGGTCAGGGTCGTTCTTTGGTTCCATAGCAGTCTGAGTCTCAGCAGGTTCACCTTCAACTACTTCTTGGCTGACAGGAGCAACCTGTTCTTGTGCTTGTCCAAATATTTCGTTAAAAATGTCTTCTGAAGCAGTCGTTGGTTCAGTCGTTACACCTTCTACTGCTTGCTCATCTACTCTGTCCATTGTATTTTCTTCCATTTTATCTCCTATGTTAACTCTCTTCTTCAGTCATCGGTTCGAAAACATCAACGTCTTCTACATCTTCTTGACTAATTTCAGAGTTCATCAACTGTTGTTTTGCATCGTTCAACCTTGCTTTATAAAGCGTAGTTGCCATATCAGCTCTGTTAGATACCTTATCTAACTCTCCACTGAATTTTTCTACTTCAAGTCGTTTCTTAGCGTGAACTTCTTCACGTTGAGCAGTTTGTAAATCGCCCTTGACTTTCTTCAATTCTTCTGCCATTGCTTGCATTTGTTGTTGCATTTGTTTCATTTGTCCACTTCTTTCCATTACTCCATCTACATCCACTAATTCTGATTTTTTCAATACTTCTGTTTGGTCAATTAATCCCATCTTATACATTTCCATATAAGTATTTAGCAATGCCATTCTATTTGTTGGTAATGTAGAACCAGATACTACTACAATATCATACTTTCCAACACCAATATCGTGAAAACGTTTTACGTCTCCATTATCCATTTCTTTATAATAATTAAATCGTTGTTCTTTTTCGTTACCATTAGGTTGTACTAATCTAATTACTTTTTCTTCTGTGTATAATTGCTGCATTAATGGTATTGCTACTTTAGCAACTTGATTTAACATCCCTTCTATATCATCTCTTCTAGATTTAATTCTACGCTGGCCAAACTCATCTACAACTAATGTACCTCTGTAAGTCGATGGTGCACTCCTACCACTACCTTGCATTAGTTCAAAAATACCAAATCCATACTCTAAATCGTATTTGGCATCTGCTTCATTTTTATAAAGCTCATTTGGTAGTGGGACTGGGCCAGCCACAATCGGTGCACCTAACTCTGCATCAAATTCAATAACACTAGTACCTGCTTTACTCCATTCTTGTTCTATTTGATTTAAATCAGCAGAACCTCTTGGAATCAATAGCTTTACATTTGTACTTGTACTAGCGTGTGCAATAATCAACGAACGAATTTTGTTAATATATTCTTGCAATGGTCTATATAATCTTACATCTGATTCAGGATATGGATTTCTGTGATGTACATTCATTAAAGGAATAATCGGATAATCCTCAGTAGGTAATAAACGTTCATATAATTTTTTATCTCCAACACTAACAACCATTTTTACTCTACACTCTTCAATAGCATTGGATACAATAACGCCTGTACCAATTAGTTCTTCAACTGTCATAGGTATCAAAATAGTAGTACTTCCTGGTATAGAGTTTTCATCTTCTTCTCCAGGAACTCTTATTGGTGCTTGTTGTATTGGTTGACCCATTTCATCAAATTCTGGGTCTGGTAATTCATAGTGAAACATCATACCAGTAGATTCGATTACTTCAAACATTTCTTCTACAGATTCTTCTTCAAATAAAATAATCTCTTCACCTTTAATCGTTTTTACTTTAATGTAATATTTGCGTAAATACTCTTGGTATTCTTCTTCATCTAACAAATGTTCTTGTTGTGAAAAAGGTTCATAGCAATTATAGTAAGAGTGCATCTCTTTTGAATATCTTTCTATATACTGTCTTCTATTATGTACTGTTTCTGTACCATCTGTAGTAAATAACTGTCCTTCAGTAGCTGCTAAGTTTGTTACTGGATAGTCGTCTGATTCATCAGGGTGCATTGCAGATTGTTCAATAATATCATAAAACTCTGGATATGTTTGCATTGCCTGTTCATCTGTCATATAGGTTGTTACTAAAATATTAGCAGCATCTTTAGCATATACATCTTTTGCATTTGGGTCTATGTACACATCTAATGGATTGATAGACTTGATATACACTTCACCTTTACCCATATCAGCATCAGGGTCTTGGTACACTTGAAGAACTCCCATACCACCAACATAATAATCGTCAATAGCTTGTTTTAATTCTTCATCACCTGCTGATATACCCCATATGTATTGGAATAAATCAGAAAAAACCTTAGCTGTATCTCTATCTGAGTCTTCACGACCAGTAGAACGAAACTGAGGTGAGTTGTATGTAAGGAGGGATTTAGCAGTTTCTACAATAGGATGTATTCTATTTACTACGATTGGTGCTTGACCACGTGCTTCTAGTACGTCACGTTCTTCATTGGTCCATTGTGCACCTGCTCTAAACTCTACAGATTCTTGAAATTTTTGTGCCCATAACTCTCTAGCACTCTTATAATCATGAAATAACTCTCTAGTAAGTTGTACTTCTTCGTCTATTTCTACCTGGTTTACATCACCAGTTTCATAATCAAAAACAAATTGTAAATCATCTTGACTTTGAGTTCTTGTGCTTTGTACTCTTTTTTGTATCTTTTTTGGCATCTATCGCTATATATCCCTTTGGTATCTCTACCTTATCTAAACTATCTAGTTTTGAAATAAATTCATCAAAGTCTAAATAATACTTGCTTTTTTCCATAAATGTACTATAGCAAAATTACGGGAATTATTTCATTGTTGTCAAGAGAAATCTACAATAATTTCCAACTTTTAGCTGATTTTCTTCTATACCAAGGGTCTTCTTGCGTTTCTGGAGTAGAATCGTGGGTTGGCCTATAGCAATTTTTGTTTGCATAAAAGAATCCATCTAACAAGTCATCGTGCTTACCACGAGGATATAATGTTAGCTCATCTATAAATGCTTGCATATTTTTTTGTATATATACTTTTTTATTAGCAAACAATGGTTGTAAGCTTTCTAATCGATACGATTTGCTAGTTCTAGGGTTTTCTTTTATTTCAAGACCAGGGATAAACATTCCTAGTTCTTCTGCTTTTTCTTTAATGTATTGTCGTAACATCTCCTGATATCCAACAGATTCAATCCTTGTTTTAGCACTTTTGTAATTTTTAAAGTTATTGATAATGGAATCAGCTAAATCTAAGGGAGTCGCTCTCTTTCTGTAATACGGGAGTACCCAACGATTATTATCACCATCAACAGCAATATTGAATATAACACTATAGTCTGCTCCTTTCTTCGTACTAGATGCAGGGTCGATACCAGTAAACACGTTTACAGGTCTCCTCTCGTTTACTTCCTCACCATTCAGGTTCGTCAGAACGAGGGTCGACAACCCTTGCTCACTTTGTTCAATGTATCCATCATAGTACTGAACGTCATCTTTTCTAAATAAATTATCTTCATCACCTACGATTTGACATAGGTATTCTCTATAAAACACCGACAATCGGTTAATACTTTCTAATTCTTCTTTCTTTTCCTTTAATTTCTCTACAGGCCATACTTCTGGCCATAAACTATAATTCTCTTCTAGGATAGGTCTATACTCTTTGGTATTCCAACCTTTCATCTCTTTCAATGTTTCCACCAAACAACGTTCGTGTTGAGGAGTACCAATCACCACAATCCTACCCGTAAGCGGGTCAACCGATGGAACACCAGATTGTAATAGCCAACGAAGGTTATACTCCATTGCTTCAGCGGTCTTCGTATTGTTCTCATCTTCAGGGTCATCAAGTATTAACAGAGTAGGTCGTTGATTTCCGTGTTTAATACCACGTATCTGCTGACCCGTACCCTTACATACAATTAAACTGCCATCTTTTAATTCTACCTCGGTATTAGTCCACTTTCTAGCAGATTGCATACCCCAGTACCCAAAGAAGTATCGGAACTCTTGTGAATAGTCCAATACATCTTTGATAGTACCTAAAAGCTTGGTAGCGTGGGATTGTGTTCTGGAAACCAATACGATTACCTTCACACCAGGAGTGAACATCAAATGAAACAAAGGAAATATCCCAGCCGCTACCGAACTTTTTGCATGACCTCTAGGAGCAATGATGTTTATTTGCTTTTCATCATCGTTGAGCAGTTCCTTAGTTAGGTCATAGTGAAAGGGAGGTGATTCACTACTAAACATATTGGGCATCACCATACGCCCAAATAACAACATATCTTGTTGCATTTCTAATAATATCTTTTTTTTATCCATTTTTTATAACTATCGTCACTTCAAAATCTTCTGCTACATCTTGTAATACTGCTAGTAGCTCGTCAAGATTCGTCTTCTTGCCCGATATAATGATTGTTTTCTTCATCTATCTGTCTCGTTTGCGTTGCTTTTAGTTTCTTAGTCTGTTTTTCATAACTATCTGCAATCTGATGCGACATATCCATCTCCAAGGATTCTGTAACCTGTTTGGTCTTAGGTTTCATATCTAAAAACTCTGACAACTCTTTAGCTGCTCGTATCATATTACCAGAGTCTTCTTTTACCTTAGCTACTTCAATAGCATCTTTTATTACATCTAGTACAAATCCTTCATCGATGTTCTTGTCTGTTAAGACTTCTTTCAATTTATCCTGTATCATCTTCTTTACCTGCTTTGTTTTAAATAATCTTTTTGCTGCAATAACGGGATTATCTTGGTCAGGCCTATATAATCTACCTATTTTCTCCCAATCTGGCGATAAACCTGCCATTTTGTACGTTATATACGCATCCATAGCTAAATCTGCACCTTTCTTTTGTACTTCCAGGTCATTATAGCTCTTTGTAGACACCGTACTAAAGTTATTAGACCTCCAATGCGGTTCAAACTCTAATTTACCCCACGCAGTTAGCCATTGTCTACCATATGGGTAGGTATATTCTACTTTATCACCATATTCCTTACGATAAATGCACTCTGCAACGTATCCATCGTCAGATATACCGTACTGACCCTCCTGTGCTTCTCCCCAATGTTTCCATTTT
>Ga0255768_10004164_pt1 | contig 14208 bp, 10 predicted proteins | sample 071ome_33_FD_179983 | JGI IMG/M metagenome (GOLD analysis project Ga0255768, IMG submission 179983) | Coastal salt marsh microbial communities from the Groves Creek Marsh, Skidaway Island, Georgia - 071412AT metaG (version 2) | ecosystem: Environmental > Aquatic > Marine > Intertidal zone >...
CTCTGGCACAATGCGGTTGACCGTATTGGCAGGAATCGCAAAACCGATACCACTACTGCCTCCGCTCGGACTGTAAATCGCCGTGTTAACGCCTACCAATTCTCCCAGCGAATTAAGCAGAGGCCCACCGGAGTTCCCGGGATTGATTGCCGCATCGGTCTGAATGACATCCGATATTTTGCGGCGGGTTACCGAATCAATTTCCCGGCCAAGGGCACTGACCACGCCGACGGTCATTGTGGTGTCAAGGCCAAAAGGATTACCAATGGCAACCACCTTACGACCTACCTCCAGCAATGAGGAGTCCCCCGGTACAATCGGAATCAACTCCACATCATCCGCCTCGATCTTCAGCACTGCCAGATCATGATTGGGGGCAACACCTACCGGTACCGCATCAAAGGTCATCCCATCCTGAAGCGTGACGAGCACCCTATCTGCCTGCTGTACCACGTGAAAATTGGTCACGATATGCCCCTGCGTATCCCAGACAAATCCGGTGCCGCTGCCTTGAGGCACATCCTGAGGATTGAGAGAGTAGAACGACCTTACCCGCCGGGCATTGGTGATATTTACCACCGAAGGCCTGGTGCGCTTAAAAATCTCAATGTTGTTGGCTTCATCGTCCGTACTGAAGTGCGCATAGTCCTGGGGCTGCGCTATTCCGGCAGCCGCGCAGAGCCAGAGCACTGCGCCAGAGACCAGACTCACTGTAAGCCTTTGAAAGAATCTCAAAACGGGTTTCCTCGCCAAGGTCGACATGTAGGCTAAATAGGTCTGATCACCGGAAATTCAAGACCCCGGAGAGCCACGGACCCGACTGCTCAAATTTCACTTGACCCGGTCATACTGCCTTTTTGGGCTCAAACAGAAGCATCCAGCATGCAGAAAAACCGCGCATCTGCCCAAAGAAACAACTTTGCCGGGTTTGCCACTCCATGGCATCCAGCCCTTTGTTTACAATTGATTTCGCCAAATCTTATTCGTACCATTGCCGAATTCTGCAAGGAAATTCAACACGATGAAGCAAATCCTGATCATTGACGATGACGAGAAACTGGGCAAATTACTCGTACAGTACTTGGAGCGTTATGACATGAACGCGCATGTCGCTTTAACCCCAAGCAAGGGCTTCGAAATGATTAAGAAGATTAAGCCCGATCTGTTGATTCTCGACGTCATGCTCCCGGAAAAGGATGGCTTTGAAATTTGCCGGGAAATACGTGCCAAGTCTTCAATTTTCGGGCAGCTTCCGATTCTCATGCTGACCGCCCATGCCGAGGTCACTGATCGTATCGTAGGTCTTGAACTTGGTGCAGACGATTATCTGCCCAAGCCTTTTGAACCAAGAGAACTGGTAGCGCGCATCCATAATATCCTCCGCCGCAGCAGTGACGACAATACAGTGCGTGAGATCAAACCGGTCAATGGCCTGGATGTTGACGTCTCACGGCGTGAAGTCAAACTGGATGGCTCTGTGCTCGATCTTACAACCATGGAATATGAGCTACTCATACTCTTCATGCAGTTCCCGAACAAAACGTTCACCCGCGACGAACTCATGAATCGATTGCGCGGTATAGATGCGGAACTGTTCTCCAGAGCAGTCGACACACTCGTGAGCCGCTTACGACATAAGTTAAAAGACACATCGAAGACCCCTCGGTTTATAAAGACGGTATGGGGGCGTGGTTATACTTTTGTCGGCGAGCAACTATGACGGCACTACTGCAGTACGTCAAAAAATCTCTGTTTGTCAGACTGCTGTTAATCTTTGGTTTCACCGTCGTTAGTTTTTTCCTGATAATTTCCCTATCACTTCGAGCACTCAACCAGACCGAAATCACTATTGAAACGATTCCGGATTTTTACATGCGGAATGTGGAATCCATCATCGAAGACATTGGCACGCCTCCTAACCTGAGTAATGCCATGCGCCTTGCCCAAGAGCTCGATTGGACTATCAATATCCGCAACCCGATCATGCGGTGGAGCTCTGATCCGGACAACCGTCTCAATGTCGACGCATCCGACTTCAACAGAAATCTCACCACCGACGCCGAAGTTCGCACGATTGACAACGAGGACATCATTCGGGTGAATCGAGGCGGCTATGACTTCTATCTCTATCAGCGCTCTCTGAATGAAAGCAACATCAACTTCTTTGTCGTTTATATGGGAGCGGCTCTCGCTGCCATCGTACTTTTCCTGAATTATTTCATGGTCAATCGACTGCTGGACCCGGTGAGGATGCTCAAGAAAGGGGCAGAGAGGATTGAAAAAGGCGACCTAAGCTATCGGGTTCAAAGCAACCGTCAGGACGAACTGGGTGAACTGACGGAGAGTATCAATCACATGGCCGATTCGCTGCAGTCGATGCTTGAAGCAAAGCGCCAGCTCCTGATGGCCATAAGCCACGAATTGCGGACACCGATCACCAAAGCCAAACTGCGACTGGAATTCATGCCGGAAAGTGATGAAAAGGAGCAGCTCCGCGAGGATATTGACGAGATCGACCTGCTCATTTCGGATTTGCTCGAAACAGAGCGGCTGAACAATGAGCATGCCGTACTGGCCGAAGAGTCCGTGTTTATTTCCGAATTCGTACGCGGCGTGTCAGAGCAATTTCAGGACTATCCGGGAGGACTACAGGTTGAATGCCCGGAAGAGGACAGGGAATTTTTGATCGACCGTCTCCGCATGCGTTTACTCATCACCAACCTGTTGAACAACGCCATTCGGCACGGCAAAGGCCTCCCTATCAGCGTCGCTCTCTCCTTTTTTGAGGAACGGGCCATTGTGGAGGTCATAGACCGTGGGGAAGGGATTGCCGAGGAACATCTCTACCAGATCAGTGAACCCTTTTACCGTGCCGACAGTGCCCGACAGCGTAACACCGGGGGTTTCGGGCTTGGACTGTATCTGTGCCGACTGATTGCGCAGGCTCACGGCGGCGAGCTTATTATTCGCAGCAAACTGGGGGAAGGAACCCATATCTCGGTGAACCTGCCCCCTGCGCCCCCAAACAGGAAATAAAAAGGAAATTCTGAACGGTCTCTGCCTATCTGGCCGAACGACGACGCCTCTGTCTGGTGTAGTGCGCGAGTAGCGCAAAAATGGTTAACAACACAGGCACCAGGCCAGTATTGATTGCCTTCAGATTGGCGCCCAGTTGATCAATATCCTCGGTCAACTGGAACTGAACGTCGCGCAACCGCCTGCGAGTATCCAGCATTTCACCGTTAAAGCGATCTATTTCGGCCTGTATTTCTGGCGTCAGTTGCCCGAGCGGATTGCCGTCTTCATCCTGATTCAGCTCAGCCAATGCGGCCTCGGTCTCTGACAATCGGTTGAGCAGGTCTGCTTCTTCAGTCCGCAGACGGTCGTCTGCCTCTCGCTGCAGTGCGATGACTCGCGTAAACGGTCGAGAGTAAGTTCCACGGCTTCGAATACTGACCAGATCAGCCCCTCCGCTAAGATTATCAAGACTGTTGATCAGCAGGTCACCGTTGTTTGCGAAAGGCTGTGGAATCCGCTGACCGAGAAATTGGGCGACCTGCACCCAGAGCCTGTCAGTCAGGAAATCAGTATCTGCAAACAGGACGATGTTTGCTGGACTCTGCGTTTGCGCCAGATGCATTTCTGCTGGCGCCTCCTCAGGCGTCTCGGCAGCATCGCTCTCGGAAATCGCCGGATTATCGGAGGAAGCGGAATCTAGTGAGTCCTGCGCTGCGTCCGCGTCGTCCTGATCATCGGAAGCTGCGTCGTCCGGAACCTCAGGTCGGCCTTCTGGAAAGGCAGAAGTGATTTCACCGCTCACCCGGGCAGCGAGTACGTAACTCGTCCCCTGGGACTGAAATTCATCGAACAGGATCGACGGATCTGTCATATTTTCAACCAGCGCCGCATCCATCAGCATCGCATCAGACGATGAACGAATGAGCGGATCAAAAGTCGTGGTGGCTCCGTCTGACTGAGACAAGGCACCGGCAGATGCGAAATTCACCGTCTCAAGACGGCTGGTGATGATATCTTCCTGATCAAGATTTGCTCGCGGCACACCGACCATGCCCAGGTGCTGCATGGGTCTCTCGTTCTGGCTCATTCTCACACGCAAAGCCAGCTCATTATCCGCCAGGACTTTGTCGTCCTGATATTCGACCCCCCAGGCAGACAACAACACTTCGAGGTCTGACCCCATCCCCGCGGGAATGAGCGCACCCTGTGGGGACCGCGTCACCAGAGAATCTGCGTTAGGATCAAGAAAGACGATCGCCTGCCCACCCTTCATGACGTGCTGATCGACCGCGTACAGCATCTGATCGGAAAGTTCCTGGGGATGCACGATCATCAGTATGTCCACGTCTTCATCAATGCTGCCGGCATTGATGTCGACCCGGCGCACATCATAGAGCTGCCGTATCATTTCCATGACAAACCACGGTGAGGTCGCCTGGCCCGTTGCCGGATTAAAACCTCCATCAATGTCCAGCTCGGTGATCAGCCCGATCACTGTGCGCTCTGGCGAATTCACCGAGGAGATCAGCTTCATGAATTCATACTCCAGAAACTGTTCCTGATCGGGACGAATGAGAGGCAGTGCTTCAACAGCAGGGGGCGCCAGTGGATTGTAATCGGCCTCATCCACGACCTGAGAGGCAACCAGTCCAAAATAGATCGATTCACCACCCTGACTCACCGGAACCGCTCGAATGCCAAACTGAGTCGCCAGATCTTCCTCTTCTGAAAAAGGTTCCGGATCGATGACGTTCAAAGTGAGCTTGCCCTCGCTGGCAAAGGTGATTTCTTCCAGTAATTCCTGAACCCTGCTGCCATAAGCGCGGATCTGAGGCTGATCTTCTGTGGCGCTTTCGGAGTAAAAGAAACGCAGTTCAATCGGCGTCTCCAGATTGCTAACAATATTCCGCGTTCCCTCCGAGAGGGTGTAGAGCCTGTCCTCGGTGAGGTCAATACGCAGACCGGGAAGCATCGTAATCAGTATGACACTGACGATCACTCCGAAAAAAATGCCTGCCAGGCCGGCAGATGAAAAAAGAGCTTTGCTATTCACCACATTCCCTCCTAGTTGGCTTTCTTCATTTCGATAACAATGGCGCTGGCCAGCAACCAGGCCCCGATAAACACGCTGAAAAACAGAAAATCCCTGATATCCAGAACACCTTTAGCTATCGAGTCGAAGTGCGTGAGAAACCCCATAGCGGAAAAAGCATCAACCAGCCACTGAGGAACCCACGAAGGAAACGCATTCAGCAGGATCGGTGACCCCATGATGACAAACAGAAAGCAAATAGCGACGGTCAGGATAAAAGCGATCACGGAGTTTTTAGTACAGGCGGACATGCAGGAACCGATGGCCAGAAAACCACCCGCCATAAACCAGCTTCCCAGATAGGCTGCCACGATCACACCGTTATCCGGATCGCCCAGGTAGTTCACAGTAACCCAGATCGGAAAGGTCAATGCCAGCGCAATACCGGTTAACACCCATGCAGCCAGAAATTTTCCGAGCACCGCATCAACGAGTCTTACCGGAAGCGTCAGGAGTAACTCAATGGTTCCCGTCTTGCGCTCATCAGCCCACAGCGTCATCGCAATCGCTGGAACCATGAAGAGATAGAGCCAGGGATGAAAGCCGAAAAATGGCAGAAGGTCTGCCTGACCCCTCAGGAAGAATCCACCCAGGTCAAAGGTGAAAATTCCGTTGGTGATCAGAAAGATCACGATAAACACATAGGCCAGCGGCGTAGCAAAATAACTGTACAGCTCTCGCTTAAAAATGATGCCCAGATTACCCATTAGCCCGCCCCTCCGATTGCTGAGTCACGCTGCGAAATACATCTTCAAGCTGTCCTCTCTCAACGTGAAACTCGCTGATGGGCCAGTGCTTCTGCTGAGCGACTTCGGACACCTGCGAAAAGATAGAAGCTCCGCCTTCGGCAAATATTGTGTAAGCCAGCCCGTTGCTCTCTGCAACTTCCACGGAAGCAACGCCGGGCACTGCCTTGAGGTCGGCAAGCAGGTCATGGCTGTCAGTCAGGGTGACGCGAATCGCCTGATGAAATCGCGATTGTGATTCCAGTTCAGCCGGGGTGCCATCCGCCACGATCTTCCCGTTTGCAATGATGACGGCTCGTGAGCAGACCGCAGTGACTTCCTCAAGAATGTGGGTAGAAACGATTACAATCTTATCGGTTGCCAGGCTCTTGATAAGCGCTCGCACATGATGTTTCTGGTTGGGGTCCAGCCCATCCGTAGGCTCATCGAGTATGAGCACCTTCGGGTCATGCATGATCGCCTGAGCCAGACCTACCCGCCGCTTGAAACCCTTAGATAAGGTCTCGATAGACTGATCGCGCACACTCTCGAGGGCCACCTCGTTGATTACATGATCAACCCGCTGCTCGATTTCAGCACCCCGGAAGCCGCGTATCTGTGCTATGAAACGTAAAAACTCAAGGGTAGTCATGTCGCCGTAGGAAGGCGCGCCCTCTGGCAGGTATCCGATGAGGCGCTTGGCTTGGAGTGCCGCACTGCTGATGTCGTGACCATCGATGGTCACTTTTCCGGCGGAAGGCGCCAGAAAGCCGGTAATCACCTTCATTGTGGTGGATTTACCGGCGCCATTGGGTCCAAGAAACCCCAGAACCTCCCCTTCTCGCACCGAAAAACTGAGATCATCAACGGCAACAAACTGATCAAATTTTTTGGTTAGATGGCTTATTTCAATCATCGTCGTCCACAAGTCACTGTTGGTTCATCCATAACAAGCAAGCCTGTCACCGCGCTGTCGCGGCAGCAACCGGCGCTCGGTTGAAATCTGGGCAGGCAATGCCCACCGGCTGCTTGAAGTCTGGCAAAAAATATAGGGTTCCTGATTCTGCTTTTCAAGAGCCGCGCCGATTGCCGGATCCATACGAAAAATCAGAACTTTTACAGAGCTGTTGGACTGTCTGGGCCTGTGTTTATGAGTGCTGCACCGGTATAATGCGCAGCTCAAGGATTTCCCCCGGTACGCCAGTCTCCGCCTTGGTTCACGCATTCATAGAGGCTCAGTCAGACATGAAAACATCCCGCCGATATCGGACTGCCCTTTGGTACGCAGGCATGGTCTTACTGGCTTGTCTTGCTTCCGGCTGCGGACAAAAAGGGGGGCTGACTCGACCCGAGTCTCCCACCGCGAGCAACCTGTGAGGACGCGGTGAGCGAACGCCTCAGTCGACACTGGAACTGATTTCTCCATGGATCACTTTACCTATCAGGGCGAAACGCTGTTTGCTGAAAGCGTTTCAGTAGCAACTCTTGCCGAGACCTACGGGACTCCTTGCTTCGTCTATTCCCGGGCAACGCTCGAGCGTCACCTGCGTGCCTATCAGGAAGCGCTGTCCGGAGTCTCTGGTTTGGTATGTTTCGCAGTAAAAGCCAATTCCAACCTGGCAGTGCTGAACGTTTTGGCGCGGCTGGGCGCCGGATTTGACATAGTCTCCGGCGGCGAACTGAAGCGGGTCATTGCAGCAGGCGGGGATCCTGGCAAGGTCATTTTTTCAGGCCTGGGCAAAACCGTCGGGGAAATCGAGCAGGCCCTCGCGGCAGGGATTCATTGTTTCAACGTTGAATCTGAACCCGAACTTGAAAGAATCAGCCATGTTGCCAGAGCCCACGGGGTTGAAGCGCCTATCTCCATCAGAGTCAATCCGGACGTCGACGCGGGCACCCATCCCTACATTTCAACCGGACTGAAAGAAAACAAATTCGGTATTGCCGCCGAATCGGCGCTGCGTGTCTACCGGGATGCCGCTCAGATGCCGGGCATCCGGGTTACCGGCATTGACTGTCATATCGGCTCACAGTTGACCACCGTCGAACCTTTCCTGGATGCAATTGATCGTCTGCTCCTCATGACAGATGCCCTGGCTGCAGAGGGCATTACCATTTCCCATTTCGATATGGGTGGCGGCTTGGGGGTAACTTACGACGAGGAAAAGCCACCGCTTCCCTCCGAACTCATGGCAGCGGTAAGAAGTCGGTTTGAGGGTAAGGAGATGATGCTCATCGTTGAGCCGGGACGATCTATTGCGGCAAATGCCGGACTGTTTGTCACCTCAGTGGAGTATCTCAAGCACACCGAGCATAAGAATTTCGCCATTGTCGACGGTGCGATGAATGACTTGTTGCGCCCCGCTCTGTATGGCGCATGGCAGGAAATCATCCCCGTCTCCAGGCGCGAAACGCCTGTAGCGGTCTATGACGTGGTCGGGCCGGTATGCGAATCAGCGGATTTTCTCGGCAAAGACAGGAGTCTCAGTGTGGAAGCAGGCGACCTGCTGGCAGTCCGGTCTGCGGGAGCCTACGGATTTGTCATGAGCTCAAATTACAATACGCGGCCCCGTGCGGCAGAGGTAATGGTTGATGGTACAACGCATCATCTGGTGAGAGCCCGGGAATCGGTGGAACAGCTGCTTCACCTGGAAAGCTGCTTGCCGGACTAAGCACAGAAAGCAAACGATGGCTTTATCTTTTACAAAAATGCATGGCCTTGGTAACGACTTTGCCGTCGTCGACGGCGTCACACAGGCAGTAACCCTGTCAGCTGGGCAGATCAAGGCCCTCGCGGACCGGCATCTGGGCATCGGTTATGATCAGCTCCTGCTCGTTGAGCCTCCTAGCCAGCCAGATGTCGATTTCAACTACCGGATTTTTAATGTCGATGGCAGTGAGGTGGAGCACTGCGGAAACGGCGCTCGATGCTTTGCCCTGTTTGTCAGGGCCAAAGGCCTCAGCCAGAAAAACCCGCTGACAGTCAAAACCCACAACCGGGTTCTTTCTCTGCGTTTCGAAGAGTCCGGCGACATTGCCGTTGACATGGAAAAGCCTGTGCTGGAACCCGCTTGTCTGCCTTTTTGCGCAGACAGAAGACTCGTCAGGTATCATCGCACGCTGACCGTTGACGGCGTCAATCTGGAGATCGAATTTGGTGCTGTCTCGATGGGTAATCCCCATGCGGTAATAATTGTTGAAGACCTTGAAAACACGGCCGTCAAAGAGATAGGACAAGCCCTTCAGGCTCATCCGGACTTTCCGGACAGCGTTAACGTCGGGTTCATGCAGGTCCTTCAGCGCGATCGGATAAAACTGAGGGTCTACGAAAGAGGAGTGGGCGAGACGTTAGCCTGCGGGACCGGAGCCTGTGCAGCAACGGTGGTTGGCTGCCTGAACGGCTTACTGGACGAAGCAGTAGAAGTTGACCTGAAAGGCGGGCGCTTGAAAATTCAGTGGCCTTTTTCAGTATCAGAGGATTCACCGGTCGTCATGACGGGTCCGGCCTGCATCGTCTATGACGGAATTATTGAGGACAGTTAATCGATGAACAGTAAAGCTTCTCCGGCCGGATGTCAGAGTGACAGCGAGACGAACACCGTAAGCGAGGATCAGGTCGTTGACTACCTCCGCCAGAACCCTGACTTTTTTGCCAGGCAAGATGACCTTTTGGCAGCGATTTCATTACCGCATGACAGCGGCAACGCCATATCTTTACTGGAACGACAGGTTAATATCCTGAGAGAGCGCGGCACAGAAGCAAGGCAAAAGCTGAATAATCTGCTCGAGAATGCCCGCAATAACGACCAACTCTTCGATACGACACAGAATCTGGTACTGGCGTTACTGAGAGCAGCAGACGCGACAGAAATCGCCGAAATTGCCCAGGATCAGCTGTCGAATCACGCCAATGTGGATGCCTGCGAACTTATCGTGGCGGAACAGGAAGGGCTCGACGTTGCTCCGACAGTGCGAACCCAAAGCTCAGAGCACCTCAAAGCAGAGTTCGAAGACGTATTCAGACTCAAAAGAACGCACTGTGGTAGCCTGGATCAGAGAGCGGTCGATGAGCTGTTCCAGAATGATGCAAGCTCAATCCGCTCAACAGCCCTGTGCCCTGTCATCAACAACGGTGAGATACTCGCAATTCTTGCACTGGGAAACCAGCAGGAAGACGCCTTCAACGTCAATCTCGACACGCTGTTTTTGGACTTCATCGGGCATGTGATAGGCGCTGTGCTGGCTAAACATGTGGTTCCATCGAAGGATCAGTGAGCGTTTAATATGTCTGCCAGTCACTCCTCTCATGACGGCCATGGCAGATTAGTCTCAGTAATCTGCCGCACAGTTGGCAGGCCGACGCTCGCCACTGCGCTTGACTCTCTGGCGCGACAGGATTATTCCACACTCGAAGTCGTTCTTGTCAATGCAGCCGATACGGATCTACAGGACAGAATTCTTCCTGGGTTTCCCCACCCGGTAAAGCACGTGGGGTCCGGCACCCATTTGTCGCGCCCTGAAGCGGCCAATCTTGGCCTCGAGTCCAGCGCCGGAGAATATTTGCTGTTTCTCGATGATGATGACTGGATCGCTCCCGAACATATCAGCAATTTGGTGACTGCCCTTACCGACAACAGCAAGGTGATCGTAGCCTACAGTTCGACAGCAAAAGTTACCGAACAGGGGGAACCGACCGGCCTCGCCTTCAAGCAGGATTATGATCCGGTCTTGCTGATGCAAGATAACTATATTCCGATTCACGCCGCGCTCTTTCGACGGTCCGTGCTGCAGCAGGGGTGCCGCTTCGATCCGGAGCTGGAGATTTATGAAGATTGGGATTTCTGGCTGCAGCTGGCGCAGGTGGGTGATTTTCACCATATCAATATAAGCAGCGCATTTTACCGCGAAGGGGGAGAGTCAGAGACCGACGCAGCGACCAGCGACAATCGCTACAGCCCGGACACGCCTATTGGCGCCTCCCGAGCCAAGCTCTATCAGAAATGGAAAGACCGATGGAGTGGTGAGCAGCTCAATGCCCTCATTGGGAAAAGCCTTGCTGAATCGACAATTCAGGGATTACACAGCGAAATCCTCCGCAAGGATGCGGCATTCGACAAAGTCTCCGAGCGACTACAGAGCACGGAAGACAAATATCTGCAGCTTGAGAACCAGCACGGTGCAGAAATCCTTGCCCGGGCGTCAGCCGAGCAGGCCTTGATGGAAACCAGGCAGCGCGCTGACCGGCTCCACACAGAGAAAGCGCAATCAGAGCACGCACTGCGCAACCGTATTGGGGAACTGACCATGCAGGTAAAACAACTCGCGCATGCTCATGCTCTGATAGAGAACAGCCTGTTCTGGCGGGCAACTTACCCCCTGCGGCAAGTCAGAAATTGGCTCCGCCGACCCCGGACAGGTGCTGGGTCTGAAGCGCTCACGCCCGAGCCGGAAAACTCTGACACACAGGTAAGCAACGAGCCTCTGTCAGTCAAAGCGGCCTACACCCTGCAGGCGAAAGCGCATCTGAAGGCGTTCCTGGCCCGGGGCGAACCCCTTGTTCTGCCCGAGTCAGATTCCCCCAAAGTGAGCATCCTGCTGGTATTTTTCAATCAGGCGCACCTGAGCCTGCTCTGTCTGGAGTCTATTATTGAACATGCCTCAGAGGTGGAGGTCATCATCGTAGACAACCACTCCACAGACGAAACAGCTCAGCTGCTCGATCTGATCAGCGGCGCAAAGCTCATAAAAAACCGGGATAACCTCGGGTTCGTCAAAGCAGTTAATCAGGGCGCAGCGCTGGCCAGCGCAGAACAGTTGCTGCTGTTGAATAATGATGCACGCCTTGAGCAAGGCGCCATTGAATTTGCGAGTGAGACTCTGGAAAGCCAAGCAGATATCGGCGCAGTCGGAGGCAAGATCCTGTTGCTGGACGGCACGCTTCAGGAGGCGGGCAGTCTGATCTGGCAGGATGGCTCCTGTCTGGGATACGGCCGTGGCGACGATCCTGAGCAACCCGAATACATGTTCAGGCGGGATGTCGATTACTGCTCCGGCGCATTTCTGTTATTTCGGGCGCAGGACTTTACTGCATTGCAAGGCTTCGACGAAGCGTTTGCCCCGGCTTACTATGAAGAGTCAGACTTTTGCGTCCGGCTCAGAAAAAGCGGCAAGCGAGTAGTTTATGATCCACGCGCAGTCATCACCCACTTCGAGTTCGCCAGCACGGGAGGCATCAATAAAGCCAGTGAACTTCAGCTGGCGCATCGCCAGCTGTTCTGTCAGAAGCATGACGACTTGCTGAGTCAGTTCTGTGACCACGCGCGTCACAGCCCACTTCAGGCAAGATCGCCCGCCGGACTGCTGAAGGTGCTGGTTATCGATGACAGAGTGCCCTACCCAAGCATGGGTTCTGGCTATCCCAGAAGCTGCCATTTGCTGCAGACCCTAATGGCTATGCCAGTAAGACTGACCTTCTATCCCCTGCAATTTCCTCACGACGACTGGCAGGAGATTTACGCGCAAATCGGCATGGACTTTGAAGTGATGCTGGATCACGGCAGAGAACGACTGCAGGAGTTCCTCCAGTCGAGAATCGGCTTCTTTGACTGCATCATCATAAGCAGAGACCACAATATGGATTTTTTCAATCAGGCTGCCATGCTTGATCCGAGAATCGCGCAACAGACAAGGGTCATATACGATGCAGAGGCCTTGATTGCGCCGAGAAAAATTATGCACCGGAGGCTAATGGGGGAAACGGTATCGGAGGCGGAAACCGCCAGTGCGATCAAACAGGAGGTGCACAAAGCCAGACTGGCAGACGCCGTCATTGCCGTGTCTGAACATGAAGCAGACTATTTCAGAGCGCACGAAAACAAGACTACAGTGGTGGCCGGACATGCTATCCGCCCCCGTCTCACGGAAAATGCCTTTGCTTCAAGAAAAGACCTGCTGTTTGTCGGTGCACTGAGAGAAGATGACTCGCCTAATGTCGATTCGCTGATGTGGTTTATTGAGCAGTGCTGGCCGGCAATCAGAACCGCTGAACCGGAAATCAGACTGGTCGTGGTCGGCGACAATACTGCGCCGTCATTAAATGAAATCAGCGATACGCGCATTGTCTTCAAAGGTCGACAGGCCAGCATCGAGCCTTTTTATGACGCCTGCCGGATTTTCATTGCACCGACACGCTTCGCGGCCGGCATTCCCCACAAAGTCCACGAGGCAGCGGCTAATGGACTGCCGTCGGTCGTGACCCCACTGCTGGCGGGTCAGCTGACCTGGTCTCACGACAGCGAATTACTGGTTGCAGAAAGCGCAGAGCAGTTTGCCGAGCAATGTCTGCGCCTGTATCGAAGCCCGGAGTTGTGGACCAGACTCCAAGAAGGCGGCCTGGGTGCCGTCAGCCGGGATTGCTCGGAAGAGGCATTCAGTCAGGCCATTTTTTCGGTGGTCAAACAACCAGCGGAAACCTCCGCAAGTTAGGGCGCACCGCTCAGAAGAATCTGGTCAGTCGAAACAGCAAACTCTGCAGCAGCCCTGAGCGAACATTGACACATCCCAGCAGCTGTAGCCCGAGGCGCTGACGAAGGCTGAGTGCGCCACTATGATGCCGTAGGACAGCGTGAGACTGCTCAGCCACTGCAAACAGATGGGGATTGATTTGGTAGGCCCGAATTTTTCCCCAAAGAGATTTCGCTGAAGGGGCCACGGCAACAAACGGCTGCGCGCCGATCGCGTTGGCATCGTGTTGACGATACCGGACCAGAGGCTGGTCAATGAAAAGTCTTCTCCCGTAAGCGACAGCAACAATAGCGATCCACCAGTCATGCATGATTGCCTGCGCCGGAATCGGCAACGCCTTGATCGCAAGCTCTTCATTGATCACGGCTGTGCAGCCGGTAACCAGATTACTCTGTACCTGGTTCACTAAACTGTCACGCTGAATTTGCAAGCCTTGATACGCAATAAAGGATGCCGCCAGTCGTTTCCCCTCGCGGTCAACGACCTCAAGGTCACTATGCACCAGTGCGGGGATCCGGTAAGCCCCCTCCTGCTCGAGTCGTAACAGGGAATTGAATTCGATCTCTATCTTGTCTGCTAGCCAGATATCATCCTGATCGGCAAACATCATGTAGGCGCGCGCCAGACCCAGATCGCTTTTGTGCTCAAGCACATATTGCATGAGTGCTGCAAAACTGGCTTTGGCTCCCAGGTTCGCGCCCTCGTCAGGCAGAATAAAAAATCGGCCTGCATGGGCAGCAGCATATCGAGCCAGAATGCCCGACGTGCTGTCTTCAGAACCGTCGTCCCGGGCCACTATTATGAAGTCCGTAAAACTCTGCCGGAGAATGGAGTCCAGCTGCTCACAGA